>ENA-OFCE01000584-OFCE01000584.1-metagenomes-genome-assembly--contig:-NODE-584-length-23333-cov-4.362488_pt1 | contig 23333 bp, 28 predicted proteins | sample MGYA00153388_OFCE01 | MGnify analysis MGYA00153388
CAACCCTCGATCATGTTCGGTCCACGCGACCGCCCTACAGACTCTGGAATGCTCACTATGTGTGGAGATGAGCCGTCGCCTGACGGATCGATGTGGTTGATGTTCGCTGGCAATCAGAGCACGCCGACGGAAAGCTACTACGTATGGTGCAACGCGCTTCCTTCACAGCTTCGCTTCGGAGTTAACGGTCGCGAACCGCAGTACACGATTTCTGGGCTCAAGAGCTGAAATGGCGGGCGTTGTGCAATCTAACTGGTTCTTCGACACGGACGCACAGCTGCGTCCGCTCCCTTCGGTCGCAATTGGCTTGTGCGCCGGTCAAGTCAAACGTTAAAGCTCACGATGCACCTCGCCCAAGTCAATGGTTGGATCGAAGGGCCGAGTGTCCGGTGCCGCGCGGAATACCCGGTGCTCGCAGCACATCTGGTTGGGGAGCGTGTCATCGTGGTCTATGACTACATGGCATTTCCGAAGAACGAACCAGCACGAAATCTCTTTTGCTACGACTCGGCGGGAACTCGGCTTTGGCGCGCGCAGGACATAGGGATGGGCGCCACTGACGGCTACACGAACGTCACAAGCGAGGTCCCGCTGTGGGTAGGGAATTTCTCGGGTTTCAATTGCAGAATCGACGAACAGACCGGCGACGTGCTTGAAAAGAGCTTCACCAAGTGAGCTTTAACATGTCAATCGACACGGACCCACAACAGCAGGAGGCGGCTCCGCCGCTCATGTTGGTGGTCCGGTCATTTTTACGTTAGACAGCTCACTCATGCCAACAATCACTGATCTCTATAACGTTCATCTCCGGCAGTTGGAATTGACTCTCGCAGAATCGGATCTCTTGCTACAAAAAGAGGGTGGACTGGACGGAGAACTCAAGACAAGTGGGTCGCTGTGTGAGCAGTTCCTTCGGCAAACGCTTGCCAAGTATGTTGTGCCGGGCCAGTTTCGGCTCACTAGTGGATACATTGCGACCCCTGATCTCCTTGCGCAAAAGCGGAATCTTCCTCAATGCGATGTGCTTATCGCTGACAACCAAACTCCCGCGCTCTTACTACTTTCCGACTCAGCAATTGAGGTTCTGCCGTTTGAAGCGGTTATAGGACTAATCGAGGCAAAACGAACCCTAACGAGGAAGAGCCTTTCGGATGCCCTTGATCACCTTGCCAAAGTAATAGAGTCAATTGGACAAACCTCGACCCTAAAGACAGACAAGGAGCTGAATGGATTCAATAAATACGTTGGGTTTCACAATAACTCCAGCAACAAACCGCTCATTGGTGTTGTTGCGCTCACGTCCGGGATGAGTGATTTTGGCCGCGAAGTGTCAGAGATCATTAATGAAAGGAAGAGCCTTGTCGATTTCGTCTGGACGCTCGACGGATTTGCTTTAGTTCCTTCGGTCCAAACTGGGCCCAGTACTCATCTACATTACACGCATACTGCCCGGCCGGACACTAAATCTTGGTCGCTTCTCACCGAGGCCGATTTCAAAGCAGCCGCGTCAGAGTTCTATCGAAGTTTTGCTGGGACTCCAATCTGGATGCTCTTGTCTCCAGGCGATGGGCAAAGTCGGGAGGCGGTATTCGCGAAAGTTATTGGGTTGATTACGCTGACTATTTCGAGAATATTTCCAGCTGGTATGCGGGAGCAGCAAATTACTGAGTACTACTTGAGTGCTCGATGAAGAAGCTGTCTAACAGGTCAATCGACACGGACTCACAACTACAGGTGGCCGCTTCGCGGAGTATGCTGTGGCCCGGTCATTTTCGACGTTAGAAGCAATAGTTGACTGGCAGTCTGATGCCAATTAAGGTATAGTTTCTATACTATGACTCCTTTCGAATTCGACACCACGAAGAGCGAGTCCAATCGCGCAAAACATGGCATCGATTTTGTTGAGGCCCAAAGCCTTTGGAGTGACCCGATGCTGCTTGAGATTCCAGCAAAGACAGAAGATGAGCCGCGATATCTGGTGATTGGGTCAATTGATGGGAAGCACTGGTCAGCCGACATTACCTATCGCGGGTCCAATGTCCGAGTGATATCCGTGCGTCGTGCACGCACAGAAGAGGTGGCACTTTATGAAAGCTAAAAAATTCGAGCAACATTTTGACGACGGCATCGACATCACGGATTCGTTGGACCTTTCTAAATCCAAGCGCGTGCTACAGGAGCAAAAAAGGGTGAATGTCGATTTTCCAACTTGGATGATTGACTCACTTGATCGTGAAGCGAGCAAGCTAGGGGTTACAAGACAATCTGTGATTAAAGTCTGGCTTGCTGAGCGTCTTGAGGCGACTACTTCTAACTTGCCGTTCGAACGGACGCGCGCAGGTGCCGCGCGCCGCTGAACTTGACGTTACCGGTCCACCCGAACAAAAGTTTAAATAAAAACCTGGTCAAAAACAGATTCATAGCCGCAGCCCTGATGAACATCGGCGGCGTTCTGCTGATTTCGCGCGCTTTCACCAACACGGCGATCAACAGCAGTGACTAGGTGGTCTTGTCCAACTTCGGACTTCTCATGATTGCGGTGTGGGGCCTGGCTTACCTGGGAGCTGCCGCGATCGACGCAAACATCAAATAGCTGGCAGGCGCATTTGCTTTGGAAAAGCTGGTGTATGTTGTCATTTGGGTGATGTGGTTGTCAAAAAACAGCCTGCCCGAGCTGTATGCCAAAGATGTTTTTGCTGGCGTTTTTTTCAGTATTTACGGGCTCAACGACTTCGTGTTTATGGTGTTCTTTGCCTGGGTATTTCTGTCGCGGCGCGCTGATCGCTAAGGTGTAATTCAATTTCTTGGTCGGGACCAGCCGGAACAGACCTCATTCATTACTCCGCAGACGAAATCAAACATCCTTGATCCAGATCATTGAAGTTGCGGCCCGACAGTCGCCTAATGAAGAAGTTTTCTCCGATCAACCTTCTTCACAGGAGACTTTCATGACAAAAAATGTCGGAAGCATTGACCGCATCTTGCGCGTCGTCGTTGGCCTGGTTCTTATTACCCTTGCTGCTACGGGCACGGTGGGCTGGTGGGGTTACCTGGGTGTCATACCGTTGGCTACCGCAGCTATTGGCTGGTGTCCCGCATACACGTTGTTTGGCGGGAACACCTGCTCAGCGCGCAAGCTTGGCTGATTCAGGCTGTGGACGTACGTTTTACGCATTAAAAGTGCTTATAGCGTAATAAATGCGGGCGCGAGCAGCTACGTATTGCATAGCAAAAGCCGGGCGTTTACGGCTTGGTCGTAACCTGCCCATCGACACCCAGCAGCCTGTGCAGCCGCGTGCTGCTGGTGGTGTATTCAAGCTGCGGGTTCTTGCCGGGGAAGACGATGTCTGCTGCGCCAAAAGCGGCCAGGGCGCATTCGTGAAAGCCGCTCAGAATCAGTTTTTTCTTGCCGGGGTAGGTGTTGATATCGCCCACAGCGAAGATGCCGCGCACGCTGGTCGAGAATTTTTCAGTGTCTACCGCAATTTGCTTTTTTGCCATGTCCAGGCCCCAGTCGGCCACCGGCCCAAGCTTGGGCGACAGGCCGAGGTAGACCAGCAAAGTATCTACTGGCACGCTGCTGGTCAAGCCGTCTACGCCGGTGATGCTGGCCGCAGTCAGCTTGCCGCTGGTTGATTCAAAACCGGTGACCTGGCCGACCTTTGTGATCAGTTTGCCGGCTACTTGAAGCGCTTTGACTTTTTCGACCAAGCTGGGTGCAGCTTGGTACACATCACGCCGGTGCAGCAAGGTGACGCTTTTGGCTGCGCCAGCGGTGGCCAGGTCGATGCTGCATTGAAGCGCTGCATCGTCACCGCCAACAACCAATACCTGTTTGCGGTCGGTGTTGGCCGCGTCGCTGGAGTGGTAAAAAAGCTGGTGGTTTTCAAACTGCGCCAGGCCGTCTACGGCCAGCTTTTTGGGCTGAAATGCGCCGACGCCTGCCGCAATCACGATAACTTTGGTTTTGAAATGCTTGCCGCGTGAAGTTTCAACTGCAAAAGTGCCATCAACTGATTTTTCAACGGCCGTAACAGTTTGGCCAAAGTGATAAGTTGCGTTGAACGGTGCTGCCTGTTCAAGCAGGCTGGCCGTCAGCTCACGGCCCGTTGTGTGCGGCGTGCCGGGTATGTCGTAGATCGGTTTGTCAGGGTAGAGCTCAATGCACTGGCCGCCGGCGGTGGCCAGCGCGTCGATGACGTGGCAGTTAATTTCCAGCAGACCAAGCTGAAAGACCTGAAACAAGCCGACTGGCCCCGCCCCGATGATGAGCGCATCTATTTCGATACTGTCGTCGCTCGCCATCAGCGATCACTCATAAAAAAGTTGGGGTATCTAAAAGCGGACAACGCGGAACTGGCTTTGCCAGGCCACGGGTGTCGCCCCCTCCAAGGGGGGTGGTGCTACACGCAGTGCGCATCCGGCGGGGGTGTTCAATTTCAGCGAACTAATTCAGACAACTTGCCCGTCTTGTCTTTCCAATCGTCAGCATCGGCGGGTGGCTGTTTGCGCTTGGTGATACTTTTCCAGCCAGCGGCGCGGCTGAGTTCGGTGTTGATCTGGATGAAATTCATCTGGTCAGCAGGCGTGTCTTCTTCGGCGTAAATGGCGTTGACCGGGCATTCGGGGATGCAAACGGCGCAGTCAATGCACTCGTCCGGGTCAATCACCAGCATGTTGGGGCCTTCGCGAAAGCAATCTACCGGGCAAACGTCCACGCAGTCGGTGTATTTGCAGCGAATGCATGATTCGGTAACGATATGGGTCATGGGGATGGGGCTAAGCTGAAAAAGAGATACGGGATTTTAAGGCGATTACAACACCAAGGCTGCGCCCGAGGTTTTGTGGCTGGCCGTGTCGACCAGTATCAACGAACCCAGTCTGCGCGACTGCTTGAAAGGCAGGGCGGCGATAGGCTCCAGCAACGCCAGCTCAACCACGCCGATGGCATTCGAATCGAGCTGGGTAGCCTCATGGCTTTCGAGCGTGTTGATATTGATGTGGCTGACGATGCGCTTGACCTTGGCCTTGACCCAGCGGTGGCCATGCAGCGCCCAGTACATGCGGCCAGCCAGCAGCGGCTCGTCGTCCATCCAGGCGACGGTGGCCGTGATTTCGCGTGTACCCGGGAGAGGGCTAGGAAAGTTGCCATCGGGCGACGACGGGCCGCCCCTAGGCGCAAGGGTCCCCTCGGGGGGCAGCGCAGCACGCGAAGCGGCAAGCGTGGGGGTCTGCAAAATCCAGTCGCCGCGGGATACGTCAACTTCACGGTCAAGAATGATGCCTGCGCTGTGGTTGGCGGCTACGTTTTTGGGTTGGCGTGCGTGGCTTAAAACCTGCGCGATGGTGGCGGTTTTGCCGCTGGGCATGATCGTGATTTCACCGCCAGGTTGCGCAATGCCGCTGGCGATGCGGCCCCAGAAAATACGGCGGCCTTGCGACGTATCGTTGTTGTTGGTTTCAGGCTTTTCAACCCACTGGACGGGGAAGGCAAACGGCTGCTGCACGTCGGCTGGCGTGCTGGAAAGTTGCTCCAGTATTTGTAGCAGACTGCGCCCGTTATAGCTGCACCAGCCGGGGTTTTTGTCAACTACGTTAAAGCCAATTAACGCTGAAATAGGTACGATGGCGTTGATGGGAATACCCGCATCAATTGCGAACTGCGATAGCGCTGCGCTGATATTTGCAAACGCCAATGCGGGGTCGTCTACCGCATCAAGCTTATTGATGGCGAACACAATACTCGGCACGCGCAGCAAGTTCACCAGCAGGCTATGGCGGCGAGTTTGCGGCAACAAGTTGGGCAGTGCTGCTTGCCAGTTCAGCTTGGTGGCATCGACCAGCACCACAGCGGCGTCTGAACTGGATGCAGCCGTGACCATGTTGCGGGTGTACTGCTCATGGCCAGGTGCGTCGGCAATGATGAATTTGCGCTCTAGAGTGTTGAAGTAACGGTAAGCCACATCAATCGTGATGCCTTGCTCGCGCTCGGCTTGCAAGCCGTCGGTCAGCAGCGCCAAATCGGTTTGTCCGCCACGCTGCACGCCAGCCAGCTGGTCTTGCAGCACGGTTTTGCTGTCGACCAGCAAGCGGCCGATCAATGTGCTTTTGCCGTCGTCGACGCTGCCGCAGGTGACAAAGCGCAGGGCGGCTCGGGTGTCCTGCTCGCCGGAAATGGTTTGATTCTGAAGGGTAGCGGTAGAAGTATTCATATCGGTGTGAGAGATGGTGGTGTCTTTGCAAGCGGGGGCCGCGGATTTGGCTTTGCCAGTCCGCAGGCGCCGCCCCCTGGGGGGAAGTGGGCAGAGCCCGCCCGGGGGAAGCCTAAAAGTAGCCCTCTTTTTTGCGTTTTTCCATCGATGCGTCAGATGTTTTGTCGTCCATGCGGGTTGCGCCGCGCTCGCTCACGTCTGCGGCCAAAGTCTCCAGCACCACGTCAGCGGCATTCAAAGCTGGGCTGCTCACAGGGCAGGTGCAGGTGATGTCGCCGACGGTGCGAAAGCGTACGAGTTGCTCGGCTGCCACTTCGCCATCTTTTAACGGCGTGAGTTCAGTCACCGGAACAAGCAAGCCTTTGCGTTCAACCACGCTGCGCTGGTGTGCGTAGTACAGCGATGGCAGCTCGATGTTTTCGCGGTCGATGTACTGCCACACGTCGAGTTCGGTCCAATTGCTGATCGGGAACACACGAAAGTGCTCACCGGGCTGAATGCGGGTATTGAACAGCGTCCACAACTCTGGCCGCTGGGCTTTGGGTTGCCACTGGCCAAAGGCATCGCGGTGCGAAAAAATACGCTCTTTGGCGCGGGCTTTTTCTTCATCGCGCCGCGCGCCGCCAATCAAAGCGTCAAAGCGAAACTCATCAATCGCCTCAAGCAGCGTGACGGACTGGTGCACGTTGCGCGACTCGCCGGGGTGAGCCAAGCGCACCGTGCCGCGTGCCATCGAATCTTCGACACTGCGCACGATCAAATTAGCACCGAGTTGCTTGGCACGGTAATCGCGGAAGTCGGTCACTTCTTTGAAGTTGTGGCCAGTGTCGATCATCAAGAGTGGGTACGGGATGTGACCACCGCGCTCTGAATCAATGAAGGCTTTTTCAGCGCATTTGAGCAGTACCAGCGAGTCTTTGCCGCCTGAAAACAGCAGCGTGGGGCGCTCAAAACTGGCGGCAACTTCACGCAGGATGAAGATCGCTTCTTCCTCCAGCGCGTCGAGGTGGGCGTTGCTTAAAACCTTGGGCTCAAGCGAGTGTTCGGCTCTGGCGTTCATGCGGTGACTTCTTTTATTTTGATTTTTGACAGGGACTCGAATGCGGGTGGTTCTGCGCCAGCCTGGTTGCCATCGACATGCAAGCCGCACTCCTTGGCGTTTTCGCTTTCCCACCACCAGCGACCCGAGCGAATGTCTTCGCCCAACGTCACAGCGCGGGTGCACGGCGCGCAGCCGATGCTGGGAAAAAACGCGTCGTGCAGCGGGTTGTACGGAATGCTGTGGCTGGCGATGAAGTGCCACACATCGCCATTGGTCCAGTCGGCCAGCGGGTTGATTTTGGCGCGTTCCGGTCCAGGCTCGATGGCGTGTACCTCAGCACGCGCATTCGATTGCTCGCGGCGCAGGCCGGTGATCCAGGCTTTTTTGCCGGCCAAGGCACGCTCCAGCGGCACCATTTTCCGAAAATCGCAGCAGGCTTTGCGCAACTCCAGGCTTTTATACATGGCGCCCTCGCCGTTGGTGGCGACGAACTGTTCTGCAACCACTGGGTCGGGCTGGTACACATCGACTTTGACGTTGTAGCGTTCTTCAAGTCGGCCGATCAGCGCCAGTGTTTCGTCATGCAACATGCGGGTGTCGAGCACGAAGATGCTGGACGCGATACCGGTATCTGCGATCAGGTGCGTGACGACCATGTCCTCCGCGCCCAAACTGGATGCCTGCGAGACCGGCGAATACTGCGCGGCGCTTGAGACCAGCAGCGCCTTGCTGGCGGCCAGCTTTTCAGCAAAGTTGGCCGAAGGCCTGGCATACAAAGAAATCGCGCTCATGCTGCTGCCACCGCAAAATGCGGGCGGACATGCACTGCATCACCCTGATACGCGCCAACGTCAAAACCGGGGTATTCGGCCAGCACCCGGTTGGCCACATCTATCGGCTGGTCGGCGCGCAACACTGCCGTCGTAAAACCGCTGCGCTGCATTTGCGCCAGCTGGTCAATCAGCACGTCCCCCATGGCGACGATTTCACCTTTGAAACCCAGGCGCCGGCTGAGCAAAAAAGCCTGGCTGAAGGCGCGCCCATCGCTGAACTTTGGAAAGCTGAGCGTGATGGTTTCAACGCCGTCCAGGCCGACCTCACGCGGGTCAGCGTCGTTCGGTATATCAATGTGTTTAGGGCCTTTTGCCCATTCAATTTGGGCCCTAGCAGCTATTAATTTCATAGTAATTAAAGGGTTTCTTCAGCTTGCACGGCATGTCGCGCTGCGTTGGCTGCCAGCTTGAAGGGCTCAGCGCCCAGGCGGCGCAGCGCTGCAATAAAGGTTTCAGCTTGGTCTTTGAGGCGCTCGGCGCGGTAGGTGTTCAGCACAGCCTCAATCACATCAGGAACTTCAGCGGCCAAGAACGACGGCCCCACCACTTTGCCAACGGCTGGCGGGCCAGACAACGTTGAGCCGTCTGAGCCGCCCAGCGTGAGCTGGTACCACTCTTTACCGTCTTTATCCACGCCCAAAATTCCAATGTGTCCGCTGTGGTGGTGACCGCACGAATTGATGCAGCCGCTGATGTGCAGATCAATCTCGCCCAGGTCGTACAGCTCGTCCATGTCTTCATAGCGGCGGGTAATCGCCTCCGCCAATGGCAAACTGCGCGCATTGGCCAGGCTGCAAAAGTCCCCGCCGGGGCAGGCAATCATGTCGGTCAACAGCCGAACATTGGTACGCGCAAAACCCGCTTTGCGGGCCGCGCGCCACAGCTCGGGCAGTTGGTCGCAGCGCACCCAAGGCAGCACCAGGTTTTGGTCGTGCGTGACGCGTACTTCGCCTGCGCTGAACTGGTCGGCCAGGTCGGCCGCCAGGTCAAGCTGGTCGGCTGTTGCATCGCCGGGCGCTTGGCCCAGGCGTTTAAATGACAGTGTGACGATGCGCAAATCAGGATTTTTATGCGGCGCGACGTTCTGGTGTAGCCAGCGGGAGAACTCCACATCGTCTTCAGCGGCAGCGCGCAGGATATTGGCGATTTTGGCTTCGGCGTCGCTGCGGTTGCAGGTCAGATCGGGGGCAACAAATGAGGCGGTCACACGGTCCAGCTCCGCCTGGGTGATGGTGTGCGGGGCGCCGTCGATCTCGACAATGTCTTTGTACTCGGCCTCCACTTGGTCAAAAAACGACTGGCCTTCAGCTTTAACCAAAATCTTGATGCGTGCCTTGTACATATTGTCGCGGCGGCCAAAGCGGTTGTAAGCGCGAACGATGGCTTCCAGGTAATTCAGGATCTGATTCCACGGCAAAAAATTGGTCAGTGTGCTGGCCAGTATTGGCGTGCGGCCCATACCCCCGCCAACCAGCACTTTAAAGCCCAGCTCACCCCTGTCGTTTCTGACCATGTGCAGGCCCACGTCGTGCCAAGCGGTAGCGGCCCGGTCTTCCAGTGCGCCCGAAATTGCGATCTTGAACTTGCGCGGCAAAAACGCAAACTCCGGGTGCAGCGTGCTCCATTGGCGCATGATTTCAGCAAACGGCCGCGGGTCGGCCAGCTCATCTGCCGCAATGCCGGCGCGCTCGTCGCTGGTGATGTTGCGGATGCAGTTACCGCTGGTTTGAATCCCGTGCATGTTGACGCTGGCGAGCAGGTCCATGACGTCTGCAGACTTGTCGAGCGGAATCCAGTTGAACTGCACGTTTTGGCGGGTTGTGAAGTGGCCGTAGCCCTTCGTCAGATTCGTCTTGACCGAAGCGCCACCTGGCAACGCAATGTCACCCAGCTTGTCTTGCGCGGCTTGTGCAGCGTTAAAAAGTGCCGCGTTGGGCTGGTCGTAATCACGGGCAATGGTGGCCAGCACGCGAAGCTGCGCGGCGTTCAATTCACCGTATGGCACGGCCACCCGCAGCATGGGCGCGTAACGCTGCACGTACCAGCCGTTTTGCAGGCGCAATGGTTTGAACTCTTCTTCTGCCAGCGTGCCAGCTTGCCAGCGGGTGAGCTGGTCGCGGTACTGGTTGGCGCGAGCGCGTACAAATTGGCGGTCAAATTCTGTGTATTGGTACATGGTCACCTCAATAAATTTATTTTTCGGGCGAATTGCGGCACTGAGCGTTAGCGAACACGCGGCATTCGGCGGTGTTCGCAATCCTCATGCACTCAAGTGCATTCCGGTGTGCTGTGCTCCGCGCGCCTAGCACCTCATCCCGAAAATCTGAATTTTTTGAAGTGCCCATACGACCTTAGATAGCTATTAATTTGAAACCGGCATAGGCCAGCAACACCGAAAGCAGCGAGCGAATTATCCGGTCTGGCGTTTTGTACATCAGGTAAGTGCCCAGATAAATACCCGGCAACGATCCGGCGAGCAGCTTGGCCAGCAGCGGCCAATCCACTGAGCCAATCGATGCATGGCCCAAACCCGCCACCAGCGTGAGCGGCACGGCGTGCGCAATATCGGCAGCGACGATTCGCGGCAGCGGCAGGGCAGGGTATAGCAGCATCAGCACAATCACGCCAATGGCTCCGGCGCCCACCGACGTCAGCGTAACCAGAACGCCAATGACCGCACCAAAAATGATTGGCAACGACCAATGGCGCGCTGTAGTGGCCTGCCCGAGCTGGTCTTGCGCAATATGCAGCGGCACGGCCTTGCCACGAATGGCCTTGTACAGCGTGGCGGCGGCAGTCAGCAGCAGCGCAGCGCCGAGGGTGGTGGTCATCAAAGACTGGGTGGCCGGATTGGCAGGGCCTGCGAGCTTTAAAAAGTAGAGCGTGGCCAGCGTAGCCGGTATGCTGCCAGCAGCTACCTGGCCCACAACGCGCCAATCAACCATGCGCTTGCGTGCCAGGCTGGCAGTGCCGCCCAGCTTGGTGAACGCGGCAAACAGCAAATCGGTACCAATCGCCAGATGCGGCTTGATCCCGAAGCCAAATATCAACAGAGGCGTCATCAATGAGCCGCCGCCCACGCCCGTCAAACCCACCACCAGGCCTACTGCAAAACCAGCAACAACAAACGGAATCCACGCGGCGACTTCAACCATACCCAATGAATATAGCCAGGGTTGTTATGCAAACCAACTACAAAATAGTTGTAGGCTTATTCGCATAAGCTTATGTAGACAGACAGCTGGAAAAGCCGCGCACTCGCCAATCCCAAGAATTAAATAGAGATGCTTGTGTTAGGTCAAATCAATCGCGTTGCCACTCGGGCGGGTGGCAGCTGTACCAGATAAAACCCCAAGCGTTAAAACCCAGCAGCACCCTAGGCTGGCCAAACCCTGGTCGTGGCGTCAGACGGCATGGGCGCCGAGCCCGTGAGTTTTTCTGGCGTGAGCCTGTCCATCGCGGCAGATGACGAAGCGCATGCCAGGCGATTGTTTGATGCATTGGCCAAAGGCGGCAACATCTTTATGCCGATAGGCAAGACCTTTTGGTCGCCTTGCTTTGGCATGTGTAGCGACAAATTCGATGTGAACTGGATGGTGGGCATTGATGGCCCGCAGGCTTGAGATTTTTTTAACCAAGTAAGTCTCTGGCGCATATATCTTGTGCGCAAGACGCTCATTTTTCAGGAGTAAACCCATGAACTACGTCGGTGGATTTGTAGCCGCCGTGCCCACCGCCAAGCGCGAGGTATTTTTAAAACACGCCAGCAGTTGCGCAGCGGTATTGAAAGAATTTGGCGCCTTAACGGTGGTGAACTGTTGGGGCGACGATGTGCCCAGCGGCAAAGTCACGTCGTTTCCGATGGCAGTGAAACTGGAGCCGGACGAGACCGTAACTTTTTTATGGATCACCTGGCCGTCCCGCGCGGTGCGTGACGGGGGCATGAAAAAATTCATCGCCGATCCGCGCATTCAGTCGGACGTGAACCCGATGCCGTTTGATGGCAAGCGGATGCTATTGGGCGGGTTTCAGGTGATCAGCGACATGTACCGTGCTGCGCGTGTTTTTCTTGCATAAACATCAATATTTCATACAAAAATGGGCTGCAGCCTAATAAATACATGCGCAAGCAGCTATTAATATTATAGTAACTTGTGGGTGCGGCGGCTCATCGCATCAGCAAGTTGCCGTTCAATTGGCAGCGGTTCTGCGTGTAAATACGCTGCCAGCAACTCGCCGCACAGCGCAGCAAACGTCAACCCGCGCGAGCCCATGCCGGTACACGCCCACAGCTGGGCCGTCGTGCTTTCCTGCTCGTTGGTGTTGAGCTGGGCAAGCAGCGGCAATCGGTTCGGCGTGGCGCAGCGCACGCCTGCCCAACCTTGCGCTTCATCACCTTCAAATTGCGGTGCCAAGGCTTGCGCAGCCGATGCGAGCAAGGCGCGCAGGCGGACAAGATTTTCAGCATGGTCTTGCTGCTTGATGTGCACCGCTGACGCATCGCGCTCGTAGCTCGCGCCCATCAGCCACTGGGCCTGGTCCCCAACCGGAATCGATGGAATAAAACCGCCGTTGCCGTTTACCGGAAATGGCTGGAAATGGGTTGATTCAGGTACCGGGCCCATCGTGACTTGACCGCGAATCGGCTGCAGCTGCAAATCCGAAGCGCCAGACGTGGCAGCAAGCGCAGTCGTATCAAACGCTGCAGCCAGCACCACAAGTTGCGCCTGCGCCAGCAAAGCGCCGTTTGCGTCCAGCAGCGCCCATCCGCCGTCAACTTTTTTGACCGCAGCAACCTTGGCTTGTGCCTGCCAGGTGACGCCCGGCGTGGCCAAAAAACCGCGTACCAAACTTGCGGGCCTGATCCAGCCCGCTTTTGCGTGCCACCAGCCCCCGGTTGCAGGCCTGCATTGCGCCAGCATTGCTGCTGTTGCACCGTAGCCCCAATCGCGGGCTTGCGCAGCATGTAGCGTTGACCAGTTTGCAGGCGGCAATTGCCTGCCATCGTCCACGGCCAGCGAGAGCACGCCAGTAGCGCACCAGTCGGAATGCGCCAGTAGCGCCTCGGCCTGCTGCAACGTGGCGCGCACACCGCTGCGGCTCAGGCGGGACAGCTGGCTGTCGTCAGGCGACAGGTGCGGCACCAGCAGGCCAGCCGGCAGGCTTGACGCGCCGCTGGCCGCGAGGCTGGCCTGGTCAAGCACAGTGACTTGCCAGCCGCGCCGCGCCAGGCTGGCCGCCACCGCGCTGCCGGCAAGACCTGCGCCCACCACAGCGCAGGTACTGGGCACCATTGCGTTGGGCCGTCTTGGCCCGCGTGGCAGCCGTGTTTGCCATGCCGGGTTGAAGCGGGCGTGCAAAGCAGTTTGGCCAGTTAGCGTTTCAACTACAAAGCCGCACTGCGCCAGGTTTTCAAGCAAGTCGGTTTCGGCATTGACGCAGACCAGCCGCGCGCCCTGCTTGCACAGCCGGGCCACCATCTTGAGGGTGTGAAGGTCCCACTGCGCGGTTTTAATATTGGATTCGGCATCACTCGCGGGCGGTGGGCGTTCAGAAAGCAAAACGCCATCAGCGCAAAACTGCTGTTGCCGCAAAACAGTATTGACCGTGCCAATGCACAACGTCAGTGTGACCATTCCTGCGTCAAATACCAATCGGTGAAAGCCCGGCAGCAAGCCCCACATCTGGTCTTCAAGCTGACGCGCCAAGGCGTTGAGTTCTGGTGCTGCGTTTACCGTTTCAGCGTGGCTGGCATCACCGCAGAACGCACAAACCACGTGCAGCAGTTTCGGGCGATGCACGTCTTTTCTCCAGGCCTGCCAAAGCCGCAGAAAGTTCGCGCCGCCATTAAACCCAACTTCCAGGATCTGCCACTGCGCAGCGCCTGCCCAGCCGGTAGTTAAATCCGCAGTTGCATCTGGAGCCTCGTCGGGCAAGGGGTCAGGCCGCAGGCGGCGTGTAGCCTTGCACTGCGTCTGCGCCGTCGCCAAAAAAGTGCTTTTCCATTTGGCGGGCCAGGTACTGGCGGGAGCGTGCGTCAGCCAGGTTCAGGCGGTTTTCATTGACCAGCATAGTCTGCTGCGTCATCCATTCGGCCCAGGCTTGCTTGCTGACTTCTTCCCACAGGCGCTTGCCGAGCGGGCCGGGGTAAGGCGGAAAGTCCAGACCTTCTGCCTGTGTACCCAATTTGATGCATTGAACAAGGCGTGCCATGTTTTGGGTTCCTTCGTAGGGTAATTTGTGGGTTAAAAAATGCTCGTAAAAACTACCGTGCTTTGTAGCGGTTTCACTGGTCGGCTTGTATTTTGCCCCACCCACAGCCACGCCTTATTGCGCGCTTAAACAGGCTTACAGCGTTACACGTTAAAATACAAAGGAAGCAGAAGCGCAAAAACATCGGTCGCAGTGGTTTAACACCATCGCGAACACCGGCAAAAGAGGCACTGCAGCCACTTGCGTTTCCACCCTAATCAAATAACCTCTGGAAGACGAAAAAATGGCTAGAGCTGATGCTAAAACCGCCGTACTTGCTGACGGCCTGCGCTATAAATCCAAGGTTTCTGGTTCACCATTTGCAGCCACCACCTCGTTTGGCGCTGCAACCATGTCGTGCTTTATGTGCGGCAAGCACCGTGCCCGCTCCTTGATGGGTACCCGTAAGGTTCTAGGCAAGTCGCAGGCAGTTTGCGCACCTTCGTGCAAAGAACTCGACGCGACTCTGGCTGCCCAGGCCGCTGGCACCAAAACCCCGGCGTAGTTTGAAAAAAACTTACCGCCTTCACATAGAAGGCAAAAATAGCGACCGCCTGCTGGATGCCGCCAAGCACGACATTCGCAAATACGTCAAAAGGGAGCGCGCCAAGCCGTTGCCCGAAGGCGTAGATTTTTGGGACTTTGATTGCAAGGTTGGCGCCAGCGACGCAGCTGTTGCGGCTGTGCACCTTGCTGAAATCACGGGCGCGGTTGATGCACTGGTCACCGGCGGGGCAGACCAGTTTTACGTTGAAATTACCAGCAAGCCTGGTCACCGCACGGCGCGGCCCGTAGACGCCTTGGGCAGTGAAAACGCCCAGCAGACGCAATAAAAGCACGCAGCGTGCACCCGCGCGGCCTCGGTGAATTCCACACGACATGGCCGGCCGATCCGCCTTTTCGCCGTCGTTAAATGGCCAAAAGTCAAAAAAATCTTGATTTCGACAGCAAATAGTTGAAATTTAGTGTTTCCAAAACCCCCAAAGCGGCTGTTACAGTGAACAATCAGGGGGTGCAGTAAATTAATTGCACATGTTGGTGATTGGTCAGTTTCGCGCGCTACGGCGGTACTTTTGAGTTTGTTGTGCTAACGGGGCCCCATCGCTTTTTGTTTTATGTATTTTTGAGGAGTCCTTCATGGGCAACAAACTTTATGTCGGCAACCTGCCGTACACCGTACGCGACGAAGACTTGCAACAGTCTTTTGGCGAATTTGGCTCTATCACCAGCGCTAAAGTCATGATGGAGCGCGATACCGGTCGCTCTAAAGGCTTTGGTTTTGTCGAGATGGGCAGCGACGCTGAAGCGCAAGCTGCTATCGCCGGCATGAACGGCCAGTCACTAGGCGGCCGTGCAATCACCGTGAACGAAGCCCGTCCGATGGAGGCACGTCCTCCACGTACCGGCGGCTTCGGCGGCGGTGGTGGTGGTTACGGCGGTGGCGGCGGCGGCGGTGACCGTTCAGGTGGCGGCGGCTACGGTGGCGGCGGCGGTGGCCGTTCCGGCGGTGGCGGCGGTGGATATGGCGGTGGCGGAAGCGGCGGTGGACGCGGCGGCTACTAAGCCCTCGTAACCCCTACCTTCAGCTTTGCGCTGAAGACGCTTTAAAAGGCTTCAGGACTTCGGTTTTGGAGCCTTTTTGGTTTGCGGTTAGTGTTTGAGGTGGGTGACGACGATCTTTTTGAACCGCAGCCAAGAGCGATTGCTCAGGCACTTGAAAAACACTCTTTCAAGGTTTATGGTCTTCTCTCGAACTGTACTTTCGCGATTTCCAATTTCGAAAAACAAGCTTGTAAGCCCACAGGAACAAGAGTACTGCAGACCAATATCGAATTATCGATAACAGATCGATACCTGAGTACGCATCATTTTGCCTGATCGGCCAATAGCTCATTGGTGTGTTACGCATTGCAGCCAAATCAGACGTACCAAAGCGGATAGTGGTTTTAGGTCCCGCGATGATGGTTTGATCATTTGTGCATGAAACGGATCGAAATTCCGGTGAGTCGTAGGAGAAAACGATCTGTTTTTCCCTGCTGAATATGCCATGCTCAGAGGTCAATGTATACCAAAAGGAAGTGGTAGCTCCACCATTGCCTCGGTACAACCTGAATGTGGTGCCCGATGTCGTCGTACATCGGTCAATCTCATCCTCCATACTGGGATTGCCCTGGACATTGCGTCCTGGAATTGCTATCCACAGCGCAAAAGCTGCAAGACCAGTGGCAAAAAAGTATCGGAGCATTTGTCCAGTCATGTCCCGAGATCTATTGCGAGTCGTCCGCAGCAGCCCGCAACTTATCCTTCTTGCTAGGCCGCTTCCCCTTAACGCCCCCAGTCCCCTGCGGATCAGCCGCATTCATTGGCGCGACTTCTACCGGCTCAAACCCAGCCACTTGCTCGCGCTGCACATTAATGGCGTGGCGCTTTTCAATCAGCCTGAAATGGGCGTCGGTGTCTGCGCTGATAAAGCTGATAGCCATGCCGCTTAGCCCGGCCCGCCCGGTGCGGCCAATGCGGTGGGTGTAGTCAATCGCTGAGCGGGGCAGGTCGTAATTGACCACCACTGGCAGCGCTGTGATGTCCAACCCGCGCGCGGCAACGTCTGTGGCAACTACCACTAGTACCGCGCTGGCTTTGAAGTCCATCAGTACCTGCGTGCGTTTGCCCTGGCTAAGCTCGCCATGAAACGGCTCGGCGTTGATGTCGGCTTTGCGCAGTTTGTCGGCCACTATTTCGGCGGCGTGTTTTGTCGCCACAAACACCAGCACGCGGCTCCATTTTTCGGTTTGCACCAAGTGCCGCAACAGCTGGGTGCGGCGTGCAGCATCGACTTCAATTGCGCGCTGAACGATTTCAAGTGCCGTCTCAGGTTCGCTTTGAATGGCAATGCGCACTGGATTGTTTAACAAGCTGCTTGCCAGTGCGTCAATCGACGGTGGAAAAGTCGCTGAAAACAGCGCGTTTTGCCTTTTGGCAGGCAGCAGAGCCAAAATGCGGGCCAGTTCATCGGCAAAGCCCATGTCCAGCAGTTTGTCAGCTTCGTCGAGCACCAGAAAATTGACTTTGCCAAGATCCAGCGCGTTGTGCTCGACCAGGTCAATCAGGCGGCCCGGTGTGGCCACCACAATGTCAGCACCGCTGCGCAAGTTCATCATTTGCGGGTTGATCGATACGCCGCCAAACACGACCGCCACTTTGACGGGCTGCGGTAAATATTTGGCAAACCCCGCCAACACCGCACCGACCTGAACCGCCAGCTCACGGGTGGGCACCAAGACCAGGGCGGCTATTGCTCGCTTGCGTTGGGGGGTTGGCTCGCGGGTTGCAAGCAGCGCCAGTAGCGGCAGCGCAAACGCCGCTGTTTTTCCTGAGCCGGTTTGCGAGCACGCCTGCAGGTCGCGTCCTTGCAGAATTGCCGGTATGGCAGCAGACTGAATGGCGGTTGCTTCAACGAACCCTTCGTCGCCGACGGCCTTCAGTATTGCGGGGTACAAAGGAAGGGGGAAACCAAGATCTTTGAAAAGTGTCACGCGGTGAGTTTAAGCGCGTGCCCCGGCGACTTCCCAAAGCAAAAAATCCACGATACAAATTGCTAGTAAAAAAAGAGCTGTTTGCGCCTGTATTTATTGGGCTACAGCACTATTTTGCATAAAAAAGGGCCGTTTGACCTACATTTTCAGCGCGCCGACTTGTACAGACAAGTCATGCAGCTTTGCTTTGCCCGAGTAATAGCGGTCAAGTCGCCAGGCTTTCAAAATATCCATGGCGAGGTTGAAGTTGTCAAAATTAAGCCGGTACAAATCACCCAGGTCAAATTTTTCATCTGACTCAAGCGCGCGAACCAGGCTGGCAAGTATCACTGCTGCGGGTGACAGTGGATCGGTCTGGATTAACCTGCGGGCTTTTTTGATCTCGTTCATTCGTGTGTGTCCTATTTGTCCTGAAAGGCGCGGTCTTAACAAATAAGCGACCGCCAAACTACTTATTAATCGTGTCTTGGGTGTTGCCGCTCCATCAAGAATTATGTCGTCGATGTGACTAACTTGTCTATCGCAGCCCCCGCCATGTGCCGAGAAGTAACGAAAAATAATAGTTTTAGGATTTTTAATCGCGCCGGTCCGCGGCTTTCACGGCTGTCATGGGCGGGTCATAGAGCGTGTCTATATTTACGTTTTACTACAAGTGAATCGAGCTCCATCTCATGCCCCTCCTGAAGTCTGAGAAAGCAAAAAACGAGCTGTCTTCCAAGCAGCGAAGTCTGAGTGTGCGTGAGCGCTCAGCGCTTTTTTTGGCAGATGGCATCAGAACCCGGGAAGAGCTGATCTGGCTGCTTCAAGGCGATGTGGGCATGGTGCAAAAGCTGATAGCCGACGGTTATCTGGTTCCAGCAGAGTCATTGAGCAAGCAGGCGGCCGCGAAACTGACGGACTTTGCAGCATCGCGACCTGTGCCCTTGCCTGTGGCCCAAGACCGCGCAACGCAGCGTACGATTCCGGCACCGCTTGCAGGCGGCGTTCCTTCTTCGTTTTCGGGTCTGGACACCATTGCCAAACCAGCAGCGACGTCGTCTTCCGATACCTTTGAAGGCAAAAGGTCCCTGGCGACCACACGCATGTTTCTGTTTGACATCGTTGAGCGCATGTTCGTGCGCAAAATGCCGGAATTGGCCAACAGCCTCAGGGACCAATTGCGTGCAGCAAAGGACCGGGAGTCGATGCTGGTAATCGCACGCGAAATCATCACCATCGTAGAAGAGATCGCCGGGCCTGATCGGGCGGATGGGTTGAGCGAGCGGCTGGCGATGATGTTGCCTTCTGAGCACTAGGAGCCCGATTTAGGCAAGATTCAAGCATTTTAGGCCTCTGGCGTAATAAATACGGGCGCAAGCAGCTACTTTTTAAATAGCAACATGTAGTGGCACTACTTTGCCAATGTATTTTCAACCAGCGCCCTCAACTCGGGCGTGATGTCAGGCAGCACGCCAAACCAGGCTTCAAAGGCCGGCCGGGCCTGGTTCAGCAGCATTCCGAGGCCGTTGACTGTCTGGTTGCCGCGCGCCTGTGCTGCCGCCAGCAGCGCCGTTTGCAGGGGAACGTAAATAATGTCAGACACCAAAGCGCGCACAGGCAGTTTGCTCAAGCTCAAGTCAAGCTCTGGGCCACCGTGCATGCCCATACTGGTGGTGTTCACCAGCAGCGCGCAGTCAGCCAGCGCGTCGTGCCGCTGCTCCCACGGCAGGGCGCTGATGGGCGCACCAAATTCAGCGGCCAGGGCTTTGGCTTTGTCTGGCGAGCGGTTGAGCAGGCGAATTTCTTTTGCGCCTTGCTCTTTTAGCGCCAGCACTACGGCGCGCGCCGCGCCGCCCGCGCCCAGCACCGTAATCGGTCCCGCGTCTGCTCGCCAGTCTGGTTTGGCATCAAGCAGGCTCTGGATATAACCAAAGCCATCGGTATTCATGCCTTTTAGTTGTCCATCGGGCTGCACAACAACGGTGTTTACTGCGCCCACCCGCGCTGCATTGGCATCCAGCATGTGCACCAGTTGCAGCGCGTCAACCTTGTGCGGAATGGTGATGTTGCAGCCCTTGAACCCCAAGGCGGCCAAGCCGGGCAGGGCAACGCTGAGGTGACCGGGCGCAACGGTCAACTGCACATAGCTGCCTGCAAAGCCGTGTTTTTCCAGCCAATAGTTGTGGATCAGCGGCGAGCGCGAATGCGCTACCGGCCAGCCGATCACGCCCGCAAGGGCAAACGCTGGGCGCACTGGGGCGGTGGGGTTGTCAAGTTCAGCCATAGAAAGATTTTGCCCTGCTTGCTTGCGCGCGACCTTAGCGGTAGGTTTTCACGGCCTGCATCACCACGGCGTTGACGATTTCAAGCGTGACTTTTTGCGTTTGCGTGATGGGGCGGCGGGTCGGGCGCACCAAACTCAGCTGGCTGGTAATACGTGGCGACTTGATACGCCGCAGCATGAAATGCGCCTGGTCTTCAAAGTGGCTGAGCGTGTAGCTGGGCAGCACCGCATGGCCTAAACCTGCTTTGACGAGGCTCAAAATCGCATTCAGGCCATCGACCTCCAGCGTGATGTTGGGCGTGGTGCCGATCGCGTGCATTTCAGCGTCCAGCAAAATCCGAAACGAATTGGGGCGGCTGGGCAAGATCAGCGGCAAAGCGGCTACCGCCGCCAGGCTGATGGGCAGGTGCGCCGCGCCGGTGCTTTTCTTTGAAATGAGCACCAGCTCTCCTTTATGCAGCGAGGTGACTTCCATGTCAAGCGAGGGTGCAGCGTTATACAGAACCGCCATGTCCAGGTTGCCGGTACGCAAGCCTTCATGCATTAGCACTGAAAACCCTTCCGTCAATGTCAACTGGGCTTCAGGCAGCCGGGTTTTGAACGCTTGCGTCAAAGGAACGGTGACAAGGCGCGACAAACTGGGCGGCAGACCCACCGACACACGTCCGCTGAGCGCGCCACGCACGGCACCAAGGGCGTCACGCGCAATCTGTACCTGGTGCAAAATCCCGCGTCCATGCTCCAGCAACAGGCCGCCCGCTTCTGTAGGCAATGCGCCGCGCCCGTTTCGTGTCAAGAGGTTTTGCCTGAGCTCAACTTCCAGAAGCCGTATTTGACGACTCAAAGCCGGCTGGGCAATTCCCAAGGCAACCGACGCTCGCGTGAAGCTGCCAAGCTCAGCTACGCGCACGAAATACTCCAGCTGTTTCAAATCCATCGCCAGAGTGTATTTGCATAGTAGCGTGTTGGTTATACGTTTTAGCTATATCTGCTAGCGCAAGAATCGGGTTTCAAAACAGCGCCGAAAGGCACAAAATAAAGTCATGCTCAGACTAGTTTCTTCAATGGCACCCAAGCAGCTTCTCGCGGACCTGGCGGCCCAAAGGCAACGTTCCACGGGCCTAGCAGTTTCGATTACCTCGGTTGGTGGACTCGACGCAGCCAGGCGTGTGCGCGAGGGCGAAGCATTTGATGCTGTGGTGCTTGCATCCGATGCGATTGACAGCCTGATCGATGGCGGTTATGCCGTGCCGGGTAGCAAGGTGGACTTGGCGCGCTCCGCCGTGGCGGTGGCAGTCAAGGCGGGAGAGCCGGTGCCAGATATCAGCACCGAATCTGCGCTGCGTCGCACCATTGAGGCTGCGTCAGGCATCGGTTACTCAACCGGGCCCAGCGGTGTGGCGCTGGTTAAATTACTTCAGCGGTGGGGGATTTTGGATGCGCTGGGGTCCCGTGTTGTACAAGTCCCACCGGGCATACCTGTCGGTGCGCTGGTGGCCCGCGGTGAGGTAGCGCTGGGCTTTCAGCAGCTCAGTGAGTTAATGCACCTGGAAGGCATCATTGTGGTGGGCGTGCTGCCAGGCTCTGCAAGCATCACGACTATTTTTTCAGCGGCTGTTTGCGTGGCATCGACTCAGCGCGAAGAGCTTGCAGGCTTGTTGGCATTCATGGCTTCGAGTGATGTTACAAAGCTCAAGTTGCAAAACGGCATGCAAGCGCCATAAATCTTAATAACTGCTAGACAATTCATGAGCTTACAAAAACCCCTCATCATCGACTGCCACGGCCACTACACCACCGCCCCCAAGGCGCTGGAAGACTGGCGAAACAAGCAAATTGCGGGCATTAAAGACGCATCGGTCATGCCCCGCACCAGTGATTTGAAAATCAGTGACGACGAACTGCGGGGCAGCATTGAAGCTAACCAGTTGCGTCTGATGCGCGAGCGCGGCAGCGACATCACCTTGTTCTCCCCGCGTGCCAGCTTCATGGCGCACCACATTGGCGACTTTCAGATTTCCAGCACCTGGGCTGCCATTTGCAACGAGCTTTGTTACCGGGTTTCCCAGCTGTTCCCGGACAACTTTGTACCCGTGGCCATGCTGCCGCAATCACCCGGTGTGGACCCTAAAACCTGCATTCCTGAGCTGGAAAAGTGCGTGAAACAATTTGGCAATGTCGGCATTAACCTGAACCCTGACCCGTCGGGCGGGCACTGGACATCGCCTCCTTTGAGTGACCGCCACTGGTACCCCCTTTACGAGAAAATGGTGGAGTACGACCTGCCCGCCATGATTCACGTGAGCACAAGTTGCAACGCCTGCTTTCACACCACCGGCGCGCACTATTTAAATGCCGACACCACTGCCTTCATGCAATGCCTGACCAGCGACCTGTTCAAAGACTTTCCCACCCTGCGCTTTCTCATTCCACACGGCGGCGGTGCCGTGCCCTACCACTGGGGGCGCTTTCGCGGGCTGGCGCAAGAGCTGAAAAAGCCGTTGCTGTCCGAGCATCTGTTGAACAACATTTACTTTGACACTTGCGTGTACCACCAGCCGGGCATTGATTTACTGAACACCGTGATTCCCGTGAAAAACGTGTTGTTTGCTTCCGAGATGATTGGTGCCGTGCGCGGCATTGACCCGGAAACAGGCCACTACTACGACGACACCAAGCGCTACATCCAGGCCTCGAAAATTTTGAGTGATGCGGATCGGGATGCGATTTACGAGGGGAATGCGAGACGGGTGTTTCCGAGGCTGGATGCGCTGTTGAGTGCTGACGCCAGTCTTACTCCCTCTCCCGCTGGCGGGAGAGGGAGCTGAAACCGCAGTCCATAGAACCAAAGGAAAAACCATGCATGAACTCGGCGTCGTCTACCGCGCCATCACCCGCGCAGACCCGGCAGCCGCCAGGGCCCTTGCTGCCCTGGGCTCTGCCACCGTGCACGAAGCCATGGGCCGGGTGGGCTTGATGAAGCCTTACATGCGGCCCATCTACCCCGGCACGCAGGTCTCTGGCACAGCGGTCACCGTGCTGCTGCAACCCGGCGACAACTGGATGATGCATGTGGTGGCCGAGCAGATCCAGCCCGGCGATATCGTCGTCGCGGCGCTCACGTCTGAATGCACCGATGGTTATTTTGGCGATCTGCTGGCCACCAGCTTTCAGGCGCGCGGTGCGCGTGGGCTCATC
>ENA-OFCE01000585-OFCE01000585.1-metagenomes-genome-assembly--contig:-NODE-585-length-23318-cov-7.422817_pt1 | contig 23318 bp, 16 predicted proteins | sample MGYA00153388_OFCE01 | MGnify analysis MGYA00153388
TGGCGACCGACGGCGTTTTCGGCCTGGCCCAGCAGCCAGGCCATGGCCGCGCGGAAGTCGCCCACCTTCTGCTCTTTCAAGCGCTCGCCCTCACCGCGGCGCACCACGGCCTCGGCGCCCAGCAGGCCCTTGAAGGTGACGCCGGCTTCTTGCAGCGCAGCGTAGTCAGCGCCGTGAACGAAATCTTGCGTGATGACGCTGCTTTTGACATTGCCGTGGTGGCGCCGGCTGATGCGCAGCAGGTGTTTGTCGGTGCGGGCATCGAGCTCGGCACTGACCTCGGCGTCGATCAGCGCGGCTTGAACAGCCAAGGCGCCGGCCTCGGCGGTGGCTGCGCTGTCCAGATCCAGCGTCAAGCCGTTGGCAATGGCACGCAGCGCGTCCAGGTCCATCCAGTGCCCCAGGCGTTCCACCACGCGGTTGGCCAGCATGTAGGTTCGCGCCAGGCTTTCCAGCGCGCTGTCTTGCAGGGGTGGACGGACAACGATGGCCTCGCCTTCGGTCAGGCCATCGGGCGACGCCTCGACGCCGCTTCCATCGGGGTGCACGGCAGCACCGTCCAGGGCAACGCGCAGCAGGAAGGCATCAAGCTCGCCACCGTCTTTCAAGTATTGCTCGTGCTTGCCATGCTTGACCTTGTACAGCGGCGGCTGGGCGATGTAGATGTGACCACGTTCCACCAGCGCGGGCATCTGGCGGTAGAAGAAGGTAAGAAGCAGGGTGCGGATGTGCGCGCCGTCGACATCGGCATCCGTCATGATGATGATGCGGTGGTAGCGCAGCTTCTCGACGTTGAAGTCCTCACTACCGATGCCGGTGCCGAGCGCCGTGATCAGCGTGACGATGCTGTCGCTGGACAGCAGCCGTTCGTAGCGCGCGCGTTCGACGTTGAGGATCTTGCCGCGCAGCGGCAGGATCGCCTGGAACTTGCGGTCGCGCCCCTGCTTGGCGCTGCCGCCCGCGCTGTCGCCCTCGACGATGTAAATCTCGCACAGCGCCGGGTCTTTTTCCTGGCAGTCGGCGAGCTTGCCAGGCAAGCCCATGCCGTCGAGCACGCCCTTGCGGCGCGTCATCTCGCGGGCCTTGCGGGCGGCTTCGCGGGCGCGGGCGGCATCGACGATCTTGCCGCAGATGATCTTGGCGTCGACAGGGTTTTCCTGCAGCCAGTCGTTCAGCAGCTTGCTCACGATTTCTTCCACCGGGCCGCGCACTTCGCTGCTGACGAGCTTGTCCTTCGTCTGGCTCGAAAACTTCGGCTCGGGCACTTTGACGCTGACCACGCAGGCCAGGCCTTCCCGCATGTCGTCGCCGGCCACTTCGACCTTGGCCTTTTTGGCAATCTCCGTGTCGTCGATGTACTTGTTGATGACGCGCGTCATCGCGGCGCGCAGACCGGTCAGGTGGGTGCCGCCGTCGCGCTGCGGGATGTTGTTGGTGAAGCAGAGGACGTTTTCGGCATAGCCGTCGTTCCACTGCATGGCCACTTCGACGCCGATGTTGCTGCCCTGGTCGCTGAGCTTGTCGCCCGCTGCGTGGAACACGTTGGGGTGCAGTACCTTCTTGCCCTGGTTGATGAACTGCACGAAGCCTTTCACGCCGCCCGCAAAGGCGAAGTTGTCTTCCTTGCCGTTGCGCTCGTCGACGAGTCGGATCTTCACGCCGTTGTTCAGGAAGCTCAGCTCGCGCAAGCGCTTGGCCAGCACGTCGTAGTGGAAGTCAATGTGGGTGAAGATGGTTTCGTCGGGCAGGAAGTGCACCTCGGTGCCGCGCTTCTCGGTGTCGCCGGTGATCTTCATGGGGCTGGTCTCGAAGCCCTCTCTGACTTCAATGACGCGGTCCTGAGTGAAGCCGCGCTTGAAATCGATGGCGTGCACCTTGCCGTCGCGTCGAACCACCAGTCGCAGCCACTTGCTCAGCGCGTTGACGCAGCTCACGCCCACGCCATGCAGGCCGCCGCTTACCTTGTAGCTGTTCTGGTTGAACTTGCCGCCGGCATGCAGCTCGGTCAGCGCGATCTCGGCCGCGCTGCGCTTGGGCTCGTGCTTGTCGTCCATCTTCACGCCGGTGGGGATGCCGCGGCCGTTGTCGATGACGCTGACGCTGTTGTCGCTGTGGATGGTGACGAGGATGTCGTCGCAGTGCCCCGCCAGCGCCTCGTCGATCGAGTTGTCGACTACCTCGAAAACCAGGTGATGCAGGCCGGTGCCGTCGGATGTATCACCGATGTACATGCCCGGCCGCTTGCGCACGGCTTCCAGGCCTTCCAGAATCTGGATGCTGCCTTCGCCGTAGGCCGCGGAGGCCTCGTGGCCAGTGGAGGCGTGGTGACCCTCGGCGGAGGGCACCTCGCGCTGCGTGACGCCGTTCTTTGGGTCGGCCTTGGGGTCGGTCTTCGGGTCGGGCTTGGGGGCTTCGGACATCGCGGGCATCTCTTTTCTTTCGCGGGGCGGCTTTGTGCAGCCCCTTCAAAAACGCGGAGGCGGGCACGAAGCCCGCCAGGATCGGCTTGGCAGTTGCGCCGCTCAAATCCTCATGGGCATCACCACGTACTTGAAACCGGCGTGGTCGGGAATGGTGAAGAGCGCGCTGGCGCTGCTGTCCTGCAATTCAAGGCGGATCATTTCCTGACTCATGTTGGCCAGCGCATCAATGAGGTAGGTGATGTTGAAGCCGATCTCGATCGGGTCGCCGGCATAGTCGATCTCGAGTTCTTCCTTGGCCTCTTCCTGCTCGGCGTTGCTGCATGTGATGCGCAGCACACCCGGTTCGACGTTGACCCGCACACTCTTGAATTTTTCGCTGGTCAGGATGGACGCGCGCTGCAGGCAGCCCAGCAGCGGCGCTCGGCCCAGCGTGATGATGTTCTTGTGGTTTTTAGGGATGACGCGGTTGTAGTCGGGAAACTTGCCCTCGACGAGCTTGGTGACGAATTCCATGCCCGAGAAGCTAAATTTGGCCTGGTTGTTGGCGAAGCGCATCTCGATGGCGGTTTCTTCGTCCTTCAAAAGGCGCTGCAGCTCGAGCACGGTCTTGCGCGGCAGGATGACTTCTTGCTTGCTGGGCACATCGGCGTCCAGCGTGCTCTGTGCCATCGCCAGGCGGTGGCCGTCGGTCGCTACCAGCGTCAGCGTCTTGCCCTCGGCGATGAAAAGTATGCCGTTGAGGTAGTAGCGGATGTCGTGCACCGCCATCGCGAAGTGCACCTGGTTGAGCAGGTCGCGCAACGTCTTTTGCGGCACGCTGAAGGTGGGGCCGAAGTCGACGCTCTCGTTGACGAGCGGGAAGTCGTCGCTGGGCAGCGTCTGCAGCGTGAAGCGACTCTTGCCACCTTGCAGCGTGAGCTTGTTCTGCGTCGAGCTGAGGGTGATGACCTGGTCCGACGGCAGGGCGCGCAGGATGTCGATGAGCTTGCGTGCGCCGACTGTTGTGCTGAAGGCCCCGCTGTCGCCACCGAGCTCGGCGCGGGTACGCACCTGGATCTCGAGGTCGCTGGTGGTGAATTCGATGCCGTCGCCTTCCTTGCGCATCAGCACGTTGGCCAGAATGGGCAGGGTGTGTCTGCGCTCCACGATGCCGGCCACCGATTGCAATGCCCCGAGCACTGCGGCTTGCGCTGCCTTGAGAACAATCATGTCTTCCTCATCTTTTTAAAGGTAGTGGTCGTAGTAGGGCACGGGTGTTTCTGGGGACAAGCCTATTTTCGCCTTTTCCATCAAGGGCTTAGGTGGAGGCGAACCCTGTGGGTTCAGGAGCGGTGCCGGTAGCCGAGTTTGGGGACAAGCGCCGCGGCGAACGGTGATCGGTGGATAAGCGGGTGTTTGTGCCGGCTTTGTCCACAGACTTCGGTGCGGCGTACGGTGGCAAGCAAGGGCGGAACGCCGTCAGCCTTTGAGGGTTTGCTCGAGCACGTGGAGTTGCTGGTTGAGCTCTGGGTTGCGCGTGCGCTCTTCGCCGATCTTGCGCACGGCGTGCAACACGGTGGTGTGGTCGCGTCCTCCGAACAGCTCACCGATCTCTGGCAGGCTCTTCTTGGTCATGTCCTTGGCCAGGTACATGGCGATCTGCCTCGGGCGGGCGATGCTGGCCGGTCGCTTCTTGCTGTACATGTCGGCGACCTTGATCTTGTAGAAGTCGGCCACCGTCTTCTGGATGTTTTCGACGCCGATCTGACGGTTTTGAATGCTCAGAAGGTCTTTCAACGCCTCGCGCGCCAGCGCGATGTTCACGTCCTTGTGGCTGAAACGGCTGTAGGCCAGCACTTTGCGCAGAGCGCCTTCGAGTTCGCGCACGTTGGCGCGTACGTTCTTGGCGATGAAGAAAGCCACGTCTTCGGGCATGTCGGCGGCTTCCGCCCTCGCCTTGGCCAGCAAGATCGCGACGCGCATTTCCAACTCGGGCGGCTCGATCGCTACCGTCAGCCCTGCGTCGAATCGGCTCGTCAGCCGCTCGTCGATGTCTACCAGCCCCTTGGGATAGGTGTCGCTGGTCATGATGATGTGGGCGCGCTTGGCCAGCAGGGCTTCGAATGCGTTGAAGAACTCTTCCTGGGTGCGCTCCTTGCCGGCGAAGAACTGCACGTCGTCGATGAGCAGCAGGTCCAGGCTGTGGTACTTCGCCTTGAGTTCATCGAAGGTTTTGCGTTGGTAGTTCTTGACGACGTCGCTGATGAACTGTTCGGCATGCAGATACAGCACGCGGGCGTTGGGGTTGTCCTTAAGCAGCGAATTTCCCACCGCGTGCACCAGGTGAGTCTTGCCCAGCCCCACGCCGCCGTAGATGAACAGCGGGTTGTACATGGCGCCCGGCGCACCGGCCACGTGCAGCGCGGCCGTGCGTGCCATCTGGTTGGCGCGGCCGGCGACCAGGGTGTCGAACGTAAGTGCCGTGTTCAGGCGGTGCGAATTGGCGGCCGGTGGCAGATGGCGGGGGACCGCCGGTGCATCGCGGCCCGACAGATCGCGCAGGTTCAGCGCGTGCGCTGCGTGACTTGGCCATGACGCGGGTAATGAGGTGTCCAAGGACGCTGCCAGCGGCGTGGCTGTGCGGGTGCCACGGGGCTGGACGCTGCCCGCCGGGTCGGCGCGGGGCGCCAGCGTGAGATCCAGCCGCATCGGCTTGCCCGCCAGGTCGGTGAGTACCGATTCGATCTGACTGGCGTACTGGGTACGGATCCAGTCGAGCTTGAAGCGGTTGGACACGCGGACCGACACCACGTCCGCACTTGCTGGCAGGGCCGTGTCGATCAGGGGGTCGTTGCTGGCCGCCAGGGGGCGGATCCAGGTGTTGAACTGGTGTTCAGGCATCTCGGCGGCGAGACGTTCGCAGCCGCGTTGCCACAAGTCGAGGCTCATTTGTGGATATCTTTCCTGAGGAGCCGCCAGGAACCGCGCTATTCGCGGCAGGCGGATGCAGGTTATCCACATATTCCGGCCTGCCGTCAATCCCTGGCGATCGCGGCGGGTTGTGGTGCAAGTGTTTGACCGGAAAGGGTTTTTTTGCTGTAATCATGGGTTTCCCGAGCGCCGCCCTGTTACGCAGGAAGCTCTGCTGCGAACGTTGCAGGGGTTGCGGCTTCGATCCCCTACCCCATGAAAAGCCAGGCCCACCCATGAAGCGCACCTATCAGCCGTCGAAGATCCGCCGCGCCCGTACCCACGGCTTTCTCGTTCGCATGAAGACCCGCGGCGGCCGTGCCGTGATCAATGCGCGTCGCGCCAAGGGCCGCAAACGCTTGGCGGTCTGAGCCATCGCACCCGGCCGTCACTGCGCTGCCTGGCAATGATCGGCCGCCTGGTGCAGAGGGCCGATTTCGAGCGGGCGCTGGCCACGCCAGTGCAGTCACGCAGTGCTCACTTCGCCGTCCACCACGTGGCAGCGGGTCCGACGCCGTCCCTCCGACCCGCAAATGCAACACTTGTCAGCGAGTTATCCACAACCCCTGCACCGATCTGTCCCCAGCCTGTGGATGACCCGCTGACAGGGCACTGGATCGGTTGTGTGGTGCCCAAGCGCCATGCGCGCCGGGCGGTCACCCGCAGCTTGCTCAAGAGGCAGATCCGTGGCGTGTTCAGCGAGCATGCGTGCCGCTTGCCGGCCGGTCAGTGGCTGGTGCGCCTGCGTCAGCCCTTCGGCACCGTCAAGTTCGTGTCTGCCAGCTCCGCAGCACTGCGTCAGGCAGCACGGGACGAACTCGACGCGCTTCTGTCGCGTGCAGCCGCAGCGGCGGCTGGGTGATGAAGCCTTGGCCAAAGGCGACGGAGATGTCGGGCCGCTTGTCCCGGCTGCCGCAATCCGCGTTGGTCGGCGTGGTCCTGGCTTACCGCTATTTGCTGAAACCCTGGCTGGGCAACGCATGCCGGTTCGAGCCCACCTGCTCTGCCTACACTCTGCAGGCACTGCGTGAGCAGGGTGCTTTGCGCGGCGTGGCTTGGGGCACCTGGCGGCTGATGCGCTGCCACCCGGGGTGCCAGGGCGGGCATGACCCGGTCCCTGCCGTCTTTCCCAACCCCGCTGCGGGGTTGTTCACCCGGCTCGGCCTGACACGCGCCGAACCCCATTCCCCGACCCAGAACCCGCCATGACCGATATGCGCCGCACCCTACTGTGGGTGGTTTTCACGATGTCACTCGTCTTGCTCTGGGACGCCTGGAACAAGCACACGGGCCGGCCGACGTTCTTCGGCGCGCCGCGGCCGGCGGCCAGCGCCGCGGCGCCGCCTGCCACCCCGCCGGCCCTGGGCGTTCCAGCCGTCGGTGTGCCCACGCCGTCTGCCGCCCTGCCAGTGGCCAGCGGCGCGCCGGCGCCCGCCGTGCCGACGGCAGCACCCGCGCTGCCCACGACCGCGCGGGTGGTCGTCACCACCGATGTAGTGAAGGCCACCTTCGACAGCCAGGGCGGGTCGCTGGTGCAGCTCGAGTTGCTGAACTACCGTGACCCGGTTGACCGCACGCGCAACGTGCTGCTGCTCGACCAGAGTCCCAAGCGGCTGTACGTCGCACAGACCGGCCTGGTCAGCGCCACCCCGGGCAGCGCCCTGCCCAACCACCTGACGCAGATGACGGTGGTACCGGGCGAGCGCTCGCTGGCCGCCGGTGCCGGCGACCTGACGGTGCGCTTCGAGTCGCCTGCTTCAAGCGACCACAAGCTGGCCAAGACCTACACCTTCAAGCGCGGTGAGTACACCGTGGCGGTGAAGCACGAGTTCAGCAACAACAGTGCCGCGCCGGTGTCGCCGCAGCTTTACCTGCAGCTGGCGCGCGACGGCAACCCGCCCGAGGGCGAATCGAGCTTCTACTTCACCTTCACCGGCCCGGCGATGTACACCGAGCTGAGCAAGTTCAAGAAGATCGATTTCAAGGACATCGCCAAGGGCAGCGACAGCCACGACAAGACAGCCGACAACGGTTGGGTGGCGATGGTGCAGCACTACTTTGCATCGGCCTGGCTGGTGCCTGAGGCCGGACCGCGCGAGTTCCGCACCGCCAAGGTGGCCGACAACCACTACAGCATCGCCATGGTGTTGCCGCTAGGCGAAGTAGCGCCCGGCGCCACCAAGATTCATGAGGCGACGCTGTTTGCCGGCCCGCAGGAAGAAAACAAGCTTGCCGTCCTGGCCCCGGGGCTGGACCTGGTGAAGGACTACGGCTGGCTGACAGTGCTGTCCAAGCCCTTGTTCTGGCTGCTGACGCAACTGCACAACTACCTGGGCAACTGGGGCTGGTCGATCGTGGCGTTGGTGTTCCTGCTGAAGATTGCCTTCTACTGGCTCAACGCCACGGCCTACCGCAGCATGGCCAAGATGAAGGCCATCAGCCCGAAGGTCAACGACATGCGCGAGCGCTACAAAGACAAGCCGCAGCAGATGCAGCAGGAAATGATGCGCATTTACCGCGAAGAGAAGGTGAACCCGCTGGGTGGCTGCCTGCCGATCCTGGTGCAGATGCCTTTTTTCATCGCGTTGTACTGGGTGTTGTTGTCCAGCGTGGAAATGCGCAACGCCCCGTGGACGCTGTGGATCACCGACCTGTCGGCCAAGGACCCGTGGTTCATCCTGCCGGTGCTGATGACGCTGAGTTCGCTGTTCCAGGTGTGGCTCAACCCGACGCCGCCAGACCCGATGCAGGCCAAGCTGATGTGGTTCATGCCGCTGGCCTTCGGCATCATGTTCTTCTTCTTCCCGGCCGGCCTGGTGTTGTACTGGCTGACGAACAACATCCTGTCGATCGCGCAGCAGTGGTACATCAACAAACAACTCGGGGTGCTGGGGAAGTAGCGCCACGCGTGCCTTCGTCACGCCTGGGGGTAGGGCGCCCCCGGGTTAGGGGTTGAGATCGACGCCCAATGCGCCCACCATGCGGACATGCGGGCGACCCGGTCTTTGCGGCCCGGCTCAGGAGCACCAGGCACCAAGCCTTCACGGGCAGCACGCCGCTCCACCCGCGCCACACACCGCCGGTCCAGGCTCTTTGCGCCCGCAGCCTGCCAGAATCGCTCACAGCATGCGTGCTGACGGCACTCTCCCTAAATCCACTCGCACGGCCGCCTTGGGCCGCCACGGCGACGCCATCGCGGCCGTGGCCACGGCACCTGGCCGCGGCGCCGTGGGCATCGTGCGCGCCTCGGGCCGCGACCTGCAAGCGCTGATCCTGGCGCTGTGCGGCCGCGTGCTGCAGCCGCGTCAGGCCACGCTGCTGGCCTTCCTGGATGCCGACGGAACGCCGCTGGACCGCGGCCTGGCCTTGTATTTCCCGACGCCGCATTCCTACACCGGCGAAGACGTGCTCGAGCTGCAAGCGCATGGCGGCCCGGTGCTGCTGCAACTGCTGCTGGCGCGCTGCCTGCAGGCCCAGCCCGGCCTGCGGCTGGCCGAGCCGGGTGAATTCACCGAACGCGCTTTCTTGAACGACAAGCTCGACCTGGCCCAGGCCGAGGCCGTGGCCGACCTGATCGACGCCAGCACCGAGGCGGCGGCGCGCTCGGCCGCGCGGTCTCTGTCCGGCGCCTTCTCGCTCGAAGTCGATCGGCTGGCGCAGCAGGTGGTGCGTCTGCGCATGCTGGTCGAAGCGACGCTGGATTTCCCTGAAGAAGACATCGATTTTCTCGAAGCCGCCGGTGCCCGCGCACAACTGGCCGGCATCGCGGCCACGCTCGAGCAGGCGCTGGCCCGCGCGCGCCAGGGGGCGCTGTTGCGCGAAGGGCTCAGTGTGGTGCTGGCCGGCCAGCCCAACGTCGGCAAGAGCTCGCTGCTAAACGCACTTGCGGGGGCCGAGCTGGCCATCGTGACGCCCATTCCGGGCACCACGCGCGACAAGGTCAGCCAGACGATCCAGATCGAAGGCGTGCCATTGCACGTGGTCGATACCGCCGGCCTGCGCGGGCCCGACCAGGCCGCCGACGAGGTCGAGCGCATCGGCATCGGCCGCAGCTGGCAGGCCATCGCGCAGGCCGACGCGGTGGTGTTCCTGCACGACCTCACGCGCAGCGGGCTGCCCGATTACGACGCCGCCGAGGCCGACATCGCCGCCCGGCTGCCCGCCGGAGTGCCGGTGCTGCATGTCTACAACAAGGCCGATCTGTACGACCCGCTCGGCCTGTCCGTACCGCCCGGGTCGGGCGTGTTGCTGTCGGCACGCACCGGCCAGGGCCTGGACGCGTTGCGCCAGCAACTGTTGCACCAGGCCGGCTGGCAGGCCGCGCCGGAAGGCCTGTTCACGGCACGCACGCGCCATGTCGAGGCCCTGCGCAGGGCGCTGGTCCACGTGCACGCGGCACTGGCCCACGCATCGCAAGGCAATGCCGCACTGGAACTCCTGGCCGAAGAACTGCGCTTGGCGCACCGGGCACTGGGCGAAATCACGGGTGAGTTCAGCAACGAGGACTTGCTCGGGGTGATCTTCAGCAGCTTCTGCATAGGGAAATAGAGTCGCTTCCAGCATGGTCCCATGGGGTCTGAAGAGAAGCCATAAGTCCTTGTTGTATAAAGAGTTTTGTTCCTACAATATCCAAGTAGCGCGCACAACAGCCGACGCCTGGCGAGTCCAAGTACATGACCATGTCGAACTTGGACACCTTGAGGCGGTCAACTTGGACACACGGAGGAACACATGGCTCTCACCGAGACGGCCCTCAAGGCCCTCAAGCCTAAGGACAAGCCGTACACCCTGGCCGACGAGCGGGGCCTCTACATCGAGGTGTTCCCCACCGGGGGCTTGGTCTGGCGCTTCCGCTACCGGCTCAACGGCAAGCAGGAGAAGCTGACGCTGGGCAAGTACCCGGCGCTGACGCTGAAGAACGCCCGCATCAAGCGCGACGAGGCGGCCCAGGCCGCGGCGATGGGCACGTCACCGGCGCAGCAGAAGCAGCTCACCAAGGTGGCCGCGGCCGACGCGACCACCGTGGCCGAGTTCGGTGAGCGTTACTTCCGGGAGATCGTCGCTAAGGACCGCAAGGACATCAAGCTGCCGCGCCGGTACTTCGACAAGGCCATCGTGCCGTTCATCGGGGCCAAGCCGGTGCGTGACGTGACCACCGAGGACGTGCGGGCCATCATCTGGCGGAAGAAGGACGAAGGCTTTGATGCGGCCGCCGCGGCCATCCGCGGCGTGCTGAAGCGGCTGTTCGACTACGCCCTTACGGCGGGCCTCATCACCTTGAACCCAGTCCTGGCGCTGCCTATGCGCCACGTCCACAAGGCCAGGTCACGGGATCGCGCGCTCTCGGCGGAGGAGATCCGGCTCTTCCTGACCGCCGCGTTCGAGTCGAACATCCGGCGCCAATTCAAGATCGGCCTGCAACTCATCCTGCTGACGATGGTGCGCAAGTCAGAGCTGCTGCTGGCCCGATGGGCGCAGGTCGATCTCGAACAGGCCGAGTGGCACATCCCGGCCGAGAACTCGAAGACGGGCAAGCCGCACATCGTTTTCCTGTCCCGCCAATCCGTCGCCCTCTTCAAGGAGCTTCACGCCCTGGCGGGTGGCAGCGAGCTAGTCCTCCCCGGCCGCGGCAGCCTGACCAAGACCTTCGCACAGAACGCGATCAACAACGCGCTGAAGAAGGCATTGCAGGGTCAGGACATTCCGGCCTTCACGATCCATGACCTGCGGCGCACCGCATCGACCATGCTCCACGAAAACGGCTGGTCTTCGGACGTGGTGGAGAAGGCGCTGAATCACACCATCGGCGGTGTTCGCGGCGTTTACAACAGGGCAGAGTACGAAACCCAGCGGCGCGAGATGTTGCAGTACTGGGCAGACTTCATCGATCAATTGATGACGAGCGGCAACGTTGTCTTGGGGCGCTTCAAGCGGGTCGCCTAACTGCACGTCGGCAGGGGTGGCGGTTCACGCGTTTGCGTTGAGATGCTTGGACGCGGGACCTAAGGTAGCCTGTGCCCGATGAGCAGCTACTTCCACCACATCGTCCCAAACGGCCCGCAGCACAGCGGAGAGCTGGCTAAGGCTTTCGGTGGAAACGATGAGGGCCTCACAGATCTATGTTGGTCTGCGCTGAACTTGGTGGACTCTGCAGCCATGTTTTTTCGGGGCTCGTTCCCGATACAAAGCGTGCACTTCTGCTGGGGGGAAACAATCAACTTGCCTTGGAATGCGGAGTATTGGGACGCATCGGCAGACGGGCAGACCTTTACGCCCCGCCCTATTGGGACCGAGGTTGAAAACCTCGCCAAGCATGTCCTGCGGCGGTGGGACATTGAAGCCGAAGGCAGCCCTCCTGTGCCTACGTGGAGCTCCAGTTTTGAGTGCAATGAACTGGCTGGGTCCCACAAGATCTTGATGCAGGCCCTTGCCGTCAAGGTAATGCTGTCGGTGGACGGGTATCTGGAGCACGTCAAGCGAGGAGACTCGACAACGGCGATGCGATGGTTGGTTTCCGCGTTTAGGAACATCATCGAATGCACATGCCAGGCGCAGGTGATTCTTGGGAACCCGAGCGATAACGGCCGCGCTGCTGCGATGGTAAGGCACCGCGAAAACCACGAGATGAAGCAGCAGGTCTTTGCTTGGCTCGACAAGAACCGGAGCGCCTACCCAAGTATGGACGCCGCTGCCGAGGCTATCTCTCGCGGTGTGGTGCCCGTCAAGTTCAGAACTGCGCGCGACTGGGTCGGGCAGTGGGCGCGCCGCCCCCCGTCTGCGCGCACACCGTAGGTCAAGCGCGCAGGACCGGCGCCCACCAAGCACGCGGACTGGCGCCGCACGCCAGCGTGAAAAGAATGCGAAGCCATGTTCCCGGATTGGCCGGGGACGCCCAACAAAGGCGAACATGGCAAACCAACTCCGCACGGCACTGACCATCCTGCGCCGCAGGCAAATCGAAGCCGAGACCGGCTACTCCCGCTCCACCCTCTACCTCCGCATCGCCCAGGGTCTCTGGACCAAGCAGGTCAGCCTGGGCGCCCGCGCTGTCGGCTGGCCCGCCGCCGAAGTGGACGCGCTGAACGCCGCCCGCATTGCCGGCAAGACCGACACCGACATCCGTGCATTGGTCCTGCGGCTAGAGGCTGCGCGCACTGGCGCCGAGCCCGCCCCCCTGCTCGCCACGTCGATCTAGATCGTGGCCAAGCCCCGCGCGAACCCGCGCCTGGCCAAGATCCACCGCAACTACACGGTCGAAGAAATCGCCACGCTGTACGGCGTGCACCGCAACACGGTGCGCCAGTGGATCAAGGTCGGCCTGCCAGTGGTCGATCAGCGGCGGCCGGTCCTGGTGCTCGGAGTCGCGCTGGCCGAGTACTTGCGCATCCGTCGCACGGTGAACAAGCGACCGTGCCGACCCGGCGAGATCTACTGCCTGCGCTGTCGTGAGCCGCGCGTGCCGGCCGGCACCGAGGTGCGCTACCACCTGATCACGCCCACCCAGGGCAATCTGGTGGGCATCTGCCCGTGCTGCAGCACTGGCTTGTTCCGCAGGGTCAGCGCCGCCAATCTAGGCCAGTTCGAGGGACTTCTGCGCATCACGTTCCTGCCAGCGGGGGAGCACATAGGCAAGAGCACCCAGCCCTCCGTAAACAGTGACTTCACGTAGGACGCAGCAGACCATGCCAACGCACCACCCTGACAACGAGCGCATCAAGCGCCAGTACTTCGCCTTCCTGAAGGAGGCCAAGCGCCAGAGCGAGGACTCGGTCGACGCCGTCGCCAAGGCCCTGGCGCGCTTCGAGTCCGACACCCACCACCGTGACTTCCGGGCCTTCCACTACGAGCAGGCCGTGGCTTTCAAGCGGCGCCTGGCCGACCGCGACAGCCAGGTCACGGGCGAGAAGCTGAGCAAGGCGACCCTGAACTCGACCCTCGCCTACCTGAAGCGCTTCTTCCAGTGGCTGGCCCAGCAGCCCGGCTACAAGTCGCGCCTGAACTACTCGGACGCCGAGTACTTCAACCTGTCGGAGAAAGACACGCGCGTGGCCACGGCCCGCCGCGAGCGCCCTGCGCCCACGCTGGAACAGATCAAGCACGTCATCGCCACCATGCCGGCCGTGACCGAGATCGAGCGTCGCAACCGCGCGCTGGTGGCGTTCGCGCTGCTGACCGGCGCCCGTGATGGCGCGCTGGCGACGCTGCGGCTGAAGCACTTGGACCTCGCCGCCGGCAGCGTCTACCAAGACGCGCGCGACGTGGCCACCAAGTTCAGCAAGAGTTTCACGACCTACTTCTTCCCCGTGGGGCCGGAAGTGCTGCAGATCGTCGAGGAGTGGGTGGGCTTCATGCGCCAGCAGAAGCTGTGGGGCAACGACGACCCGCTGTTCCCGGCGTCGCGCGTGGAGCTTGGCGTGACTCGTCACTTCGAGGCGACAGGCATCGACCGCAAGGCGTGGAGCACAGCGTCACCGATTCGCGCAGTCTTCAAGCAAGCCTTCGAGGCCGCCGGCCTGCCTTACTTCAACCCGCACAGTTTCCGGCGCACGCTGGCGCAACTTGGCGAGACGATGTGCCAAACGCCCGAGCAGTTCAAGGCGTGGAGCCAGAACCTGGGCCATGAGGGCGTGCTGACCACCTTCTACAGCTACGGCAGCGTGGCCCAGCGGCGCCAAGGCGAGATCATCAAGAACCTGGTCATGCCTCAGAGTGCGCCGGCCGGCCACGCCGACGAGCTGGCCCGGGCGCTGGTGCGGGCCATGAGACAGGGGGGTCTGGTGGTCGGTCCGGGGTGAATTGCCGGTGATTTCGTCAATACTCCGGCGGCTTCCCTTGAAGGCCCATAACCGCCCATGTCCTCCGACCTCGTCGCCATCGAAAACCGCCTCTGGGCCACCGCCGACCAGCTCTGGGCCAACACCGGCCTGAAGCCTTCGGAGTTCTCCACCCCTGTCCTTGGCCTGATCTTCCTGCGCTACGCAGACAAGCGCTTCACCGACCTGACTAAGGCCCTGGCCACCCAGGGCACACCGGCCGACGAGATCGACGCGGTGGACTATCAGGCCGAGGGCGTGCTCTACCTGCCCGACGAGGCCCGGTTCTCGCATCTGCTGAAGCTGACCGAGGGCGCCAACATGGGCCGTGCCATCGCCACGGCCATGTCGCTGGTGGAAGAGCACAACCCCGAGCTGAAGGGCGTGCTGCCGCGCGGCTATAACCTGCTGCCTAACGCCACGCTGGTGGAACTGCTGCGCCTGCTGGCCTCAGTGGACCTGGACGGCGACGCCTTCGGCAAGGTGTACGAATACTTCCTGGGCAACTTCGCGCTGAAGGAAGGCCAGAAGGGCGGCGTGTTCTTCACGCCCACCAGCATCGTGCGGCTGATCGTCGAAATCCTGCAGCCCTTCCACGGCCGCATCGGCGATCTGGCCTGCGGATCAGGCGGCATGTTCGTGCAGTCGGCTGCCTTCGTGCAGCGGCACCACAAGAGCGCCAACCGCGAGCTCACCGTGTTCGGCACCGAGAAGGCCAGCGACACCGTCAAGCTGGCCAAGATGAACCTGGCGGTGCACGGCCTGTCGGGCGACATCCGCGAGGCCAACACCTACTACGAAGACCCGCACAAGGTGCTGGGTAGGTTTGACTTCGTGATGGCCAACCCGCCGTTCAATGTGTCGGGCGTGGACAAGGACAGGCTGAAGGACGACCGGCGCTTTTCGCTCGGCCTGCCCAGCACCGACAACGCCAACTACCTGTGGGTCCAGCTTTTCTACTCGGCGCTCAACGAGAACGGCCGCGCCGGCTTCGTGATGGCCAACTCGGCAGGAGACGCGCGCGGCAGCGAACTGGAAATACGCAAGAAGCTGATCCAGCGCGGCGCGGTGGACGTGATCGTGAGCATCGGCTCCAACTTCTTCTACACCGTCACGCTGCCCTGCACGCTGTGGTTCTTCGACCGAGCCAAGGCGCGCGGGCCGCGCAAGGACAAGGTGCTTTTCCTGGACGCTCGGCCGTTTTTCAAGCAGGTGAGCCGGGCGATTCGCGAGTTCACGCCCGAGCAACTGGAGTTCCTGGCCAATGTAGTGCGGCTGTACCGGGGTGAGGTCCCGGAGTTTGATGAAGGCAGCAAGGCGATGTTGGTCGAGCAGTTTCCGACGATGGCCTACGCGGACGTGGCAGGACTTTGCAAGGCAGCTACCGTCGGCGATATTGAGGCACAAGGGTGGAGCTTCAACCCTGGTCGGTACGTAGGGGTCGGCGAGCGCGAAGCAGAGGACGTGGACGACCTGACCAAGCTTGAAGCGTTGGCCGAGGAGTTCGAGGCGCTTGGCCTTGAAGCGCGAGGGCACGAGAGTGTTGTCGCCGAGAACTTGGCACTGCTGATTGGTGGCGGCAGTGGGAGTTGAACAGCCTCTCTTCCTGCATGAGGATGTGCTCCCCGCAATACCGAGTGGCTGGGTATGGTCACGCAGCGATTCGGTTGTCATCCAACGCAAGCCGGGAAAACTCTTCGACACGAGCACCGTTGCCGCCACTGGTGCCGTCCCAGTTTTGAACCAGTCCGAAAGCGGCGTCCTCGGCTATCACGATGAAGAGCCCGGAGTAGTGGCGTCTGCGGTTGCCCCGGTGGTGACTTTCGCGAACCACACTTGCGCCATGCGCTTGGTGAAGCACCCCTTTTCCGCCATTCAGAACATCTTTCCAAAAGTCGGAAAGCAAGGTGTATGCGACACGGTCTGGTTCTATTACGCGCTTCTGGGGCGGGTTCGCACAAACGAGTACAAGGGGCATCACCCGTTGTTCCGCGATGCGTTCGTTCCCGTGCCTCCACTTGCCGTGCAGCGTCGAATCGCCTCAATCCTCTCCACCTACGACGACCTGATCGAGAACAACACCAGGCGCATCGCGATCCTGGAGGAGATGGCCCGGCGCATATACGAGGAGTGGTTCGTCCGCTTCCGCTTCCCCGGCCACGAGGGCGTGCGGATGGTCGAGTCCGAGTTGGGGATGGTGCCGGAGGGGTGGCGAACGGATGTTCTGGCTGGTGTTTGCGAACCGAAGACCGGCATCCAGACGGGTCCCTTTGGCAGCCAACTGCACAAGGCTGACTACAGCGAGGTCGGCGTGCCCGTGTTGATGCCGAAAGACCTCATCGAGTTTCGCATCGAAGAAGACAGCGTCGCACGGGTGCCAGAGGCAACGGCCGAATCGCTCAAGCGACATCGAATGAGGCCGGGCGATATTGCGTATGGACGCCGGGGGGACATAGGGCGGCGCGCATTCATCATGGCGCACCAAGCGGGGTGGCTATGCGGTACGGGGTGTCTGCGCATTCGACCCGACTCCAAGAAGATCAATGGTTGGTACGTCTTCAACTACCTAGGGCAGGACAGCGTCGTTGGGCTGATAGCTGGGCGCGCACATGGCGTCACCATGCCCAACTTGAACGCGCAGCTCTTGGAGTCGGTGCCAGTGGTTTGCCCGCCGCGTGAGCTGCAAGATCAGTTCGAGCGGATCAGTTTCCCCATGGCGGAACTACGCGAGAGCCTCATTGCCAAGAACGCGAATCTCCGCACCACCCGCGACTTGCTGCTGCCTAAACTCATCTCGGGCGAACTGGGCGTTTCGGCGATGACCGAAACCGAAGCCCTCGCCGCATGACCCCTCCGCCCGGCGTCAAGGAGGTCTCCGCCGGCTACGGCGAGCTGGCGCTCGTCGAGATGCCGGCGATCGTCCTGCTGACCTCGTTGGGCTGGAGCTTCAAGAACCTGTACGCCGAGACCTTCGGCTTGTCTGGCAGCGAGGGGCGCGAGAGCGAATCGCAGGTCATCCTGACCCGCCGCCTGCGCGCGGCGCTGGTGGCGTTGAACCCCGGCTTGCCGGGCGACGCCTACGCGCAGGCCGTCGAGCAGCTCACGCAGGACCGCTCCAAGCAGATCGCCGTCAACGCCAACCGCGACTTCTACCGGCTGCTGAAAGACGGTGTGAAAGTGAAGGTGCCCGACGAGCACGGCGCGCACAGCACCGAGACGCTGCGCGTGATCGACTGGGCCACGCCGGCCAACAACGAGTTCTTCTTGGCCTCGCAGATGTGGGTGGCCGGCGATATGTACCGCCGCCGCTGCGACCTGCTGGCTTTCGTCAACGGCCTGCCGCTGGTGTTCATCGAGCTGAAGAAGCCGGCCGTGCCGCTGAAGAGCGCCTTCGACGACAACCTGCGCGACTACCGCGGCCAGAGCGTGCCGCAGCTCTTCCACCCCAACGCCTTCATCCTGCTGAGCAACGGCTCGGACACCAAGGTGGGCACGCTCACCAGCGGCTGGGAGCACTTTTTCGACTGGAAGCGCGTGGCCGACGAGGACGAGGCCGGCAAGGTGAGCCTGGAGCGCGCGCTGCGCGGCCTGCTGGAGCCGGCGCGTCTGCTGGACTACATCGAGAACTTCACCGTCTTCGAGGAGGGCAAGGGCGGCCTGATCAAGAAGACGGCCAAGAACCACCAGTTCCTGGGCGTCAACAAGTCCATCGCGCGGCTGGTGGAGCTGCGTGAGACGGAGAAGCTGGAGCGCAAGCGTCTGGGCGTGTTCTGGCACACGCAGGGCTCGGGCAAGAGCCTTTCGATGGTGTTCTTCACGCAAAAGGTGCTGCGCAAGGTGCTGGGCAGTTGCACCTTCGTGATCGTGACCGATCGCGAGGAGCTGGACGACCAGATCAGCAAGACCTTCAAGGCCACCGGCGCCACCGCGCGCGAGGACGTGCGCGCCACCAGCGGCGAGCACCTGAAGGAGATGCTGCGCGGCAACGAACGCTACATCTTCACGCTGATCCAGAAGTTCAGGAATGAGCCGGGGCAGCCCTACCCGATGCTGTCGGACCGATCGGACGTCATCGTCATCACCGACGAGGCGCACCGCAGCCAGTACGACATCTTCGCGCTGAACATGCGCAACGCGCTGCCCCACGCCGGCTTCATCGGCTTCACCGGCACACCGCTGATCAAGGGTGAGGAGGAGCGCACGCGCGAGGTGTTCGGCGACTACGTCAGCGTCTACGACTTCGCCCGCTCCATCGAAGACGGCGCCACGGTGCCGCTGTACTACGAGAACCGCATCCCCGAAGTGCAGCTCACCAACCAGGAACTGAACCGCGACCTGGAGGCGTTGCTGGAAGCGGCCGAGCTGGACGAGGCGCAGGAGAAGAAGCTGGAGCGCGAGTTCGGCCGCGAGTACCACATCCTCACCCGCGAGGACCGGCTGGAGGCCATCGCCAAGGACCTGGTGGAGCACTTCACCGGCCGCGGCTACCGCGGCAAGGCGATGATGGTGTGCATCGACAAGGCCACCGCGGTGCGCATGTACGACAAGGTGCAGGCGCACTGGAAGGCCGAGATCGCGAGGCTGAAGGCGGCGCTGGAGCCAGCCCATGGCGACGCCCGTGAGGCGCTGATCGCCCGCATCCACCTGATGCAGACCACCGACATGGCCGTGGTGGTGAGCCAGGGCCAGAACGAGATCGAGGACCTGAGGGCCAAGGGCCTGGACATCGTGCCGCACCGGCAGCGAATGCTGAAGGAGAGCCTGGACGAGAAGTTCAAGGACGAGGCGAGCGAGCTGCGCCTGGTGTTCGTCTGCGCGATGTGGATCACCGGCTTCGACGTGCCGACCTGCTCGACGATTTACCTGGACAAGCCCATGCGGGCGCACACGCTGATGCAGACCATCGCGCGGGCCAACCGGGTGGCGCCGGGCAAGCAAAGCGGGCTGATCGTCGACTATGTAGGCATCTTCCGGGCGCTGCAGAGCGCACTGGCCACCTACGCGCGGCCAGTGGTAGGCGGCGAGGGCGGCGGCGCGCCGATCCTGGACAAGACCGAGCTGGTGGCGGCGCTGCAGTTGGCGCTGAACGAGGTGGCCGGCTACGCCCAGGCGCGCGGCGTGACGCTGGAGACCATCGCGGCGGCGCAAGGCTTCCTGCGCATCGGCCTGATTGACGACGCTGTCGAGGCCTTCCTCGCCAACGATGGTGACAAGAAGACCTACCTGCAAATGGCCAGCCGGGTGGCCCGGCTTTTCAAGGCGATCTTGCCCGACCCACTGGCCAACGAACTGGCGCCCCTGTCGGTGCTGGTTTCCTACATGGCAGCAAAGATCAAGGCGCTCGGTGACCCGCCCGACATCTCGGCGGTGATGGGCGACGTGGAAACGCTACTGAATGATTCCATCGCCACCGAGGGCTACCGCATCGGCCCGGCCAGCAACCCCGAGGCGCTGGTCAACCTGTCCGAGATCGACTTTGAGGCGCTACAGGCCAAGTTCGCCCAGGGCCACAAGCGCACCGAGGCCGAGAAGCTGAAGAAGCTGATCGAGGGCAAGCTGGCGCAGATGGTGGCGGTGAACGCCTCGCGCATGGACCTGGCCGACAAGTTCCAGAAGCTGATCGACGAGTACAACGCCGGCAGCCGGAACATCGAGTCATTCTTCAACGGGCTGAAGGACTTCATCGGGACGCTCACCGTCGAGGAACAACGGGCGATCGCCGAGGAGTTGACGGAAGAAGAACTGGCGATCTTCGACATCCTGACCAAGCCGGAGCCGGTGCTGACCAAGGCCGAGGAAGCGGAGGTCAAGAAGGTGTGCCGGGAGCTGCTGGCGACGCTGAAGCGGGAGAAGCTGGTGTTGGACTGGCGGGAGAAGCAGCAGGCGAAGGCTGGGGTGATGCAGACGTTGAAGGTGGAGATGCGGCGACTGCCGGCTGCTTACACGCGGGACATACGGGTCGGGAAGATGGCGCGGGCGTACGCGCACGTCTATGACCACTATTCCGGTGTCGATCAAAGTGCGTAGCGCAACGGCGTTTCTTGCGGGTCTTTGCGCGGGTCGGTTGATTGATTCGGGACGTTTGTATGAACTTGGATGACCTAGCGCGCCTTCTTCTTGCGAGAAGCGAGAGTGAACATGTTGAGTTCAAGGAGGCGAAGACGAGCTTCCATTTTGAGAAGCTGGTGGACTACTGCGTGGCACTTGCCAACGAGGGAGGCGGTCGGATCGTCTTCGGCGTGACTGACAAGCGGCCGCGCGTGGTTGTCGGCAGCCAAGCCTTCGAAGTCCCCGAGCGAACGGTGGGCTCGGTCTATGAGCGGTTGAAGATCAAGGTGCACTGGCATGAGCTGTTGCATCCCGATGGCCGGGTGCTGGTGTTTGAGGTAGCGGCGCGGCCGCCAGGTCATCCCATTCATCACGATGGCCGGTATTGGATGCGGGCGGGCGAGGAGCTTGTCCCGATGTCACCTGATCAGATTCGCCGCATCGTCAATGAGACGCAGCCGCGCTTTGAGGATCAAGTCGCGCGCTCGGGATGTACCGAGGAGGATGTGGTTGCGCTGATTGATGTGCAGGGTTACTTTGATCTTCGAGCCCGCCCGTTGCCCTCCACGCGCACCGAGATCATTGAAGTTCTTGTCGGCAAAGGCTTTGTTCGGCGTGACATCGGCGGCCTGACCGTCACGAATCTGGGGGCGTTGCTGCTGGCGAAGCGGTTGAGCGACTTCGACGGCCTGGCTCGGAAGGGCGTTCGGGTCATCATGTACGACGGAGTCACTAAGCAGCAGGTCAAGGAGGGCAAGGACATCACTGGCGTGAAGGGCTACGGCACTGGCTTCGAGGGGATGGTTGACTACATCCATGCCCAGTTGCCTGCCAGTGAAGAGATCGCCGCTGCGTTGCGCCAGACCACTCATGCGTACCCGAAGAAGGCTATTCGCGAGATCGTGGGTAATGCCATCGTGCACCAGGACTTGACCGAGACCGGGACTGGTGTGACGGTGGAGATTTACGACGATCGGGTAGAGGTCACCAATCCTGGCCGGCCGCTTCTGGATGTGGACCGGTTTATCGACGAGAACCAGTCGCGCAACGAGCGATTCGCTGATGCCCTCCGGCAACTTGGCGTCTGTGACGAGCGGGGCCACGGCATGGATAGCGTCGTGTCACACATCGAGACTTTTCAGTTGCCACCCTACCAATGCAGGCTTGGCAGCCGCCACACGACTGTCGTGCTGTCGCGCTACAAGGGGCTGCGGGACTTGACCTCCGAGGATCGGATTCAGGCTGTGTACCAACACTGTTGCCTGCGTTTCGTGACCAATCAGATCACTAACAACGAGTCGATCCGAGCTCGATTCAAGATCGAGAAGCAGAACGCAGCGACAGCGTCGCGTCTGCTGGGGGAGGCTGTGTCCGCGACGAAGATTCGCGCGGCCGATCCCGGGGCTGCGACGAAGCTGATGCGCTACGTTCCCTACTGGGCTTGATTTGAAGGTCAGTCACGGTTGCGACCACCAGGCTTCTTCCACCTAGTCAAGCCGGCTCGTGTTCCTGCGAGTGGGACGGCGGGATTTGCTTGATGGCGCGCAGGGGATTCCTGAGGATTTGCGGCCAAGCTGTTGATATACAAAGAATTTTTGCTTGATGGGTCTTTGATAGACGGACACGTATCGTGCCTGGATCCTCAAGAATTGAGGAAGGGCGGACGGGCTCTAAGGAGCAACCATGAAAACCACCTACCTTGAACCCCGCGGTCTCCCGCCGCAACTTCGCGGTGGCGGGGGCAGTCCTATCCTTAGTTGCTAAGGTCAGGACTGGAACTCGTACCCGGCGCCCAACTCGCGCTGGATCATGCCCAGCGTCATGTAGATCGACCCCTTGTAGGTGCCCTCGTTCGGCTGACGGTAGTTAACAGGAAGTTAACTGAGTCCTTGTCGCCCAGGCCTCTGGTGCTTGACAGGAAGTCAAAGCAGAGGTTGGTCAAGAAGAGAAAGTCTATAAAAATCAAGCACTTAGGTCTTTGACGGGTGCTTGATGATTGCGGGCACGCGAAGCGCCGCGGCCTAAGATCGCGACCCAGAACCACAGCATCGCCTGGGTACAGGTGGCGACGGGCAGGAAGGCCGTACCTGAATACGGCACGTATCCGATGTGATCGCCTCAAGTCCAAGTTCGGGTCCAAGTATCGATGGACGAAGACCGCGAGCAAGCATTCACAAGCCTTACCGGCCTTTTGCTACGTTCTGCATAGGTAGGCAGCGCCATCGCCCGCTCCACTGCCTGCGCAAGTGAGTGCACGTACGCCACGCCGGCCGGCGGCTGCTGTCACACTCCAGGCCTTCTCAACAGGGCGGGGTCTGACGGGGTGTACTTTTTGGTCTATGTCAGCGCGGCGGTCACCTGGTTTTCGGAGTCCGAGCTGCGGGCTTTGCTGACCAGCGCGCGCTTTCGCAACGAGCACGCCGGCATCACCGGCATGCTGCTCTACAAGGACGGCAACTTCATGCAGGCGCTGGAGGGGCCCGAAGATGCCGTGCGTGCGCTGTACAGACGCATCGAGGGCGACCGCCGCCACCGTGGCCTGCTGGTGCTGGACAAAATGAAGATGATGGGTTACGCCACCTGGCGCATGCGGCCCAGGCTTGGCAAGCGCGACCTCGTGCGTCTGCTCTGGCGCGCCTGGCGCTCCAACCGCGAGTACCGGGTAAGGTCACTGGCATGACACCGCAGCAGTATGTGCAACAGAAGGCGGTAGCGTCTGGCAGCAGTTTTTACTACGCCTTCCTGTTCCTGCCCAAGCCCCGTCGCGCCGCGATAACCGCGTTCTATGCGTTCTGCCGCGAAGTAGACGACGTGGTGGACGACATGGTCGACCCTGGAATCGCCGCGACGAAGCTAGCCTGGTGGCGCTCGGAGATCGCAGGAGCTTTTGGCGGCCAGCCGACGCACCCGGTGACCCAGGCCCTGATGCCGCTGGTTGGCAACTATGCCATCGAGCCGCGCCACCTGCTGGCGATTGTTGATGGGTGCCAGATGGATCTGGAACAGACCCGCTACCTGGACTTTCCCGGCCTGCAACGCTACTGCCACCTGGTGGCCGGTGTGGTCGGAGAAGTGGCAGCGCGCA
>ENA-OFCE01000586-OFCE01000586.1-metagenomes-genome-assembly--contig:-NODE-586-length-23310-cov-6.201376_pt1 | contig 23310 bp, 23 predicted proteins | sample MGYA00153388_OFCE01 | MGnify analysis MGYA00153388
CGAGCCGGCTCAGTCATCCCAACGTGTGCGCGATCCTGGACGCCGGCGTCACGCGGGACAGCACGTTCGTGGTGATGCCGTTCCTGAGCGGTGGCTCGCTGGCCGACCGCCTCGCGCGCCATCGCACCGTGCCATCCGACGAAAGCGCGGCCATCGTCTCGCAGATCGTGATGGGGCTGGATCACGCGCATCGGCATGGCATCGTGCATCGTGACGTGAAACCGGACAACGTGCTGTTCGATGCCGACGGAACGGCGTTGATCACGGACTTCGGCATTGCGACGGCAGGCTTTCACAAGGGACTCACCGGCACGGGTCGCGCAATGGGCACACCGCACTACATGTCGCCGGAGCAGGCCATGGGCAAGCCGGTGGATGGACGCAGTGACGTCTACGCCTGCGGCGTGATGCTGTACGAGATGCTCGCTGGCGTGCCGCCATTCGACGGCGAGGATTCCTATGCGGTCGGGTACAAGCATGTGCACGAACTGCCGACGCCACTCGATGTGACTGCACCCGCGGTCTCGGTGGCACTTTCGCAGATCACGATGCGATGCCTCGCCAAGGCGCCCGCCGAGCGTTACCAGCGCGGCACCGATCTCGCCGACGCCCTGGTGCGCGTGCTCGACGGCGCAGCACTCGATTCACCCGGCGTGCGCGCAGCACGACTCGGGCACCTGACGCCAGCACTCTCCAGATGATCCGCCTCGAAACCGAAGTCGTCACCGTCCACACCCGGCATCCCTTCGTCATTGCACGCGGCGGATCCAGTGAATGGCGCACCGTGTGGGTCCGGCTGATTGACGAGGAAGGCGCGGAAGGCTGGGGCGAGGCCGCGCCCAGCCGTTTTTACGGCGAGACTGCCGATACGGTGCTGGCGGCGCTGGAGCGACTGCGCCCGATCATCGAGGGGTCGAACGCCTCGGACATCGAGCAGATCGAGGCCGCGATGCTGAGCGCGTTGCGCTTCAATGCGGCCGCCCGCTGTGCCGTGAGCGCCGCATTGCATGACTTGCAGGGCAAGCGGCTCGGCGTGCCGTTGTGGAAGCTCTGGGGGCTCACGCCGTCCGCCAGCCCGCGCAGCAGTTTCACGATCGCGATCGCCGCGGACGACGACACGTTGCGCGCACGCGTCCGCGAGGCGCTCGACGCAGGCTATCCCATCCTGAAGGTGAAGCTCGGCAGCGATCGCGATCGGCGCATCATCAAGCTGGTTCGCGAGGAAGCACCGGACGCCATTCTGCGCGTGGACGCCAACGCCGCGTGGACGCCGAAGCAGACGCTGAGCATGGCGCCATTGCTGAAAGAGCTGTGCGTCGAGTTCATCGAGCAGCCGCTGCCCCCCGCCGACATCGACGGACTGCGTTTCGTGCGCGATCATTGCGACCTGCCCATCGTGGCCGACGAGAGCTGCCTGATGGCGACCGATGTCGCGCGCCTCGTGGGCGTGGTGGATGGCGTGAACCTGAAGCTCGCGAAGTGCGGTTCGTTGCGTGAAGCGCTGCGGATCATCCACGTGGCGCGCGCGCATGGCATGCTCGTCATGGCCGGGTGCATGATCGAGACTTCGCTTGGCATCACGGCCGCGGCGCACCTTGGTCCGCTGCTCGATTGCGTGGATTTGGATGGTGCGGCACTGCTCCGCGATGATCCCTTCATCGGTGTGACGATCGAGCAGGGTGTCGTGAAATTGCCGTCCACGCCGGGGCTCGGCGTCACGCGACGGTAGTCAGCCCGGCGTGGTAGCTTGCATGGCGTGAACCCACTGCTCGCTGCCGTCGCGCTGCCCGTCGCCGTTTCGCGCGCCTACGTCTACTCCGTGCCCGAGTCGTTGCGCACGCGTGTGGTGCCCGGCTCGCGGGTCGTGGTACCGCTTGGCAAACGCACACTCATCGGCATCGTGACGGCGATCGACGTGCCTGCTCCGGTGAAGGGTCGATTGCGCGACATCCTCGATGCGCCCGATGCAGGCCGCACGTTGACGCCGGAATTGTTGACGCTCGGTCGCTGGATGGCTCGCTACTACGCTGCGCCGCCGGGCATCGTGCTGCGCGCCATGCTTCCCGTGGCACTCACCGGCGCAGCCGCGCCGGTCGCACCCGTCAAGCGCCATCGCGTGGCGTGCGTGGTGCGTACCATCGAGAGCCTGCTCGAACGCGACGCCATGTTCAAGCGTGCGCCACGGCAGCGCGTGCTGTACGAGCTGCTCGAGTCGCTCGACCAGCAGGTGCTGGTGGTCACCCATGACCTCGGCGCGGCCGCGCGGGCCGATCGGGTGCTCGTCGTCGACGGTGGCCGGGTCGTGGCCGACGGCGCCGACGACCGCGTGATGCTCAAGGGCCACGACGTGGTGGCCTATTTCACCCTGGGCCGCCACGCCCCCGGCCAGCTGCGCATCAAGTCGGTGTACCAGGGCGTGACCTTCCGTTTCGCCAACGAACAGCACAAGGCACTGTTCGACGCCAATCCTTCCAAGTACCTGCCGCAGTACGGCGGCTACTGCGCCAACGGCATGGCCTACGGCATCCCCTGGGGTGGCGACGCCGACACCTGGTTGATCGTGGACGGCAGGCTCTACATCAATGGCGGCGCGGCATCCAAGGCCGCCTTCATGCTCGACGTACCCGGCAACATCTTGCTGGCCGACAAGTACTGGCGCGAAGAAGTCCAGGGCAGCAACAGCTTCGTGCAGCGCACCAAGCGGATGGTGTTCCGCGTGCCGCACTACAAGAGCGGCGCCGAGCTGGACCGTCTGGTCAAGGAAGCTGCGGCGAAGAAGGGTTGAAAGCAGGGTTGAGTACCGGGCTAAACACCGGGTTGACAACAGGGCTGCGCACCGATTTGAGCACCTGCTTGAACACCCCCGCACGCCCCGCCGGCGGCACCTGCACAAGGCGCAGTGCATTGCTGGCGGCCGGACTGCTGGCTGGCTGCGCGTTGGATCCTGATGCCGACCACACCGGCGCCGACGCACCGACCGCCGCGCCCCTGCCGCGACCGGCGCGCGTGGCATGGGTGTTCAGCTCGGGCGGGCCACGCGGCTTCGTGCACGTGGGCGTGGTCAAGGCGCTGGACGAAATGGGCCTGCAGCCCGACCTCATCGTCGGCGCCTCGGTGGGTGCGCTGGTTGGCGTGTTGCGCGCCGCCGGCCTGCGCGGCCCGGCACTGCAGGCGTTGGCGCTGGACCTGCAACCCGCCCGCCTGGCGCGCCTGAGCATCACTGGCAGCGAGCGCCTGAGCGGCGGCGCCCTGGCCGACCTGGTGCACGAGCAAATGCAGGCCCTGGGCCTGCGCCCGCTGCTGCAGGCCTTGCCTGTGATGTCGGTGTGCGTGAGCACCCGCCTGTCCGACCGCGCCGCCATTGCCTTCAGCCGCGGCGACGCCGGCCTGGCGGTGCAGGCCGCCTGCGCCATCGAGGGCCAGTTCAGTCCCGTGCACATCCACGGCCAGCGCCACGCCGATGCCGACCTTACCCTGCCGCTGCCGGTGCGCCTGGCGCGCAGCCTGGGTGCACAACGCGTGCTGGCGGTGGACGCATCGGCCGACGAAACCCGTGCCCCGCCCAACACTGAACGCTGGCGCACCGGCGACTTGCGCAAACGCGCCCTCACCCGCCCCGACGCACAGGCCGCCGACCTGCTGCTGCAGCCCGACATCGGCTACTACGCCAGCATTTCGCGCGAATACCGCGAACGCTGCATCGAAGCCGGCTACCGCAGCACGCTGGCCGAGGCGGTGCGCATGCGGAGTTTGCATAGCTCAGGCTAAACTAGTCGCCTGACTAGTCTGTTGGAAACCCTCATGAATGCATGGCCTGTACAAGACGCCAAGGCGCGCTTCAGCGAGTTCCTTGAAACCTGCCTGGCCGATGGCCCGCAGATGGTGACCCGGCGCGGCACCGACGCGGCCGTGCTGGTGCCCGTGGACGAATGGCGCCGTGTCCAGGCGGCAGCCCGGCCATCGCTCAAGCAACTGCTGCTGTCGGACGAGAACCGTTTCGACATGGCCGTGCCGACCAGAGGCACGCTGCGGCGGCGCAAGGCGTCGGCTGCCGACTGAGCACGATGTACCTGCTCGACACCAACGTCGTCTCTGAACTTCGTAAACCCCGGCCACACGGCGGCGTCGTGACGTGGCTGCAAGCGGCCGCACCCGAGATTTTGCACCTGTCTGCCGTGTCGGTGGGCGAGATCCAGGCGGGGATCGAGTTGACGCGCGAACAAGACCCGGCCAAAGCCGCACAGATCGAGGCCTGGCTTGACGACCTGTGCCGCAACCACACCGTGCTGCCCATGGACGCTGCCGTGTTTCGAGCCTGGGCCAGGCTGATGCATCGCCAGTCAGACACGCTGAACGAAGACGCGATGATTGCCGCCACCGCAGTCGTCCACCGCCTGACCGTCGTGACGCGCAACGTGGCCGACTTCAAGCACTTCGGCGTGTCGCTGCTGAACCCGTTCTCGCGGTCCCGGGCTTGAGTCCTAGCGCACAGCCTGCGCCACCTGCTCGGCCAACCGCCACAAGGCCGCGCGGTGCGCCGTCACCAGTGCGTCGACATCCGGCCCGCTGGTGGGAGCGCTGATCTGCGTCGTCGTCACGACGGGCACGGTACGGCCGGTGGGGTCGGACAGGGTCCAGCGGGCTTGCAGCACCACTGCGGCGCGGTCTGGCGTGGCCAGCAGGCTGAGGATCTCCACCCGGCACTGGCGCGTGATGGCCACGCCCGCCGGCAGCGGGGCGGTCCAGACCCGGGCCTCGCCCATCAGGGCGGCCAGGTCCTGGCGCAGCAGGCGCGGCACGGCGTCGGCCAGGGGTTCGGCCCAACGGTGGCCGGGCAAGGCCTGCAGGCCGGCCTGGCCCTGGGGCAACAGCAGGCTCTCACGTTGCAGGGCCTCGGGCAGCGCCACGGGCTGCAGCAATTGCAGCACCTGTGTGCCGGGCACGGGCTGCACCGGCACCGGCGGCGCGCCGCGCAGCTGGTACAGCGCCGGGGGCGGCGAGGGGCTGGCGCAGGCTGTGAGCAAGACGGCACCCGCCACGGCAAGGGCGGAGAGATGCAGGGCAGGGGTGAATTTCAAGCCTGGCTCCGGTGGACTGCGTCGGCGGCGTTGGCGGCGTCGGCGGCTGTCATGGCGCGGCCTTGCCGCGGATCAGCGACTGCGGTTGCTGTTCGATGCTGTCGGCCAGTTCGCGCACCGCGCGCGCCGCGCGCGCCAGGTCGGCCATGGCGCGCTGCACACCCTGCACGGTAGCTGATTCGTCGCCGGCCGCCGTGCGCAGCGCGGCCGCGGCGCGGGTCAGCTCGTCGGCGGCCTGTTGCACGCTGGTGACCACGAGGGAATCGGGCGCAAGCAGGGTCTCGGCCCGCGCCGCCGCGCTGCCGACACGGTCGGCCGCGCCGCCGAAGCGGTCGGCCGCCGAGCCCAGGCGCGCCGCAGCTTGGCTGGCGTCGCCCAGCGTGCCTTGGGCGGCTTCGGCCAGGCGCGGCACGCGTTGGTCCAGCGTGGCCGAAAGGCGCTTGAGCGCGCTGGCGGTCTGGGCCAGCTCGGCCACGGTCTGCTGCAATTCGGGCCCGGTGACGAGCTTGCGCACGGCCACCAGCGTGGCCGTCAGGTCGTCGGTCATCTTCGTCAGGTCGACGCGGTCGAGTTGGTCCTGCAGGCTCTGGAAGCGGGTGAGCGTGGTCGGGATCTCCAGCCGGCCTTGGGGGTCGCGTGCGACGGGTGCAGCCGGCACGATGCCCGGGCGCAAGTCCAGGTCGATGTAGAGCTGGCCGGTCAGCAGGCTGTGAGTGGCCAACTGCCCCGTCAGACCCTGCTCGATCAGCATGGCCAGCGTGACACTTGACGGTGACGAGGCCGGCTCGCGGGCCGCATCCGCGGCTCCGCCTGCGCCTAGGGTACGAATCTGCGCGGGGTCCAGTTCGACTTCCACCGGCACTGTGAACCGGCCCTGGGCGTAAACCACATCCACCGACCGCACGCTGCCCAGCCGCACACCGCGAAAGACCACCGGCGAGCCGATCTGCAAGCCGTACACCGACCCTCGAAAGTGCATCACCGCCTGCTCCGTCGAAGCGAACAGCCGGCCGCCGAATACCACCACCACGGCGGCCACCAGCAAGGCCAGGCCGCCCAGCGCGAACAGGCCGATGCGGGCCGCGTTGGGGCGCGGCGTCATCCAGCGCGGGCCTGCGGCTCCACCGCGGCAAGGTCGGTCTGCGGCCGGCCGCGGTGCAGGAACTCACGCACGCGCAGGGGGCCAGTGGCCAGCAGTGTGCGGGGGCTGTCCAGTGCGGTCATCGTCTTTTCCACTTCGTCCAGGAAGAGCACGCGGTCGGCCACTGTGTAAACACTGTCGATCTCATGCGTCACCAACACCACGGTGGTGCCCAATTGCTCGCGCAGCTGCAGTATCAGGCCATCCAGCCGCGCTGCGTTCACCGGGTCCAGGCCCGATCCGGGCTCGTCAAGGAACAACAGTGCCGGGTCCAGAGCAAGCGCGCGGGCCAGCGCCGCGCGCTTGCGCATGCCGCCGCTCAGTTGCGCCGGCATCAGGTCGAAGGCGTCGTCCAGGCCCACCAGGGCCAGCTTGAGGCGCGCGCGCTGCTCGCGCGATTCGCGCGGCAGCGGCGTGAACAGCCGCAACGGCAGCATCAGGTTCTCGCCCACCGTCATGGCGGTCCAGAGTGCGCCGGCCTGGAACATCACGCCGAAGCGCCGCCGCAACGCGCTGAGCGTGGCTTCGTCGCCGCGGTAGAGGTCCTGCCCTTCGATCAGCACCTGGCCGGTGACGGGCGGGTGCAGGCCGATCAGGTCGCGCAACAGGGAACTCTTTCCGCTGCCGCTGGCGCCGACGATGACGAAGATCTCGCCCGGCGCGATGCTGAAGTCAATGTCGCGCAGCACTACCTCGTCGCCGTGGGCGACGGTGAGGCCACGGGCCGACACGATGGGGAGCGGCGTGGCCATGGGCTAAAAACCCAGGCTCTGGAAGACCACGGTGCTGAAGCTGGCCGCGGCGATGATCCACACCAGCCCCTTGACCACGGCCGCCGTGGTGGCCCGACCCACAGCCTGTGCGTTGCGCCCGGCATGCAGACCTTCACGGCAGCCCGCCAGGGCCAGCAGCGCGGCGTAGCAGACGCACTTGAACAGGCCTATCCACAGGTGCGTCCAGGTCAACGCGTCCAGGCATAGACGCAGGTATTCGCCAGCGGCCACGCCATAGACCAGCACGGTCGGCACCGCGCCTGCCAGCACGCCGGCCAGGCAGGCGTAGGCCCAGACCAGGGGTGCGACGATCACCAGCGCCAGCAGCCGCGGCAGCACGAGGTGGTCGATCGGGTCCACCCCCAGCACGCGCAGGGCGTCGATCTCCTCACCGCCCTTCATCGTGGCCAGTTGTGCGGCGAATGCCGATCCGACGCGGCCGGCCAGGATCACGCCCGTCATCAGCCCGGCCAATTCGCGCACCATGCCCACGGTGACGATGTCGGCGATGTAGCTCTGCGCCCCCAGCCGGTCGAGTTGCGCGCCGCCCATGTAGGCCAGCATGAGTCCGATCAGCCCGCTGGTCAGCGCCACGATGGGCAGCGACTGCGGCCCGCACTGCTCTACCTGCCGCCACAACTCGACTTGCTGCATGCCGCTGCGCCCGCGCAGAAAACGGCCCAGCGCCAGCAGCACCTCGCCCACGAAGGTGGCGGTGACGAGCATCTGCGCGCCGCTGTCGGTTAACCGCTGGCCCAGGCCGGCCAGGCCGCGTGGCGGCGGCGCGGCCGGCAGGGGCGGCACGCTGCCCGCTTGCGGCAGGGCCAGCATCAGCGTGGCTCGCACGTCGCGCGGCAGCTCGTCCAGTTGCAGTGACACGCCCTGGCGGGCTAGCGGTGCCAGGCGGTCGCGCAGCGCCGCAGCCAGACCGGCATCCCAGGCGGACAGGTCCTGCGCCAGCACCACCAGGCCTGCGGCAGCACCCTGCGGTGGCGCCGTGAGCGTGGCCCCGGCGGCGCCGCGCCAGTCACCCCCCAGCACCAGGGCCCAGTCCGCGCCGCGGTCCTGCCAGCGGTGGGTGGGCGGTGGCGTGGGGTTCATGGCCGATGCACTGTAACCTTCGACCGAATCAGTCAACGGGAGCCCGCATGAACGCTGCAACATCTCGCCTGAATCGCCGATCGGCCCTGGCGCGGCTGAGCGCGATCGCCCTGCTGCTGCCGCTGACCCGGGCCGGCGCACAAGCCGCGCCCTTCGATCACAGCCATGCGGCCTGGTCAGCGCTGCTGAGAAAGCACGTGGTGTTGATCGCTGGCGGCCGCGGCTCGCAGTTGCGCTACGCCGGCATCGCGGCCGACCGCGCCGCGCTGAAGGCCTGCACCGATACGCTGTCGGCCGTCAGTGCCGCCACCTTCAACGGCTTCAGCAAGGCGCAGCAGATGGCCTTCCTGATCAACGCCTACAACGCCTTCACGGTTGAGCTCATCCTGACCCGCTACCCGAAGCTGGCCTCGATACGCGACCTGGGCAGCTTGTTGCAAAACCCCTGGAAGCCCAAGTTCATCAAGCTGCTGGGCACCTCGATGTCGCTGGACAACATCGAGCACGACACCTTGCGCGCCCGTGGCCGTTATGACGACCCGCGCGTCCACTTCGCCGTCAACTGCGCCAGCGTCGGCTGCCCCATGCTGCGCGAAGAGGCCTTCGTGGCCGAGCGCCTGGACGCCCAGCTCGACGAGCAGACCCGCCGCTTCATGGGCGACCGCAGCCGCAATCGCTTCAACAGCGGCAGCGACCGGCTCGAGCTGAGCAAGATCTTCGACTGGTATGGCGACGACTTCAAGCAAGGCCACCGCGGCATCCAGTCGCTGGCCGGCTTTGCCGCCAGCCACGCCGACCTGCTGGCCGACAGCCCCGCCGACCGCGACCGGGTGCGCGGGCAGCAGGTGGGCATTGCGTTCCTGGACTACGACTGGAAGCTCAACGACGTGCGCTGACGGCTTGGCATCACAAGACGGGCCTGCACCTCCGCGCTCCGGCGTCACTCGCCAGCCGGTTGTTGGACAAATCGTCAGCCACGATCAATGCGCCCTTGGGGTCGACCGTCACGCCGACCGGGCGGCCCATGGTCTTGCCATCGACCTGGAAACCGGTGACGAAGTCGACCGGCGGGCCGCTGGGGCGACCTGACGAAGGGCACGAAGATCACCTTTGGCCGACAGTTTGCGCCCCGTTCCAGCGCCGTGCCGCGCTCGCCGATGTTGCTGTTGGAGCCGATGCTGACGTAGAAATAGCGGCCGTCGGCACCGGCCGCAAGAGACTTCGTCCAGCGGCAGTTGATCGCCGACGGCAACTTGGCCATTGTCACGGGCGCTGCGTTGGCGCGCGTCTGCCCGACCACGCAATCGAGCCGCACCTGCGCGGCCAGCTTGGACCGAGCCAATTCCAGCATGGCGTCGCCGAGCAAGCCGCGCTGGGCTTCGAGCGCCCGGATCCCCGCCTCGAGTTGTTGCTGTTCGGTTGACATGGCGCAGCGGGATATCAACACTTCGAAGGCCAGCTGTCGGTGTCCTCCCGGCGTCAACTGTCCTGAGCTGCTTTTCGACTCACGAAGGAATGTCACGCGTCGAGTTTTTTTCGTTGCGGGTTCTGTTCTGAATCTTCACTACTTGCCAAGCACCGAACAAGTCACTTGGTTCCGACACACCCGCGGAGCGCAGCTTGACGCGCGCGGCCTCGGCGGTTTCCAATCTGCAGACAGCCCCGGCCGCGCCGAGCCTGCCCTTTTTGACGGAGACTGCCGATGATTGAACGCCTGAGTCAACCCTTCCTGCTGCAACGCGACCTGGCCGCGCCGCGCGACCTGGTCTTTGCCGCCCACACGCAGGCCGAGCATCTGCAGCGGTGGATGAGCCCGGCCGGCATGACGATGAGCGCCTGCCGCCTCGACGCGCGCCCTGGCGGCGTCTTCCACTACGGCCTGCGCGCCGCAGCCGGGCCCACGATGTGGGGCCGCTGGACCTTTCGCGAAATCATCGCCCCCGAGCGCCTGGTGGTCGTGGTGGAATTTTCCGACGCCGACGGCGGCGTCACGCGCCACCCGATGGCGCCGTCGTGGCCGCTGCAGACGCTGTCCACCACGACCTTCACCAATGCCGGCGCCGTGACCACGGTGCGGCTGGAATGGCGCGCGCTGAATGCAGGTCAGGCCGAAGAGCAGCTCTTCGACGCATCGCACGCGAGCCTGTCGATGGGCTGCGGCGCCATGCTCGATCAGCTCTCGGCCTACCTCTCCGCGCAGCAGCGCGGCGCTACCTGATCGCCGGCCCTTCCTGAATTCGCCCGCAATCGGTGGGCGCTCTGCTGAAGTTTCCGAACGCCAGCACCTTGCCATCGCCGTCCAGCACTTCGTACTCACCCGCCGCCGTCAGCACCTCCACGCTCGACCCGGTAAGCACCGGTTGGGTGAAGGCGATGCGAAACAGCTGCAGCCGGTCGGCAGACTGTGCCGTCAGCAGCGCGAGCACCTGGTTCGCGGTGAACAAACCCTGCACGAAAGGCCGCGGATAGCCGAACAGCCGCGCCGCCAGCGCCGTGGTGTGCACCGGGTTCATGTCGCCCGAGAGCTGGCCGTAGCGGGTGCCCATGTCCTCGGGCACGTGCACCGTGCTGCGCAGCACGCCAGTGCGACCCGTCAGCCTGGATTTGCGCCGTACCGCGTCGCGCAGTTCCGCAACGTCCAGCCGGCCGAAGCGCTGGCTCGCGCTCAGCGCTTCAATCTGGTGGGGTTCCAGCTTCAGGATGACGAAGAAATCGCGAAAGCTGCGCACCAGGTGACCATCGGCATCGTTGAGGCGGGAATCCACCACCAGCACCACGCGGTCGCCCCGCAACACCTGGATGTCGGTCAGGCGCGCGCGCAGACGGTAGTCGGCACCGGGTTCCACGTCGCGCAGCGACAGCGCCATTTCAGATCGCAAGTGCAGCAGGTTGCGGAAGTTGACGCCGACGTCAGCCACCACCTTCATCACCGTGAGCGTGCCGACCGTGGAATGAAAGCTGAACGGTGGTGCCGCTGCGCCCTGCGGCACACCAAACAGCGCATTCCAGCGCGCGTGCTTCAGCGGTGATGCGCAGCGTCGCCTCGTAGTGCGGGAATTGGCGGTCGACGATCAGTTTGTGCTGGCGCACCAGCGTGCGCAGCGCCGAAGCGTAGTAGGCCGCCGTGTACTCGCGCAGGCGGTCGATGGCCGGCACGTCCAGCACCACGGTCTCCGGCCCATGCTCGGCCTGCAGTTCGTTCTTCACAGCCAACGCCGCTTTCAGGCCCTGCGCCAGTTCGCGGCTGAACGCCCAACCGAAGCCGGGGCAGCGGTCAAACAAGGTCTGCAGTCCTGCGGCGTCCAGGCGCAGCAAGCGCGATGCGCGCGACGCGGCCACGCTGGCCGTGCGCCGCTCGCCAAGCAAGGCGCCCAGTTCACCGAAGCTGCTGCCGGGCCGCACGCTGCCCACCTCCAGCGGTGCGAGCCCCGGGCCCAGCGCCTGCATCACGACCAGTTCACCCTGCAGCAGCACGTAGAAGTCGTGCTCGTCACCGCCTTCGCGGGCCAGTTCTGTGCCCGCCGGCACGTCCAGCAACTGTGCACAGCCGAGCACGGTTTGCAGTGCGTCGCTGTCCAGGCCGGCAAACAGGCGCACCGACTGCATCTGCTGCAACAGCTGCGCGGTCCCGGCTTCGAGTTGTTTAATCGCGAGCGACATGGCTCAGGAGCATACCAATGCCCTGCCACGCGAGGGCTCGAACATGGATCACTGTCTTACCGGTTTGTTGAATGGCTGCGCGGGAATCTCACAGGCAACCGCTGCGGGCCGGTTGACGACATCCGGCTGCCCAAGTGGATTGAAGCGTTCTTACTGGGTGCGCATTCCACCCATGTTTATGCTGAACTAATGTGCTGCCGGTGCAGGCCGGGCTCTGATGCAATGCAGGCCGACTCGACTGTCGCCTGCCCTTCAGCCAGGTCGGTGGGGCATTGTTGTTCCGCCTGCTTAGCAAGCTCCACGAACGAATTAGCGTGCTCATCGCCACCAATCTGGCCATTGGTGAATGGGCCAGCGTGTTCGGCGACGCCACGATGACCACGGTCTTTCTGGATCGCCTGACCCGCCACTGCCATGAGCTTCGTCCCAGCGCGCTACGCGGCCGCGACGTTTTCGGCGGTTGCTGCGGCCTCGCTGCGCAGCCGATTGATCATCACCGTTGCCGCCAACGTGATGTGCTGGCGAGCCAAGGCTTCAGCCGCGGCTCCGTCGCCTGCCATCACCGCATCGAGCAACGCCTCGTGCTGGTTCCAGATGTCCCGCGGCAGCTCGTCGCGCATGAGCACCTCGCCCATCACGCGCTGGGTAGAGGTCCATTGCGCTTCCATCAGGGGCGCGATCAGCGGGTTTTCGGACAGTCGGTAGATGAAGTCGTGAAACTTCAGGTCGGCAGCGATCATCGCCGCCACCGAGCTTCCGGCGGCCGCCTTGCGCCCGTTCTGGATCAGCGCCGGGCCCTGTTTCCGCGCCCGTTCGGCGTTGTGTTCGGCCGCCTTGCGGAAGGCCAGCCCCTCCAGCACCGCGCGGATGTCGTACATGCTGCTGACTTGGTCCGAGTCGAGCGACGCGACGATCAGCCCGCGTCCCGGCGCATCGCGCAGCACGCCCTGTTTGCGAAGCAACAGCAGCGCCTGCTGCACCGGCTGGCGCGAGACACCCAGCAGCTGCGCAATCTGCTCCTGGACGATGCGCTCGCCCGGCTTGAGCTTGCCGGAGGAGATCTCCGAGACGATGGCATCGTGGACCTGCTCCACGAGCTTGGGTTGGATAGCAAGAACTTTCATCCAACCAGTATAGAGCGGGGCATTCGATCGAATTCTGAATCCAGACCGTGTCAGCGTGTGGATGTACTCCCGGTTACCTGGCGCCAGCCTGCTTCGGCCATCGAGCCCGCCAGGCGGCCGGTCTGCTCGGCCTCGGGGCTGACTGCGCTGCCCTGCAGCGCACGCTGCAGGATGCCTTGCAGGATGGCCGCCATGCGGAACATGTTGAACGCCATGTAGTAGTCCCAGTCGGGGAGCGACTCGCGGCCGCTGCGCTTGCAGTAAGCCTGCACGTAGGCGTCTTCGCTCGGGATGCCCAGCGCCATCAGATCGTGGCCCTTGAGGCCGCGAAACTCGGCGGGCGTCACCCGCCAGGCCATGCAGTGATAAGCAAAGTCGGCCAGCGGGTGGCCCAGTGTCGACAGCTCCCAATCCAGCACCGCCAGCACGCGCGGCTCGTGCGGGTGGAAGATCAGGTTGTCGATGCGGAAGTCGCCGTGCACCAGCGACGTTTCGTCGGCTTCAGGCACGTGCCCGGGCAGCCACTCGATCAAACGTTCCATCGCGGCGATCGGTTGTGTCTCGCTGGTGCGGTACTGCTTCGTCCACCGCTCGATCTGGCGCTTCAGGTATTGGCCCGGGCGGCCGTAGCCGGCCAATCCGACCGCACCGTGATCGACGCCGTGCAGCAAGGCGATGACGCGGTTCATCTCGTCGTAGATCGCGCCGCGCTGTTCGGGCGTCATACCGGGCAACGACGGATCCACAAAGTTGCGACCCTCGACGTGCGCCATCAGATAGAAGGCGCTGCCGATCACCGTGCCGTCCTCGCACAGCAGGTGCACTTTCGGCACCGGCACCGTGCTGTGGGCCAGCGCGGCCATGACGCGAGTCTCGCGGTCGATTGCGTGCGCCGAAGGCAGCAGCACGCCAGGGGGCTTGCGCCTGAGCACCCAGCGCCGGCCGCCGGCATGCAGCAAGTAGGTCGGGTTCGACTGGCCGCCGCTGAACTGCTGGGCGCTGAGTTCGCCGTCGAAGTCGGGTAGGTGCTGACGCAGATAGGCGGCCAGAGGTTCGAGTGCGAGAGGATGTCTCATCGTCGGGACTTCTTCGTGGGTTGGTTACGGGCTTCCCTGATGGCAAGGGGTTCACAAGGTCGTTTCCTTGGTTCTGTTGCCTTTGAGGATTCGTTTGGCCAGGCTCCAGCGGTGCACCTCCGACGGGCCGTCGTAGATGCGGAAGGCGCGCATGTCGGCAAAGATGCGTGCGACCACGGTTTCAGAGGTGACACCCTGGCCGCCGAGGATCTGCACGCAGCGGTCAGCCACACGCCAGACCGCTTCCGAGACCATCACCTTGGCGCGGCTGGATTCGTGCAAACCCAGCTGGCCCTGGTCCAGCACCCAGGCGCAATGCCAGACGGCAAGTCGCGCCATGTGCAAGTCCATCTCGTTGTCGGCCAGCATGAAGCCGATGCCTTCGTGATCGCCGATCGCACGCCCGAAAGCCTGGCGGTGGCGTGCGTAGTCGACCGCGATGTCGTGGGCGCGCCGCGCGGCGCCGAGCCAGCGCATGCAATGCGTCAGGCGTGCGGGTGACAGGCGCACCTGCGCGTGGCGGAAGCCCTGGCCCAGTTCGCCGAGGATCGCGCTTGCCGGCAAGCGCAGGCCGCTGAAGCGCACCACGCCGTGGCCGCCGGGGAAGCAGGTGTCCAGCGTGTCCAGATTGCGTTCGATGTGGATGCCGGGCGCCGTCATTTCGGCCAGAAACATCGTCGCGCCGGCGCCCGGCACCATCGCCATGATGATGGCGAGCGTCGCGCCTTCGGCACCGGTGGTGAACCACTTGAGGCCGCTGATGACGTAGCTGTCTCCATCGGCGACGGCGTTTGTCTGCAGCATCGAAGGGTCTGAGCCGGCGCCCGGCGGCGGCTCGGTCATGCAGAAGCAGGAGCGGATCTCGCCAGCGGCCAGTGCTTGCAGCCAGCGCTGCTTCTGCGCCGGCGTCGCCACCGCCTCGAGCAAATGCATGTTGCCCTCGTCGGGGGCGAAGACGTTCAGCGCCACGGGGCCCAGCATCGAGTAGCCGGCTTCCTCGAACGCGATGGCGCGCCCACAGTGCGACAGCCCGAGGCCACCGTACTCGGGGCTGACATGCGGCGACAGCAGTCCGGCACGCCGCGCGCGGCCGACCAGTTCGGCACGCAGCGAATCTTCGGGGCCATGCGGGCCCAGGCGCGGGTCGCGCTCGAGCGGGATCACCTGCTCAGCGATGAAGCTGCGGATCTGCGATTGCAATGCGCGCAGCGGCTCGGGGATGCTGAAGTCCATCTCAGCATCCCCGCCGGCTGTCGCGCCACTTGCGTTCGGCGTCGTCCCATGCAGCCAGCGGCTGCAGGTCGGGCACCCACGCCAGGCCCGATTTGGCGTCCGAGGACACCGCTTCGGGTGTGACCAGCACGTCCAGCAGCGCGGGCCGGCCGCTGGCGACCACGGCGAGTGCGCGGTCGATCGCTGGTCCCAGGTCCTCGGCGCTTTTGATGCGCTCGGCGTGCAGGCCGAAGGCACGTGCCATGGCTGCATGGTCGGCAAACTGCAGGCGTGTGCCGACAACCTTGCCGTGGGTCTCCTGCTGGTCGCGCACCTCTATCGCCCAGCTGCCGTTGTTGGCCACGACGATCAGCACCGGCGCCTGGTGGCGCGCCGCCGTGTCGATCTCCATCGCGTTGAAGCCGAATGCGCCGTCGCCGGTAAGGACCGCCACGGTGCGACCGGGCAGCGCCAGGCTGGCCGCGATGCCGAACGGCGTGCCGACGCCGATGCAGCCCAAAGAGCCCGGATCGAGGTACGTCGTGGCCGGCAAGCCGACCCGCGCGAAGCTCAGGAAGTCGCCGCCGTCGGCAACGATCACCGCGTCGCGCGGCAGCTTTTCGCGCAGTGCGGCGAGCAGCTTGTTCGGGTGCATCAGACCGTCGCTGCCAGGCGGTGCAGCGTTCATCGACGCCAGCAGCTTGCCAGCCCGCTCGACGTGCTTGGCGCGCACGCCACGCGCCCACCCGGTGTCGGTGGCAGGCACACGGTGGTTGGCGGCCGCCAGGATCGCTTCGAGCGCAGCGCCGACGCTGGCCAGGATCTCGACCGCGCCGCGCCGGTTGTCGCGCAACTCGGGCGCGCAGTCGGCAATGCGCAGCAGCTTGGCGTCGCCGAAGACTGCGGGCGAGCCGTAGGCCAGCTGGAAATCGAGCCGTCGGCCGACCGTGATCACGAGGTCGGCCTGGCCCATCACCGAGCCGCGCATCGCAGCCACGACCGACGGGTGTTCGTCGGGAACCAGACCGCGGCTTTCGCCGGTGTCCAGGTACAGCGCGCCCAGCTGGTCGAGCAGTTTCGTCAGCGGTGCCGCCGCGCCGCGCGCGCCGCGGCCCGAGATGAACAGCGGCCGCTTGGCCGACCACAGCAGCTCGACCGCGGCCGCCACGGCGTCGGGGTCGGGCAACGAGCGTGCACGCGGCCTGGCCGCCAGTTGCTCGGGCATTTGCAGCGCGCGCGGCACGTCGGCGCGCAGCGTGTCGACCGGGAAGTCCAGGTACACCGGCCCCGGTTCGCCGCCTTCGCCGAAGGCGCGTGACACCGCCTCGTCCAGCTCCTGCAGCACCAGCGAGGGCTCGCGCACCGTGCGCGCATACCGTGTCAGCGGGCGCACGAAATCAATGTGCGCCATGTCTTGCAGCGCACCGCGGTTCTCCTGCGCGCGCGGTGGCGTTCCCGACAGGACCAGCACCGAAGTGCGGGCCACATGGGCATTGGCGATGCCGGTCATGGCGTTGGTGACCCCGGGGCCGGCGGTCACCAGCGCCACGCCCAGGGTGCCGGTCAGCTCGGCATGCGCATGCGCCATGTAGACCGCGGCGCGCTCGTCGCGTACGTCGACGATGCGGATGCCCTCGGCGTCCAGCCGCATCCAGATCGGCATGATGTGGCCGCCGCACAGTCCGAACACGCGGTCCACACCGCGCGCCTTCAGGAAGCGCGCGATCAGCGCGGCGGCGGAGTTGTCGCCGATGGTCGAAGTGGTCATGGTGTCTTTCACAGGAAGCCGATGGAAATCCAGGGCACGGCGGCAACCACCACCAAGCCCACGAGCAGCGCCAGGATGTAGCCGACGATCGGCTTCATGCCCTCTGACGGGTCGACCTTGCCGACCGCGCAGGCGGCGTAGTAACCGACGCCGAAAGGCGGTGCAAACAGCCCCACGCCCATCGCCAGCACAACCACCATCGCGTAGTGCACCTCGTGCACGCCGACTTGGCGCGCGATGGGAAACACCAGCGGCCCGAACAGCACGATGGCCGGGATGCCTTCGAGCACGCTGCCCAAGATGACGAAAGCGATGATCGACACCGCGAGGAAGCCGAACACGCCGCCTGGCAGCGCGGCCATCGCGGCGGCCAGCGTGTTGGAGAACCCCGACTGCGTGAGCGCCCAGGCCATGCCGGTGGCGGTGCCGATGATGAACAGGATCGCCCCCGTCAGCGCCGCGGTCTCGACCAGCATGGGCACCATGCGGTTCCATTGCATCTGGCGGTAGAAGACGATGCCGCAGATCAGCGCGTAGGCGATGCCCAGCGTCGAGACCTCGGTGGCAGTGGCCACGCCTTCGACGACCGCAGCGCGGATCACGAAAGGCAGCGCCACCGCCGGCAGTGCGAAGGCCAGGCTGCGCGCGACTTCCGAGCGCGTGGCCTTGCGCACCTGCGACAGGTCCTCGTTGCGATAGCGGTACCAGACCACCGCGCTCAGCGTCGCCGCCAGCACCAGCCCCGGCAGCATGCCGCCGGTGAACAGCGCGGCGATAGAGACGCCGGTGACCGAGCCGATCGTGATCAACACCAGGCTCGGCGGAATGGTCTCGGTCTGCGCGCCGGTAGTGGCCAGCAGTGCGACGAGGTCGCCGTCCTTGGCGCCGCGCTTGCGCATCTCAGGGAACAGCACGGGCGCCACGGCGGCCATGTCCGCCACTTTCGAGCCCGAGATGCCCGAGACCAGGTACATCGCGCCCAGCAGCACATACGACAGGCCGCCGCGCACATGGCCGAGCAGGCTGGCCAGGAAGGCGACCATCGCGCGCGCCATGCCGGTCATCTCGATCAGCAGGCCCAGGAACACAAACAGCGGCACGGCCAGCAAGATGATGTGCGACATGCCTTCGTCCATGCGGCCGATCACCACCCCCACCGGCAGCGATGTCGTCAGCCCCAAGTAGCCGAAGGTCGCCAGTCCAAAGGCGACGGCGATCGGCACGCCCGTCAGCACCGTCACCAATGTCAGGCCGACGAAGAAAATCAGCAGGTTGATATTGCCCAAGCCCTTGAACACCGGGCCGAGCGCATAGAATACTGCGCCCACCAGGACCACCGTGCCGAGCGCACTGGCGACCACGCGCCAGTTGCCGACCCGCAGCAGGCGGATCGCCGCCATCACCGCTATCAGGGCCAAGCCGACCGGCAGCGCCGACGCGCGCCAGGCGTTCGAGATTTCGAGCGACGGCGAGGTGACGATCACCTCCTCGTGAGCGAATTCGATGGCCGGCCAGACGACCATCAGCAGAAACGCCAGCGTGGCCGCGATCGCGACCGTATCCAGCCAGACGCGCCCTTGCGGCGAGGCCTTGGCGACCAGCGCCGTCATGCGCATGTGTTCGCCGCGACGCAGCGCAACCACCGAGCCCAGGCTGGCCAGCCACAGGAACAACAGCGATGCTGCCTCGTCGGTCCACACCAGCGGCGAGTTCAAGAAGTAGCGCGCGATCACGCCGGCGAGCAGGATCAGGATTTCGGCCGCGATCAGCAGCGCGACGATCTTTTCGACCGCGCCGCCCAGCAGCCTCTCGACCATCAGGGCGGCGCGGATGCCGCGGCGCCTGTCGTCGACCGGTGTTCCTACCGGCGGGGCGATTGAAAGTTCCAATTCAGTTCTCCTTGCCGCCATGGCAGCGGCCGCGACGCATCAACCGGACACCAACAACGCCGCCGAACCGGCTCCACCGGGCGGCTGGCGTTGTCGGCAGCCGCATCAGACCTCGCAGCCCGGCTTTTTGCCTGGCACGAACGGCCTTGTGGAACTTCGGCGCCAGGCACGGCCTTGGGGGAAGCGCCGATTGCGCTTCAAGCGGGTGAGGTCAGGCGATGTCGCCCGCGTACTGCGTCAGCAGCGCCCAGGCGTCCTTATCGAACCGGTCTTTCGCCTGGACGTAGAAGCCGGCATCGCGCAGCGCCTGGCGGAACGGCGCGGTGTCCACCTTGTTGAAGATCAAGCCTTTGCCTTCGAGCGTTTTCTGCAGATCGAGGTTGAGGCGCGCGATGTCGTCGCGCTGCTTCTTCGCGGCCGCATTGACGTGCTTGGCGATGATCTGCTGCACGTCGGCCGGCACGCCCTTCCAGACCTTGGCGCTGGCGACGAACCAAAACCCGTCCCAGGAGTGGTTGGTCAGCGAGCAGAACTTCTGCACTTCAAAAAACTTGGCCGACTCGATCAGTGCGAGCGGGTTTTCCTGACCGTCGGCGACCTTGGTCTGCAGTGCCTGGTAGGCCTCTGACAGCGGCAAACTGACCGGCGACGCGCCGATCGCCTTGAACATCGAAACCCATAGCGGCACCACCGGCACGCGGATCTTGAAGTTCTTCAGATCGGCAGGCGTGACGATGGGCTTGGTGCTGGTCGTAATCTGGCGGAAGCCGTTGTCCCAGACGCTCTCGATCGGCACCAGGCCGACCTTCTCGATCTGTAAGCGGATGTGCTTGCCGACGGCGCCGTCCATCGCCGCCCAGACCTTGTCGTAACTGGAGAAGGCAAAGCCGACCCCGGTGATCGAGGTCACCGGCACCAGCGTGGACATCACCGTGCCGGGAAAAGTGGCGAGCTCGAGCGCCCCCGAACGGACCTGCGACATCATGTCCGTGTCGCTGCCGAGCTGGTTGTTCGGAAAAAGCTGGATCGCGACCTTGCCCTTGGTCTCGGCCGCGATGGCGTCGATGGCTTCCTTCAACCGCAAGTTGACCGAGTGCGTCACCGGCAGATCCGTGCCGAGCTTGAACTTGAAGTCGGGGGTGCCCTGGGCAAGGGCGCCGTTGCTGGCGAAGCCGGCGGCGAGCGCCGTGCCGGCGAGGGTGCCGGTGCCGATGAACTGTCTGCGGGTGAGGTTGCTGGCCATGCTTGTCTCCTGGTTTTACGTCGGTTGTGAACTCTGAATTCAATCTGAACGGGCAAATCGTATTCTGAATTCAGAGTCCGTCAACAGGCCGTGAAGTCGGGACTTACCCTTGTTGCACTCTGAATTCAGAGTGCAACAATTCTGGTTTTTCGCAGCCATCAGGAGCCCCCATGAGCCATCTGCTCACCGTGTCGGACGCGATCGCCTCGCACGCCCGACTGCAGCCCACGAAGATCGGAACACGCGATTCGAAGCGCTCACTCAGCTTCGCCGACTGGGACGACCGGGCCGGCCGACTGGCCAACGGACTGCTTGCGCTGGGGCTGGCGAAGGGCGACCGCGTCTTGCTGCTGGCCTACAACTGCGTCGAGTGGATGGAGATCTACGTCGCGCTGGCGCGCGCGGGCCTGGTCGCGGTGCCGGTGAACTTCCGCCTCATGGCAACAGAGATCGCCTACATCGCAGCGCACAGCGAAGCGAGCGCCGTCATCGTGCAGGACGATCTGCGCGACCGCGTGGAAGCACTGCGCGCCGACTCTGCGGTCGCTGCCGACTGCTGGATCCACTTCGGTGCTGCCACGCCGACCGGCTGGCAGGGCTACGAGGCGCTGATCGACCGCGCGCCGGGCGCAGCGCTGCCGAAGGAAGTGCGGCCGCAGGACCCGTTCGCGCTGATGTACACGTCGGGCACGACCGGGCGGCCCAAGGGCGCCATCCGCAATCACGAAGGCAACGCGCTGATCGCGCTGGCGACCGCGCTCGAGTTCGGCTTCTCGCGCGACGACACCGGCCTGCTGGTGATGCCGATGTGTCATGCGAACTCGCTCTACTTCGGCCTGACCTTCATGTACCTGGGCGCGACCATCGTCGTCGACGACCGCAAGAGTTTCGACCCCGAAGGCTTGCTCGAAACGCTGGCGCGCGACAAGGTCACGTTCACGTCGCTGGTGCCAACGCACTACATCATGATGCTGTCGCTGCCCGATGCGACCAAGGCGCGCTACGACGTCAGCGCGGTGGACAAGCTGCTGATCTCGTCTGCGCCGGCGCGCAAGGACACCAAGCTGGCGATCCTGTCGCACTTCGCCAACTCGCGCCTGTTCGAGCTCTACGGCGCCACCGAAACCGGCTGGGTCACGCTGCTGCGCCCCGAGCAGCAGATCGATCGCTTGGGTTCGGTGGGGCGCGAATGGGCAGGCTCGGGCGCGATCAGGATCCTCGACCCCGATGGCCACGAAGTGGCCGATGGCGACGTCGGCGAGTTGTTCTCGCGCACCTCGTATGTCTTCGACGGCTACTGGAAGAACCCCGAGAAAACCGCCGAGGCTTTCCGCGGCGCGTGGTGCTCGGTCGGCGACATGGCGCGGCGCGACGCCGACGGCTTCATCCACCTCGTCGACCGCAAGAGCAACATGATCATCAGCGGCGGCGAGAACATCTACCCGTCCGAGGTCGAAGGCGTGCTCGGCGCCTTCCCCAGGGTCAAGGACGTCGCAGTCATCGGCGTTCCAGACGCCCAATGGGGCGAGGCCGTGATGGCGGTGGTGGTGCTGCACGACGGCCAGCAGGCCACCGAGGCCGAATTGCTGGACTGGTGCCGCGAACGCATGGCCGGCTACAAGCGGCCGCGCAGCATCGTCTTCATCGCCGATGCCGAAATGCCACGCACCGCCACCGGCAAGATCGTCCACCGCACACTGCGCGAGCGCGTGGTCGAGACCGCATGCCACTGACACCGGCGCGCCGCGACCCGTTGCATGCAGCAGATCCTGCTTGTCGCCGTTCCCATCTTCGCGCTGACCTCGTCGCTGTGCATCGCACTGTCGCGGCTGGACAGAGCCCGCCCGACTGCGGCCACCGGTTTCGAACTTTGGGAGCCGCCCCGCAACACCGTCGGCTTGCACCCGGCTGCTGATCTGAAGGAATGCCTGCGATGACACACGCCACGCCCGTGCCCTTCTTGCTGCACGTGGACGACCGCGTGCTCGACGACCTGCGCGACCGGCTGGCGCGCACGCGCTGGCCCGACGAGCCACCGGGTCCGGCCTGGTCGACCGGCAGCAGCGCCGCCTACATGCAGGCGCTCGCCGAACACTGGCGCAGCGGCTTCGACTGGCGCGCTCACGAGGCCGCGCTGAACCGCTTCCGCCAGTTCAGCGTGCCGCTGGCCGGCATCGACCTGCACTTCATCCACGAGCCGGGCCAGGGCCCGGCGCCGCTGCCGCTGCTGCTGTCGCACGGCTGGCCGGGCTCGGTGTTCGAGTTCCGCCGGTTGATCCCGCTGCTCACCGACCCCGCGCGTTTCGGCGGCGACCCGGCCGATGCGTTCACCGTCGTCGCGCCGTCGCTGCCGGGCTTCACGCTGTCGTTCAAGCCGGGCCAGCCGCGCTTCGGCGTCGAGGAGATGGCCGATGCCTTCGCCACGCTGATGACCGACGTGCTCGGCTACCCGCGATTCGGCGCCCAGGGCGGCGACTGGGGCGCGTTCATCAGCTCGCGTCTGGGTTACCGCCATGCCAAACATCTGATCGGCATCCACCTAAACCTGCTGGCAGTGCGGCGCGATCCGAAGATGCTGCAGAACCCGACGGCCGAGGAGCAGCGCTACCTCGACGAGCTGAATCATTTCCTGAAAGAGGAGACCGGCTACCAGTCGATCCAGGGCACGAAGCCGCAGACGCTGGCCTTTGCGCTGACCGACTCGCCGGCCGGCCTGGCGGCCTGGATCGTCGAGAAGTTCCGCAGCTGGACCGACAACGACGGCGACCCGGCGAGCGCGGTGCCGCGCGACGAGATGCTGGCCAACATCACCTTGTACTGGGCTACTGGCGCCATCGGCTCGTCGTTGTGGCCGTACTACGCGCGCCTGCACCGCGAGTGGCCGGTGCCGGCCGGCAAGACGGTCGACGTGCCGACGGGCTACGCCGAGTTCCCGCGCGAAATTCTGCGCCCGCCGCGGTCGGTCGCCACGCGTCAGTACACCGACATCCGACGCTGGACAACGCAGCCCAAGGGCGGCCACTTCGCCGCGCTGGAGCAGCCCGATGTGCTGGCGCACGAGATTCGCGAATTCTTCCGGCGCCTGCGCCCAGGCGCCGGCCAGCCCTAAGATTCCTCACGCTGCTGAATCACCCCATGTCCGCAGACCAGTGATGTGCCTTTCTAACAACCCGAGGAGATCGCCATGAATCTGCACACCCAACTGCTTCAGCGCGCCGCGCAAGGCAAGCCCATCCGCGTCGGGC
>ENA-OFCE01000587-OFCE01000587.1-metagenomes-genome-assembly--contig:-NODE-587-length-23301-cov-4.255786_pt1 | contig 23301 bp, 21 predicted proteins | sample MGYA00153388_OFCE01 | MGnify analysis MGYA00153388
TTCTTCTGGAGAAGTTCAACCATTACGGTCGCTATCTCGATGAAATCGCCACTCATGTCAAACGTTATGCCGCGTGAATTCGCACTCACGTTGACCGACACAATTGCGGGAGCGGCGTTCTTGGTGGCCATCCTGTCGGCGATCTATGCGTACGGCGCGCAGCTCGCGGCCAAACGTGCGAATGAAATTTCCAATCGCGAAAGCCTTCGCCCTTTGAGGCTACAGGTGTACCGCGCGATGCATCAGTTTGCACACTATTGCTGCACTTACTGGACTCTGTACCACCTGCAACAGGTTAGGGGCACTCGCGATCTCACCGAACGGATCGATAGCTTCAAATGGGAAATCGATCAGCACGGCCACCTCGGGATGCCTGAAGTTGACGAGCGTACCCGTCAGTTCGTAAACGCTGCCTGGAAGATTCAGCGTCTGATTGACCGAATTGCCGGCGGGCAGAACAATCCTCATGATTCACCCTATGCCACAGCGGAAGACAATCTACATGGTCTCATCGAATGGTTTGCAGAAGAGCAGCGTGAGCTCAAGGTGCTCTTTGCACCGCACCTTTCGATTGCATAACTTATCAATCGACACGGCTCCACAACAGCAGGAGGCGGCTTCGCCGCAAGTGTTGGTGGTCCGGTCATTTTTACGTTAACCCTCACAAACCATGGTTACGACGCCACCGAGAAATCCCCCGACGCTGAGCTTTGAGCTTGGAGTGACGTACACACGGGATGAGATTCATGCTGCAGTTGGGGGCAGCAAGCGATCAGCGATTCCAACCCTCAATGGTACGGTCGTCGCGGTGTGCATAAGAACGGATCTAAATGCAAAAGCACCAAGGGAGTTTCTGTGCGGTGTGGGCCCGGTCAGGGTCAAAGCAGGAAACTTACTTGCTTCAACGCTGGGCAGGGTGCCGGTCTTCATAAAAACGAACGTCAATCAGTGGGATTACAAAGGGCTGTTCCGCGTAGCTGCTTCACATCGCTCAGGGCCGAGATTTGATGCAATGGTTGCCGGGTCAGGTCGGTCAGTCAGCAGCGTCAGTGTTGCCATCGAACTGACGGAATAGGGGCGGCCGCACGGTGTCTCCTAACCCATCGCTCAAGCGGAGCGCCATCGGCAGGCCACCAGGCCCTGTCTGGCGGTTGGGGGAGGCTAATCGGGGTCAGATTCCAATTAAATCGTTCCCCACCCGTCAAATCAAATAAGGCAGCCGAATCCCAGCCCATTCCGGGGAGAAGTCTTTAGTGTTGCGCGTCACCAGTTGCCAGCCGTTGACCCGGGCGCTGGCCCAGATCATGGCGTCGGGCAGCTTTAGGCGGTGTGTACGGCGCAGGTTGAGGCTTTCCAGCAGAGTGGCTTCGTCCAGTTCAATACGTTTGAAGTTGGCATCGATGGCTTGGCGTGTGGCTTCTTCCAGCCCCGGTGGCGCTTTGACTTGTGCTTCTACCCACGTGATGGGGCTGATGTAGGCCTGCTTGTACTGCGCCAGCTCAGTCGCGGCTTGGGGTATGCCGTTCAAGTAGTCGATGACGATGTTGGAGTCGAAAAGGGCGATCATGGTTTTCAATCTGGCCACTCGTCACGCATGGCGCGCTGCAAGGCCAGTCCGTCGCGCTCAGGCGGCACGGTAACGGCCTGCGCCCAGAGGCCAAAGCCAGTGCCTTGCGGTGGTGTGGCTCGCTCCAGCATCTGGTTGACTGCGCGGCGCACTGCTTCAGCCCGGCTGACTTTTTCAGCTTTGGCCCAAGCGTCCAAGCGGCTTGCTTGGGAATCTTCAAGATCGATGATGGTTCGCATGATTAATGATGATGATAAGTGATGACACTTGATTGTAGCGTTGTTTTCTCATTCACCCCGAATGTCAAAGACCCGGGTGGCTATGCGCATGCGGTTGCGCAGCTAGCATCACTTGACGGCAGCCAGAAGCGCGCGATTGTCCAGTTTCTTCGCTTTGTTTCAACCAGTGCAGACGACCTGCAACGCGCCTATGCAACGCACGCTCTCGATTGATACTGGAACCACAATGTTGGCGCTTGACGTTTTGATCGGCATGAATATGCGGCACTGGAATACCGCTGCACGGCTCTGGCGGCCTGCGGGGCAGCTTTGACGCAATGCTTCACAATCCGGTTATGCGCATGCTCAAGTATTTGCCGACCACACTAACGGTATTGCTCCTGTCGTTCGGCGTCGGGGCCGAACCGATGCCGGCCGTTGCCAGGGCCGAGGTGGCTACCGTATTTGTGCGTCTTGAAGCTTCAGGCTGCAAGTTCAACCGTAACGGAACCTGGTACACAAGCACACAGGCAAGAAAACATTTGCAAAAGAAGTTCGACTACGCCGAAAAAAAGACGTCGATGAAAACTGCTGAGGAGTTCATCGCCATCGCTGCAAGCAAGAGCAGTACAACGGGTGAGTCGTATCAAGTCAAGTGTGGTGATCAACCATCAGTTACCAGTTCAGTGTGGCTGCTGCAGCAGGTGCAAGAAGGCCGTGCTTTAAAGTAACGGTGATTGGGTGATTGGGTGATTTGAACTTGCCCCGTTTCCACGAACGGTTTAGGGTTCTTGACCTCTTGGGTATTTTCAATCAAATCGACTTGACGGTCGCAGTCAACTGATGACTTTTTGGTCGGCGGTGGTTTTGGCTGCATTGGGCTGAAAGCTGGTGTAGCACGTTGCTATATGCCTGCTCCAAACCAGTCACTCAAAACACATTACCCCGAGCTCCCACTAGGTTGCCATTTGAGGCTTCCGTAGTCTAGTGCCAGCTCCAAATTCCAGATACGTCTTGGTGCTGAAGTTCAGCTCAACTGCACATCCGCCGCACTCACGCCAATAAGGCTGATAGCCGCAGCGGTTGATGTTGGTGTCACCGCCGCCGCAATGGCCATGCCGTTGGTGATGGAGTCATTGGAGCTGTTGTAGTTCAGCCCCAGATCTATCGCAAAGGTCTTGGCCACCAGGATCTTGTTGTCCAGCAGGTCTGCAACATACCCGTAGGTGGCGTCTCCCTTGTAGGTGTGTGCCGAGTCCAGGATGGTGGAGACCAGAGCACCACGGGTGGCGCTTCCATCTGCCAGTTTTCCGGTCCAATAGGCCAGGCCTCCTGCATCGGCGCCGTCTTTGCGGCCGAGCACGTTCCTGTAGATGACGTTGACAAAGTCGGCGTTGCTCATGGTGGCAGTAAAGCCGGTGAGGCTGGAGAACTGCACGCCTGCGTTGTAGAAGGAGTCGGCTATCTGGTTGATGCTCTGTCCGGCTACCTTTTGACCTATCCAGTACGACAGTCCATCGGCATCGGGGATGCGGTTGAAGAAGGCGACGTAGAGTTCGGACAGTCGGGTCACATCGGCTGCGGGGGCTGCTTTGGCCTGGGCCTGGATGGTGAGGTTGATGGTTTTGTCGGAAAACTTTAGAGCTTCTAGGTTAGTCAGGGTGTCTGTGCCGTCTGCGCCAGTTTTGTCTCTGACGGTGTAGGTGGTGGTGCCGCTGACTGTTGTTTTGGTGATGGTGTAGTTCGAAGTGTTGGTGCTGTACCGAGCGGTGTCGGCACCAGTACCCCCGTCAATCGTATCGTTACCAGCTAGTCCAATTAATGTGTCATCGCCTTCCAAACCAAGCAGAGTATCACTGCCAGCACCGGTAGCGATGATGTTTCCCCAATCGCTTCCAGTAAAGATCAGTGACGCAGTCTGACTGCTGAATGTGCTGAGATTTTCAATGGCTGTGTTTGCTATTGAGTAGTTGAATCCGACTATTACAGTGTCAACCCCCTCATTTCCAGCCTCGACGACTTTGTCATTGATTGAATCCAGTACGAAGGTGTCATTACCCAGACCTCCATACATGGTGTCGGCACCAAAGCGCTGGGAAGAGTCCCAGTCAAATCGATCATCCCCATCACCGCCGTACATGATGTCGTCGCCGTCGCCTCCACTTATATCGTCGTTGCCACCTTCACCAAAAAGAAAGTCACCGGCACCACGCCCATCTATCTTGTTGGCAAGTGAGTTCCCAGTAATGAAGTCATCTGCGGATGATCCAATTGCATTTTCATACTCACCGTAAAGCCAACGAAGATTCGCTGGATTTCCACCACTCACAATGGTGTTCAACGCATCGAACTTACTCATTGCGACACCAACCAAGTGGGCCGCACCTGTTATTGATACCCCCATATGCAAATAGGCGGCTTCGGTGTAAAACGTCAAATCCACTGTGTCAATGCCACCCGTGTCGAAGTAGGTTCTATAGCCAACAGTACCTGCATTAATCGTGTCATTCCCGCTTCCACTTGTACCAGGGCCCTCGCCATATGTTTGCTGCAAAGCAATGACGTCTAGGATCATTGGCGTGTAAGTTCTAAAGACGTAGTTGGAGTTGGGCAACGTAGAAATCTGGTCGTCGTATGTCATTACGGTGAAGTACTCTTTGTACATGTCAGCCGCAGAATTTATAGAAAACCCTAGCTTCTGAAACCCCAAATACTGTGTCGCAGCGTAGTCTGTGGAAATCGTTGGTTGATTGGTGGTGTAGTTGTAGTCAGAATGCGGGTGAGATAGTCCCAAGGAATGACCTAGCTCATGTATGAGCGTTTGCAGCGAAGTGGAGTTCCAGTCGAGATTGAAAGGCAAGTAGGCGTTGTTTAAAAAGATATCTCCCGCTGCGCCCGTGTAGCCATATGGGAATTGGTCGCCACTACCACCGCTGATACCTGAAAATAGGCTGTCGGTTCTTCTTAGCCAGGAAATGTTGATGTCTGAAACTGCTGCGCGGCCTACATCTTCCGGATTCGCGCTAGCGTCTGATCCGATAAATTCATAATCACCTTTCCAATCAAACTGTAGGTTGATAAATTGGGAGTAAGAGGCCAGAACACTCTTTAAACCGTCTAGCATGTCTGGTGTCCAAGGCACCTCGTCTGATCCACTTGTATAAAGTGCTGAATAGAAGTTCGAGTAACTTGTCGAGAGATAGTCGCTGTAGCTGAACGCATCCGACACTGAAACGCGGACTAGTCCGGTTATTTTGTAGTTCGCCATTCCGAACATGTCGAAATTAAACATGGCCCGACCTATTGCGGTGGTGGGTGTGTAAGGTACATAAATTGCCACATTGATCCCCTGATTTTCAAAGTCAGTATATCGACTCAGTGGGCTAATTCATATCCCTCAAACGGGTGATTTTGCAAGGGGGCTCACTTTCACTCAAGTTGTGTCCCGGCTTGGCAAGAGACGCTGATGCTGCAAACCAAAGGTTCTTCAACCTTGTGTCATCTCGAAAGTAGGAAAGGTTTGAAAGCCAAAGTCCAAGAGTTGTCCCAGCCTTGGTATCGCTAGGATAGCTGCCAAGCCACCAATCCCAAATGCGTCTGATTGCAGAATTACAGCACTGGGGGATTAATTGGGGTCAGACTCCAATTAAATGGATTAATTGGGGTCAGACTCCCCTTAAATCGCAGGCTTTGACCACTCGGGTGAATCAGCGGGGAGCGAAACAGTGAATGCTATTTATTCAGGAGCTGCTAGCGCGCAAAATGATTCGTCTGCAGGACAAACAATCGTATAGATTGCGACATTGACAGCACAGTGTCGTGTGGTTTAAGCGACAGCAGCTTGTGCTCAAGTCATTCGACCACTACTGCTGTTTAAATTTTTGCTCTGACTTTGCTGCGTTTTGCCGCAATTTTTTGGTTACACAGACTGTTTTTGTTTAAACAGTTATTCACCTACAACTTGATGCTCTGCATGTGCTCAAAGAAATCAACGGAAGACATTAAAGTTATTTATTCAGATTAGCTGTAACTAAAATTTCTACATGGCAGGCGAAATCGACCTGCAACAGGCGCTTTGTTTGTGTGCGGACGGCTGATCAGCGAATTACTTTTGGCAAAAGGCCACCAAGTCGTTGAAAGCTTGTAGCAACCCTCGGCGTTTAATAATTTTCAGCTCCAATACGGCGAACAATTTGCAATTTGCAGCGTTTGAACTGTTCCGAAGAAGCCAACAAGTGCTCTTTCCCTTCCTTTCAACCACCAACCTCTTAGGAAACCTCCATGCTTCAAACCCGCGCTTATGCCGCTCAATCCTCAAGCAGTCCACTCACGCCGTTCAAAATCGACCGTCGCAGCCCGGGCAGTACCGATGTTGCGCTTGATATTCTTTATTGCGGCGTCTGCCACTCCGACCTGCACACTGCTAGAGGTGAATGGAGCGGTACCACCTATCCCTGCGTACCCGGGCATGAAATCGTCGGGCGCGTCACTGCTGTTGGCAACAAAGTAAGCCGATTCAAAGTTGGCGAGTTGGTTGGCGTTGGCTGCATGGTCGACAGCTGTCAGCATTGCAAGCCTTGCGCCGACGGGCTTGAGCAGTACTGCGAAAATGGTTTTACTGGCACTTACAACGGTCCTGAACAAAACGGCGGTGGCAACACTTACGGCGGCTACTCAAACCAGATGGTGGTGCGCGAGTCCTTTGTGCTGCACATCGCGCATGACGAAAAACATCTCGCTGCCGTAGCGCCACTGCTGTGCGCTGGCATCACGACCTACTCGCCACTCAAGCAATGGGGCATTGGCCCGGGCCACAAGGTTGGTATTGTCGGCCTCGGTGGGCTTGGTCACATGGGCGTAAAGATTGCGGCAGCGATGGGCGCAGAGGTCGTGCTGTTCACCACCTCAGAGAACAAGCGCGAAGACGCCTTGCGACTCGGCGCAAGCAAAGTTGTTGTGTCAAAAAATGCTGACGAAATGGCCGCGCATGTTGGCAGTTTCGATTTCATCCTGAACACCGTCGCCGCGTCGCACGACCTTGACGCATTCTTGGTGTTACTCAAACTCGACGGCACCATGACTCTGGTTGGTGCCCCATCAACTCCACACCCGTCACCTGGCGTGTTCAACCTGATCATGAAGCGCCGCCGCCTTGCTGGTTCGCTGATCGGTGGCATCCGCGAGACGCAGGAGATGCTGGACTTCTGTGCGAAGAACAATATTGTTTCCGACATTGAAATGATTCGCATGGACGAGATCGAAGTGGCTTATGAGCGGATGCTCAAAGGTGATGTGAAGTACCGGTTTGTGATTGACATGGCCAGTCTGGAGTAATTGGCGGCAAGGCGCCGATCCCTTGTGTAGCAACCAGGGTTCTGCACTGGGATTGCTGTGTTAACAATTCAGTTGTGGGTAGCCGATGTCTGATTTGGAAAGCCGTTCGGAGAAATTTCGACATAGCAGTCGTACACCTACAAGCTGATGCTCCCTATGACTAGCAAAAACACAGTTAAAGAAATTAGTATTTGTATTCCCCATTTTTAAATTTTCTAAAGGAATACTTATGTCAAAAATTTCTTCTTTGCAAGAGCTGTATGTTGATGAGCTGAAAGATCTCTGGTCTGCAAATGACCAAATGGTGCGTGCGCTGACCAAAATTGCACCGCAGGCTCAGAACCCCAAGCTTCAGTCCATGCTGAAAACAGCGCAGATGGGCATTACCAAACATACAGGTATTTTGAAATCGCTTATTGAAGCGCAGGGCGAAGAAGTCAAAAAAGAGCATTGCAAGGGCATGGAAGGGCTTGCAGCCGAAGCCATCAAGCACACGATTGAAGACGCACCCGAATCAGGCCCAGTACTTGACGCTGCCATCATTGCGCAATTCCAGCGTATGACGCACTACGGCATTACAGGTTTTGGCACAGTGTCAGCTTTTGCAAAAGCATTGAAGCTTGCAGAAGACCAGACCAAACTGCAGTCTGCTGTGAAAGAAATGTACCAATCAGACGAACTGATGACCGAGTTGGCAGAGTCCGCTGTCAATATTCAAGCGGCCTGACCAAACCAAATGGTGCGTTGATGGGTGTCAACTAAAACTTGTTAACGCCAGCCAATTAAAAATGCATCGTACAACTTTACGTGAGTGCGGCGCATTATTAAATTATTGGTTGCCAGACTTCGACGCGCGCGCAGCCTCAATAAATATGTTCGCAAGAAACTATAAAAAATATAGCACTTAAAAATGCTGCCTAATTGGGGTCAGACTCCAATTAAATTTTTTGCCATCTCTTCTGGTTGCGCGCCGTGCCCCTTTTTTAGCTTGGCCCGTACAATTTGACGATGGACAAACCCAGGCATTTGTCGGCTCGGTTAATGATGCTGTTCGCGTCGCTCGAGGCTATGGCTGAACCGATGCCAACTGTTGCCCGGGCAGAGGTTGCTGCTGCACTGGAACGGCTTGAATTTTCAGGCTGCAAGTTCAGCCGCAATGGCGCCTGGTACACGGGCACGCAGGCGCGGCAACACTTGCAAAAGAAGCTTGACTACGGCAAACCAAGCGACATTGCCGCCGCCCATACATTTTTGCAGGCGCGGTTTGACGACCATGAATCAATAGTCTTCATGCCCATGAGGATTGCGTGCCGCTGGGGTTTGCGCAGCTTTATCCGAGCTTTTCGTCCACTGCGCTAGCGGGAGTTTTTATTCTGAACGATCTGTTCGTTCATGAGAAGGGCCGCCGCAAGGGCGTAGCCTGCAAGTTGTTGGCTGCGCTGGAGGCATACGCGTGGTCTGAAGGCGCTGCGCGGGTCACGCTCAACGTTGCGATGGACAACGCGCAAGCGCAGGCGCTCTACCAGGCGCAAGGCTGGAGCCGGGACGCGCAGTTTTTCACATACCACCGCTTTGCGGTTGACGCCTGAGCAAACACCAGCCCGGTTTACTCCGCGCCCAAGTCACTTGGCGCTGAGTTTGAGGTGGTCTGTCGCAATGCGGTTGCTGCGCGTCGCACGCGTGGGCACCATCGAATGTGTTCACTGCTTCAAGCTGTAGGAGCCACAGCATCACAACCGAGTAAAAGCACCATGCACCAACTTCCATATTCCCATCCATATTCACTCATGCGTCATGCTGCCGTGGCGCTTTTGAGCCTGCTCGCTGCTGCCCACGCGGTGGCCAGCCAGGCGGGCTGGCGCCAGCTGAGCCTTGCTGGAGCCGGGCCAAACGACGCGCCAACTGTGGTGGCGCTGTACTACCCAACGCAAGCTCCTGCACGGCAGAATGCGATGGGGCCATTTACGGTAAACGTTGCGGTTCAAAGCCCGCCGGAGGCAAGCTTTAAAGGCTTGATCGTGATCAGCCACGGTGCGGGCGGCAGTGAACTTGGCCACACCAGCCTGGCCGAGGCTTTGGCGCAGCACGGCTATCTGGTTGCGGCGCTGCGCCATCCGGGCGACAACTGGCAGGACCGCAGCTTGTTGCAGACCAGCGCTGCGAATTACTTCACGCAGCGCCCGCTCCAGGTGTCTCGCGTGTTGGATGCACTTTTGCGAGACCCCGAGTGGGCTGACCGCATTGCCAAAGACGCCAAAGGCCCGCGTATTGGCGTGTTGGGGCATTCAGCGGGCGGCTACACCGCGCTGGCGTTGGCGGGAGCGCAGCCGGATGCGGCGCGCATCGCTGCGCATTGCAACAGCCACCGCGCAGACGACCCAATTTTTTGTGGCGTGGGCCGCGCTGCTCCGCCAGCAGGCAACGCACCAGCGTCACTGCAGGCGACTGCAAACACGCCGTTATTGGATGATGCGAGGGTGCGAGCGGTAGTGGCCATGGCACCCGTGGGTGTGGTGTTCGGCGACCAGTCACTGGGCAACGTTCGTATTCCCACAGCGCTGTACAACGCTGAATTTGACCGCTTTTTGGTACCGCGCTTTCATGCTGACTGGATTGCCCGCAACCTGCCAGCAGCCGAAAAACGCACGGTGGCAAATGCGTGGCATTTTGCGTTTATGGACGCGCCCAGCATGCCCATTGCGTCTGAAGACGGCGACATTGGCGCGAACCCTCCGGGCTTTGATCGCCAGGCGTTTCTTCGGCAGTTGGGCCGTGAATTGCCTGCATTTTTTGACAAGGCACTGCGTTAGCCGCTTGCGCTTAGTCAGCCTTTACAGGCCAGCGTTTAACATTACCTGATGAGCGACACATCCACATCCAAGGCCCCAGGGGCGAGCACCCAACAAATTCACCACCCGTATCAAAGCCCAGCGGGCTTTGCGTCCGTGCCACCAGCTATTTACCGGGCTTCAACCGTTATCTTTCCCAGCGTTGCCGCATTGCGCAAGCGCGACTGGCAGCACAAAACCGGTTACACCTATGGCCTGCACGGCACGCCGACCACCTTCATGCTGGAAGAGCGCATGGCCACGCTGGAGGGCGGCAAATATTGCACGCTGGTGCCCAGCGGCCTGGCGGCGGTGGTGCTGGTTGGTATGGCGCTGCTCAAGTCGGGCGATGAGCTGCTCATACCCGACAACGCGTACGGGCCGAACAAGGCTTTTGCCAGCGGCGAGCTGGCGGCGTGGGGCATTTCGCACCGGTTTTATGACCCGATGAATCCACAGGATTTGGCGGCCAAGCTTAGCGCGAAGACGCGGCTGGTGTGGCTTGAAGCGCCGGGCAGCATCACGCTGGAGTTTCCTGATTTGCCTGCGCTGGTCGCCGTGTGCAAAGCGCACACCAATTGCCACCCCAGCGGCATCGTCACGGCGCTAGACAACACCTGGGGCGCAGGCATTGCGTTCAATGCGTTCGATTTGGGCGCTGATATTTCAGCCCACGCACTGACCAAGTACCCCAGCGGCGGGGCAGACGTGTTGATGGGCTCAGTCGTCACGCGCGACGCGGCGCTGCACCAGTTGGTACACATGTGCCATATGCGCACCGGTTACGGTGTGGCGGGTAACGATGCAGAGCTGATTTTGCGTGGCTTGAATTCGATTGCGCTGCGCTACGCCGCGCAAGATACGGCTACGCGCACGCTGGCTGCGTGGATGCAATCGCAGCCAGCTGTTGAAAAGGTGTTTCACCCGGCGCTGCCTGGTTCACCGGGGCATGAGGTGTGGAAGCGTGACTGTACGGCAGCGGCGTGTTTGTTCAGCGCGGCGTTCAAGCCTGAAATCAATCAAGCGCAAGTTGACAAGTTTTGTGATGGCTTGAGGCTTTTCAAACTCGGCTTCAGCTGGGCCGGGCCAATGAGCCTGGTGGTGCCGTATGACATTGCCAGCGTGCGCACGCTGGGCTGGCCGCACACCGGGGGGTTTGTGCGGTTTTCAGTTGGGCTTGAGGCGGTGGATGACTTGCGTGCAGATCTGCTGCAGGCGCTTGGAAGCCTTTAATTTTTAGTAAAAAAGGCCTGTGGCTCATTAAATACGGGCGCAATCAGCTCCTGTATTAATAGCAAATTTAAGCGCCAGCTTGTGCCATCAGCTTGGGCATGTTGATAACCGCTGCTTTGGCGTAGGTTTTGAACTTCTCCAAAATCGCCATTTTTTCAACATCCGTTGGGTCCACCGACGCAATCACTTTGCCAAAGCCGTCCAGGCGAGAGTGGTGAATCCACGCACGCAGCGCCTTGTCTTGACCCCAGGCAAACTGGTTCATCATGCTGACCATGGTTGAGCGCGGGTAGCTTTCCAGGTCATCGGGCAGAGGCACAGGTGTGCAGAGTTTGTTTTTAGTGGCGTCGTCGTCATAGTGCGCCTCAACATACGCCACCAGCGCCGCGCTGAAGGCGGGCTGTGGAATACGCACCATTTGCAGAATTAATTTGTCGCCTTGAAACATCGGCACAGTAGGGCGCTTTTCAACGGCTGATGCGGTGCAGTCAATGCACACCGTGTCAGGTGCTAACGCAACGCGGCCTTGTGCAAGTTGCATCGCGTCACGCTCAAGTGACTGTACGTGACCCAAGCGAATCACGTTCTTGATTTTGCGCAATATGTTTATCTCACCTTTGGCCATGGTGGCGTAGTGAAACATGCTGGGCTTGTGGTCCGGGTAGATGCGCAGCATGGCTTCACACGCTTCCAGCCGTTCAAATAAATCATCGATTGACGTGGCTTTGGCAAACGCCTCCATCAGGTCAGCCTGGCCGCCAATGGCGTGGTTAAAAAACTCCACGCCAGGCTGTGTGTGCAGGCGGTTGACCAAATACGAGTCGCGCGGCATCACCCAGCTGATGTTGGCAGGCAGAGCGCCTGAGTTGATCAGCCACACGCCGACGTCCATCGCGGTTTTACCGGCGCCAATGATGGTGAAGTGTTGTGGGCGTTTTTGTTTGCTTTGCCATATCTGGGCCAGGCCAGTTGGCGTCACCAGCCAGGCATCGTCTGCAACCTTAAACTTGGGCGTGTGCGTGGCGGGCACGGTGGTGCCGTAGTAAGTGGCATCGACGGTTTTCTTGCGCACGGTGACTTGCGTTTCTTGTCCCGACAAGATCGACACAAACTTGCCACCATTTTTAAAGCTACCGACATAGTCACACATCGGGTGGTAGCTGACGCGGCCACTGGGCAGCAGGTTTTGGTGCATCACCTTGTCAAAGTAGCTGGTGACTTCAGCGCCCGAGGCCAATTCATAACAACCTTCGTTCGAGCCAAACGTGTCTTTGCGGTTGGTGCCCAGCGGCATCGAGTTCACGCCATAAAAAGCGGACGGCTGGTGCAGCGCCACAAATGGGTAGGCATCGTTCCAGTGGCCGCCGGGTTTGCCGTGGCGGTCAATGATGGTGATGTGCGCATCCGTTTCGGCCAGCAGCGTGTCGGCAAACGCCAGCCCGACGGCGCCTGCGCCTATGACCTGATAATCGGTTTCGATTTTAAGCATGCTGTCTCCATTTATCAAAAATTTACGTTTATTTTGTTAGTATTTTAGAAATATTACCCAATTAATCCGGGCACTGGCAGCTACTTTTACTGTAGCAAAATAATCTGTGTGAAAGCACGGGTTCAAAGCCTGTTCATGGCAGCGGCGAAAACGAAGCAGGGTTCATGAAGACACTCGTCATTCGGTCCAACATTGGCATGGCAACTGGCAAAAAGTCCAGCGCCCATTTTGGATTTTTAAGCAGCTCGCTTCGCAACACTCCGCGCTGGTCCAGGTTAACCCATCGCCAGATGTGCACAACCCGATTCAGCGTGCCGGTTTCAGTGGTCCAGAACCCAACCAAGTTGTTGTGCGGTTTGCGCTCTGGCAGTCCCACATCATTGAACAGTTTCAGATAGGCGTTCAAAAGGCCTTGTTTGACATCGTAGGTGCGCATCTCATAAATCATTTACTTATCCTTTACTTGAAAGTTTTGGTGCAACCAAAAAATCAACCGGTGCCCTTACTTTGACGGACAGGTGACGGTTTTGTGGGTACAACAGATAAAACGGCCGCGTGCAACCTGAATACGGTTGAAGCACCTCTGCCAGTTCACCTTCGTAGCTGTCGGCTATCCAGCTAAAAGTTTGCACCAGCCCCATTCCAGCGCGTGCCAGCACCACGCAGCCCAATGGGTCTCCGGACATACGTACATGGCTGTGGGGCATGACTTCCGTTTGTTGGCGATTTTGAATGAAGAGCCATGGCAAAGCCTTGCCAGTGCTTGGCAGTACAAAAGGCACGCATGTGTGCGCCTGCGTGTTCTTCAGGTCAGCCAAACTTGCCAGTGCGCCATGTTTTTTCAAATAAGCCGGTGACGCATACACTCCAACGTGAGCGTCCTCAAGCTTGCGCGCAATCAGGCGCGATTCAGGCGGCGTGCCAAGGCGAATCGCCACGTCATAGCCATCTTCCACAAAGCCAATGTTGCGGTTGGCAATGTTGATGTCTAGCTCAATCAGCGGATAGCGGCTTTTAAAGTCTGCCAAGCGCGGCAGCAGTCTGTAGTGCGCATAAGTTGACGGGGCGCTGATTCTCAAAAGGCCGCGCGGCTCGTTTTGCTAACCAGTGATGTTTTTTTCGGCATCGTCAATTTGTGCAATGGCAGCGCGGCATTGCTCAAAGTACAAGCGTCCGTCATCGGTCAGCGACATGCTGCGCGTGGTGCGCCTGAAAAGCTTAATGCCCAGGCGGTCCTCAAGACGCCTCACGCCTCGGCTGACTGAAGCAGGCGTGACACACATGGCCTGCGCCGCCCTTGAAAAGCTGCCAAGTTCTGCTGCTTTGCAAAAAAGCGCGATGGTGGTGAGCTGGGCTGTGTTGTTTGACATGACCTAGTGGCAATGCAGTTCGGCGATTAATTAATTACATTATGTACAAAGTGATTAAAGTCTTTAGACATTTACTTCTTTAAAAGCAGCAATATATTTGATCCATGGCGCTCTTGCCATCCACCGTAAAGGACTTCGCCATGCTCCCCGTTTTAATGATCATTACCAGCCACAACCAATTGGGCAACACCGGCAAGCCAACTGGCTTGTGGGCTGAAGAGCTGACCACCCCGTACTACGCGCTGATTGACGCAGGCCATGACGTGGTGCTGGCATCACCAAAAGGCGGCACGCCGCCGTTTGCGGCTGAGTCTGTCAAAGCCGTTGCAAATGAAAACGAAGGCACCGTGAAACGGTTTTTAAATGACGCAGCCGCCATGGTCAAGTTCAACGCCACGCACACTACGGCTAGCGTGAATGCTGCTGATTACAGCGCAGTATTTTTACCCGGAGGCCATGGCACGATGTGGGACACCGCCAACGACGACGCAACTGCGCAACTGGTGGCCGACAGTTTTAATGCAGGCAAGCCCACAGCAGCGGTCTGCCACGGCCCGGCAGGTTTGGTCAACGCCCTGCGCGCCGATGGCAAAAGCATTCTGTACGGCAAAAAAGTTAACGGCTTTACCAACGAAGAAGAGACCGCTGCTGGCCTGATGGAGGTGGTGCCGTTTCATCTGGAAACCCGCATAAAAGAGTTGGGCGCCACGTTTGAAAGCGGCCCGATGTGGCAGCCGTACGCTGTGCGTGATGCCAACTTGATTACAGGGCAAAACCCGCAGTCAAGTGCGCTGGTTGCCAGTCATGTGGTGGCGGCGCTGAAAGGCAAGTAAGTCAACCCGACTTTTAACCAATTGAAAAGAATCATCATAAAAAACACTCATGCGATTGGCGTCTTTGAAGCTACCGCATTGAAGGGCGCTGCGGCCCACGCGCATTCGTTTGAGCTCACCAGCCCAGACATCTCACCAGCCCATTGGCATGAAGCATGTCTTCAATGCCTTTGAAGCACAGGCGAAAACATGTCACCTGCACTTGATTGGTTAAACCCACCGGCAGGCACCAAAAGCTTTGCTGTGATGGTGCACGACGCCGACGCGCCAACCGGCAACGCGGGGTTTGCCATTGGGTAATGGTGGCTAATGGTGAGTAATGGTGAGTAATGGTGAGTAATGGTGAATTTGCCCGCAACCACGACCGGGTTGAGTCAAGGCGCAGGTGCCGCCACGAACATTGCGTTACCTCAAGCCGCCCACCAGATCAACACCGACTTTGGCACACCCGGCTGGGCTGGCCCGTGCCCACCGCAAGGCCGCACACCGCACCGCTACACGTTCACTGTGTATGCGCTGGGCGTCGACAAACTGGACCTGCCTGCAAACGCCACGGCCTCGCTGACCGGGTTCATGGTCAATGGCAACGCGCTGGGCAAGGCGAGTATTGAAGCGCGTTACGGCCGTTGACTGATGGATTGAGCTCAGCACACCTGCGCAAACAGCCTGCAAGCCGGGCGTCGCTCGCCGATTTATTTCAAAAGATTCAATGTACAAAAAATTGAATAGGTAAAAAACAATTTCGAATCACAAAAATCAGCGAGCTCTGCGGATCACTAAGAGGCTGAACGATCCATGCCGCTAATTGACTACGCTTTTAATGTCAAAAATAAAGCTTCAAAGAAACCAAGAGGGTCTCACGGGTTTATGCAATCGAGGCAGATTGATCCGATTCTAAATTACTGTCTGCTTTAGAAATTCAATAAAAGTGTGCTTCAAGTATGTCTTGCAACATGTCTTGGCTGGTTGTTAAATCGACTGCAAGCGCTGTCCATTCCCCATCAGCTATGGCATCGCAATGTCGTTCGAGCTGTAGCAGCACTGCCAAACGTTTAGCATTGCTGAGTTGGCTAAACCGTGGGTGGCGCCTTGCTAGCGCGTCAGCTTGCCAAATTCGAATGGCCGCGCGCACTTTTCCGACCCTCGGATCTGTGACAGTTAAGGTTCGTAATGAGCGTCGAAAAACGCGATGTGCAATGTGATGTTGGATTAAAGAATCAGCCATGCTTCTAACACCATCAGCTATGTCGACGGCATTGGCTTCGGACTCAACCCATTGTTCGTATACAGCTAAAAAAATCTCAACTTTATCCCCAAAGTGGCGATAAAAAGTTTGCGGAGAGTATCCAGCGCGGCGTGCAATGTCATTGCTATGTGTACCGTCAAAACCGACCTCTTCAAACGCAATACGAGCAGCCCCAATTAGCGAGCTGCGGCCGTCCCCGCGTTTTTTCGCAGCAGGTTTGCTGGGACTAGGGTATTCCTTGGACCGGATCATGTTCAAAACTTAGCGTGTATGTGATACTTCTATCACTTAATTTGGATGACACACCGCCTTATGTTCGCAAATCAATCGCAAGTTGCAAGCGGTGCGCGCACCGCAGTCGGGGTGCAAGCGCCCTTTGAAATGGTGCGTTCGCAAGGCACGATACTCGCCACCAAACGAAAGGGTGCGGGTCAGCTGGTGATTTGTTTGCACGCTACAGGTCAAGGTGGGCGCGATTTTGAGGAATTTACGAATGCTATTGTGCCAATGGGCTACGAGGTGATCTGCATAGACTGGCCAGGCCACGGTGCAAGCCCTGCGGACGCGAGTGGAATTCCGGCAAATGTTGACAGATACACCGCACTTTTAGAGGATGTGCTGAATGAGTTGTGTGGCACGCGCCGAATGGTTTTGCTGGGAAATTCTATTGGCGGTGCTGTTGCGTTGACCTACGCGTTACGACACCCGTCGAAATTACACGCGCTTGTACTTTGTAATCCCAGCGGCTTGGCTCCTTTGGACTTTTTGGCCAAGGCAGTCATTTCTATCATGGTAGCCTTTTTTAATCATGGTGCGCGAAGATCCTGGTGGTTTACGGCGGCATATGGCGTCTACTACCGCATGGTGCTGCCAGAGCGCGCAGCTAAAGAACAACGTGCCCGCATAATCGCCGCCGGCTGTAGCGTAGCACCGGTATTAGTTCAAGCTTGGGACAGCTTTCGACATAGTGCGGCAGATTTGCGTGAAGCTGCGAAACAGCTCAAAGTGCCGGTGATGTTTGCTTGGGCAAAGCACGACAGGATCGTAGCCTACAGGCGCAGCAAGCAGGCAATAGATGCAATTGTCGGCGCTGAGGTGCAAATGTTCAGTGGAGGTCACTCACCGTTTTTAGAAGATCCCAAGGCTTTCAACGATGCATTTGTTGAGTTCACCCAACGATTCAAGCCTGATCAACTTTAACGAGAATGAACAGCAAAGTAAAAAATTTAGCTCGACAACCTGCTGCGTCGTGGTGTGTAGGTCAGTGTCGGCAGCAATCTAGTCAATTTTTTCGCAGATCGACGCGTGCAAAGTTGTCCTGTTTTGGACAATCGCGGTATCAGTATCAGCTATCAAAGCCTCAACTCACAAAGACACGCTACCGCTTCTTAGCAAGAGCACCACCGCGGGTCACGGAGTTCAATCACGCCTTTCAGCGGGACGAAGCTTTGCACGGTTACTGTATTGTTTCAAGTCCCATATTTGCAAAATGTACCAGCTGTCGTTTTGCTAGATCAACAGATTATTTTTTGGACCAACTTAAATGAAAAATTGGAAGTGTGCACTTAGCTTTTTTGGGGCGATTTTGGTTTTGGCGGGTTGTGGCGGCGGAGGTGGAGACACTTCACTCTCCAGGTCCACCTTTGGCGGTTATGTAAACTTTGGCGACAGCTTGAGTGACGTGGGCTCTTACAGAGTAGGCACCGTAGCGGCCTTGAAAGGGGGTCTTTACACGATTAACAGTGACACCGCGCTTAATTGGACGGCAGTAGTAGCTAAAACATATGATTTGCCTGCCCCATGTGCAGCGCAAACGGGTTTAGATGGCTTTGCATCACAGGGCTTTTCGGTGCCAGTGACCAATGTGCCCAATTGCTTTAACTACGCACAAGGCGGTTCGAGGGTTACTCTACAACCAGGGAGCGCTAACAAATTATTTGGTGGTTCTAGTGCGGTGATCGGTCAATTGACTTTGCCTGTCAAAGACCAAATGTCAACCCATCTCGCCAAAATTGGTGGTGCTTACTCAGGTAATGAACTTGTCACTGTTTTCGCCGGTGCCAACGACCTGTTTATCCAGGCTGGTATTTTTCAAGCGACAGTTGCTGCGCTGATTGAATCAGGTCGAACGCCAGATGCTGCAAAGACTACTGCTGGCAACGCTGCAGGTTTGGCAATGAGCACGGCTGCTGCTGAACTGGCTGGCTATGTCAAAACCTTAGTGGTGGGCAAAGGAGCCAAAAACGTGGTGGTGTTGAACTTACCGAATGTGAGTAGAACTCCGGAGTCTTTAGCGGCGGGCGCTGAAACGCAAGCATTTGTTAATCGGTTGAACACTGTGTTTAACGACAACCTTAAGCAGAGTTTGGCAGGCCTAACGGAAGTAGTGCTGGTGGACACCTACACAGAAAGCACTATCCAAGCCGACAATCCCGCCCGTTATGGTCTAACAAATGTTAGGGACAGCGCATGTGGAACTAACGTGCTGGGCGGCAGCGCATTGGTATGCAACGCTAGCAACCTCAACCCTGGTGATGTATCTCGCTACCTTTATTCTGACGGGGTGCACCCTACGCCTTACGGATACGAGTTGCTTGCAAAATTTGTGGTCTCTGCGATGATCAAATCGGGTTTCCCGGGTTCATAAGCTTTGGATAAATTTGTGAGGTTTTTCTGAAATATCCCTACTTTTAAGACTAAGCGGCATGAACACGAACTTAGACTCCGACGAGCAAAACACCGCCCTTTTGAGGCAAGCCAAAGTTGTAATGTCGATGAAGGCAGTAAGTCGTCTTAAGCGCAGCCGCCAGTGATATCGGCGTCCACAGATTGCGCTTTAATGGCGATCACACGGAGGCCGTAAGAGCCAAAAAGAGTGATCTAACCCTAGCTTGGCATGGCGGTGCCGGTGCTGCGTGACGGGGTAGCTGAGCCGGGCAAAGAAGCGGTGCTGGCAAGCTGGCCAAATACAAGTGGCTGCGCGCCGTGACGTTTTTGGTCAGTGCTGCCGAACAGCACTTACGGCAAGTGGATGAAGAAGGATATTCGAGAAGAGTACTTTGCACAGGCTCGCAACGCTCGCAGCGTTCAGCGCGTGTGTTGCGCTATTTGCTTACCAGCTGCGTTGCCAATGCATGCATGGCTGGCGCGCTGCGGTCAGCCGGAGCAATGCGTTTTGCAGTCGCGTACTGCATAAAATTGCGCTTCATCGACTGCAAATACACCGGGTCATAGTGGTTGACGAGAAGCTCCCGCACCACCCTCGCCACTTCGCCACGGCGAGAGCGGGTTTGCCAGTCCGTTACTACGTCTTTGCCGCGCGCCTGCGTCAGTGCGCCCAGGCGGTCGCAGAAAAACTCAATGTCTTTGACGAAAAAATCGTAGTCTTCCAGTAGCAGGGCAACGCGCTCGTTTTCGCTCAAATCAAGTTGCAGACACGGCGCAGCGCGCATGGCGGTGATCAAGCCTTCGGGGATTGCCACGTTGCCGACTTTTTTGCTTTCGCTTTCAATGTACACAGGCCGCGATGCGTCAAAGCTTTTGAGTGCGGCCCAGATCAAACTGTCATATGCTTTTTGTGTCGGCTGAGGCAAGCCGGGGATCACGCCCAATACCGATGAGCGGTGGTTGGCCAGTGCTTCCAGGTCCAGCACTTGCGCGCCCTGGGCTGCCAGGGCTTGCAGCAAGCGCGTTTTGCCTGAGCCGGTAGTCCCGCACACCACGCGGTAGTCAAATTGCGCAGCGAGTGGCGGCAAATCGGCTACCAGCGCGGCCCTGAAAGCTTTGTAGCCACCGTCAACCAGCGTGACGGTAAAGCCGATTTGGTCAAGAATCAAGGCGAGTGAGCCGCTGCGTTTGCCGCCGCGCCAGCAATATACCAGTGGCTGCCAGTCGCGTGGTTTGTGGATCACGTCGCGCTCCAGGTGGCGTGCAATGTTTTTGGCGACCAGTGCAGCACCGCGTTTTTTGGCATCGAAAGCGCTGATCTGTTTGTATTCTGTGCCCACCAGCTTGCGCTCTTCGTTGTTCAGGCTGGGCCAGTTGATGGCGCCTGGCAAGTGGTCTTCGGCAAATTCGCCTTCGCTGCGGGCATCAATAACGTCTGAGAATTCGCTGAGTCTGTTCAAAACATCTGCGGCTGGAATTTTCGTCAAACTCATTTGAGGAGTTTTTTCAGTTCTGGCCACACATTGGCCAGCATTTTGGGTTGCGCCTGCTCGTTGGGATGGATGCGGTCTGCCTGGAACTGCCCGGAGATATCAGGCACATCGGCCACACCTTTTAAAAAGAACGGCATCAAAGCAACTTTTTCAGCCTTTGCCACTTTGCTGAACAAGCCCGAAAAATTCGCACCATACGCACTGCCATAGTTAGGCGGCACTTGCATGCCCAGCAGCAGCACTTTGGCGCCTGCTTTTTTGGCGCCTTGGGTCATGGCCGTCAGGTTGGCCTCGGTCATGTCCAGCGGCAAGCCGCGCAATGCGTCGTTGCCTCCGAGTTCAATCACCACAACGCTGGGCTTATGGGTGTTAAGCAGCGCCGCAATCCGGGAGCGCCCACCAGAAGTCGTGTCGCCGCTGATGCTGGCATTGACCACTTTGGCGGGTATTTTCTCGGCGGCCAATTTCTTTTCAAGCAGCGGTACCCAGCCAGTTCCGCGCCGCAGCCCGTATTCAGCGCTCAGGGAGTCGCCCACAATCAAAATGGTGTCTGAAGGTGTCTCTGCACGTAACGGCAGAGCGACAAGCAGGACAAAAACCATACCCAGGCCAGCGCTTAGCCCTTGCGCAAAGCGCGAGCTGCTCCACTTGGTAAAGTGCAACATCTTCAAAAAACTGATCTTCAAGTTTGACAAGGGCAACATGTTTGATTCCGTAAATTCAATTGCTGGCAACAACAACGCCAACACCACCAACAACAACGTCTCTCCAATTGTTGCTGTTGACCATATTTTCAAGTCCGTCACCGACTCGACTGGCACACTGACTATTTTGCGCGACATTCATTTCACGCTGGCCCCGCGCGAAACGGCTGCGATTGTGGGCGCATCCGGCTCAGGCAAAAGCACGCTGCTGTCCATCATCGCCGGGCTGGACACGCCCACCAGCGGTACGGTGCGTTTGGCCGGCCAAGACATTTTTGCCTTGAGCGAAGACGACCGTGCCGCGTTGCGCGCGCAAAAGGTTGGTTTTGTGTTTCAAAGTTTTCAGTTGATGGGCAATTTAACGGCGTTAGAAAACGTCATGCTGCCGCTGGAGTTGTCGGGTACCAAAAACGCGCGGAGCATGGCGCTGGAGATGCTTAAACGCGTCGGCCTGGGCGAGCGGTTGAGCCATTACCCCAAAGTGCTGTCTGGCGGCGAGCAGCAGCGCGTGGCATTGGCCAGAGCCTTTGTGGTCCAACCTGCCGTGCTGTTGGCGGATGAGCCCACCGGCAGCCTGGACTTTGCAACCGGCGACACCGTGATGCAGCTGATGTTTGAACTGAATCGCGAACTGGGCACCACGTTGGTGCTGGTCACGCATGACAAGGCGATAGCGGCGCGATGCGAGCGGCGCATTACCATCGAAGCGGGGCAAATCAGCTCAATCGATTGAAAAAGACGCATTGAACGCTCCCCAACTTGCGTGACCCTTTCCTTCAGCCTGCCACCGCCTCTCATGAATATCTCAGCATCCTCCCCCTTGCCACAGTCGATAGACAACCGCCAGTGGCTGCTGGAGCGCTACCCCGAGGGTGTGGTGGGCCCAGAGCATTACCGCGACCGCATTGAGTCGCTGCACACGGAGCTTGCATCTGGCGAGGTGTTGGTGCGGGCGCACTACATCAGCGTTGATCCGTACATGCGCATCAACCATTCGCTTAAACCCACCTACAACGAGATGCCCCATCCGCTCGGTACGGTGCAAGCCGCGGGCGTGGTGGCCGAGGTGCTGGCCTCCAGCGCGGCGCACCTTCAAAAGGGAGACTGGGTTGAGGGCATGCTTGGCTGGCAGACGCATGCGCGCGTGCACCACAGCGTGCTGCGCAAACTCAACCCCGACCTGGCACCGGTCAGTACGGCACTGGGCGTGCTCGGCATGCCGGGGCGCACTGCCTGGTTCGGATTGACCGAATCAGGCCGGCCCCATGCGGGCGAAGTGGTGGTGGTGTCTGGCGCTGCCGGTGCCGTCGGTTCGTTGGTTGCGCAGTTTGCCAAGCGCCACGGCTGTACGGTTCTGGGCATTGCCGGCGGGGCGGCCAAGTGTGCTTGGCTGAAAGAGACTCTTGGCCTTGATCATGCGATTGACTACAAAGCGCACACCGATGCGCAAGCGCTGTCTGACGCAATCAAATCCTTGGTGGGCGGTGTCGATGTGTATTTCGACAATGTCGGCGGAAGTGTCACTGACGCTGTGATTCCTTTGATCAACCGGCGTGCGCGCATTGTCATTTGCGGCACCATCAGCCAGTATTCTGGTGGTCTGGACCAGCCCGAACTTGGGCCGCGATTTTTGCACCACATGCTGTACCAGCGCGCCACCATCCAGGGCATGCTGGCTCGCGACTATGCGCACCGTATGGATGAGATGCTGCGTACCGTCGGCCCGTGGGTCAAGTCTGGCGAGATCGTGTTTGAAGAAACGGTGGTGGAAGGCTTTGAAAAACTCCCGGCCACATTGAACCACCTCTTCACTGGCGACCACCGCGGCAAGTTGCTGGTGAAGGTTTGAGCTGATTGACCGAAAATTCGCACTAAAAAGCGCTTTTACCCAGTAAAAACGGGTACGTGCAGCTGTAAAAGTAATAGCGAAATTACGGCTACAACCGCGCAAACGATAATCACCGCATGGCAACTTCTTCCAAAAATCTCTTCGGCTTTCACGCGGTTGGCGTGCGGATCAAAACCGCCCCAAAATCTGTGTACGAAGTGTTCTATGACGTGCAGCGCCGTGATGCGCGCATGCGCGCTTTCACTGACCGCGCGCGAGACAGCGGCATCAAGCTGGTCGAGTCAGACGGCCTGCGGCTGGCCAAAATGTGCGGCAGCCATGGCCACCAGGGCGTGGTGGCGCGGGTCGATGCGCTGGCGCAGGTCACGTCGCTGGATGAACTGCTTGAAAACCTGGAGGCATCAGGTGTTAAAAACCCTTTGCTGCTGGTGCTCGACGGCGTGACCGACCCGCACAACCTGGGTGCCTGC
>ENA-OFCE01000590-OFCE01000590.1-metagenomes-genome-assembly--contig:-NODE-590-length-23164-cov-23.749492_pt1 | contig 23164 bp, 18 predicted proteins | sample MGYA00153388_OFCE01 | MGnify analysis MGYA00153388
TACAGTCGGAAAATCGCTGGATTCCTAGCAATACAGTGGAAATGGACAGTCCTGAGAAAGCTCGATCGCTCTTGAAGTTAATGGACGCACTGGAAGATTTGGACGATGTGCAAAGCGTGACGGCTAATTTTGAAATGGCAGATGAATTAATGTCTTTGAGTATGGTTTGATATCAATTCCGATTGCACTCCTTATGATGTTGACTGTTAACTGTTGACTTTTTACTGGAATTTAGTATTCCGATGCTAACGGATTTGATATGACGATCTAAATCACCAGATTTTTGCCATCCGCAAGATAAATCCGGGTAACTCTGGATCGGCGCTGACTGTTTCAGGATTGTCCAAGATTTCAAGTTCGCGATCGGGACGGTAGATGTAGACTTTTCGGTTTGTGCGATCGATCAATAAGCCGAGCGATACACCGTTGTCAATATATTCTTGCATCTTTTTTTGCAATCCCTTGAGAGTGTCACTAGCAGACCGCAATTCAATCACAACGTCTGGACAAATCGGGGCGAATGAGGCTTTTTGCTCTTCAGTTAAGGCATTCCAGCGCTCTAGTTTAATCCATGAGACATCGGGGGAGCGGATTACTCCATTTGGCAAGGTAAAGCCTGCACTGGAGTCAAACGGTTCGCCTGTGCCATCTTCTTCTGCCCAGTTCCCCAATTGTACGGCAATCTTACCGTTGCGGTTCCCTGTATCTGAAAAGGCTGGTGGCATAACGATAACTTCCCCACTGGCTGTACGCTCAATTCTCAAATCGCGATTGACTAGACAGAATTCATAGAACTGTTCAACAGTCATCGGTTCGATCGCAGGAAAATTGACCGTCATTGGGACGCTTTCGGTTTGAATTAGCAGCGTCGTCATAGTTTTTCCTCATTCTGGTGTAGGCGTGACATCAATTCGGGTTGTACTCCTGATTATATAGAGGAGACTGCACGTGCAGTCTCCTCATTTCGGATAATATTAATTCCGATGCAACCGGAATTGATAGGACAGAATATCTTGAGTTGATCGTATCCTAGCTTAGCGTTTTAGCCGATCGCAAAATCGGAGGCTTGTATCCGTTTTTGGGCGGTGTCAATCATCTTTTTTGCCAGTTAGCAAATAAGTAATCATATATCCCTTGCCCTTAACTTGAATGGCGCCACGCCTCTGAAAAGTGTATTTATCTTTTAATATATCGTAGGTTTCAGCGGTGACTTGAATGCAGCCGGTAATTCCGTGGGATTCCATGCGCGAAGCAATATTTACAGTGTCGCCCCAAAGGTCGTAAATAAACTTTTTTAAGCCGATGACGCCGGCAACTACAGGGCCGGTGCTAATCCCGATCCGAATGCTGAAAGGTTCTGAATGCTCTAAGCTGAGGAGCCGAATTTCGTGTAGCATATCGATCGCCATATTTGCTACCGCCTCGGCGTGATCGGGGCGGGGCGTAGGTAAACCGCCGACAACCATGTAAGCATCACCAATAGTCTTAATTTTCTCTAAACCGTGGCGATCGGCTAAGTGGTCAAAAGCTGAAAAAATATCGTTGAGCACTTTGACTACCGCCGTCGCTGAAATTCTCGACGAAAGCTCTGTAAACCCCACAATGTCGGCAAACATCACAGTTACTTCCCCAAAACTTTCGGCGATATTCTGTTCCTTGTCCTTCAAGCGCAGGACGATCGCTGCCGGCAAAACATTCAGCAGCAGTTGCTCGGATTTAACTTGTTCAAGTTCCAACTGTAGGTAAGCAGCCTGCAACTGTTCGGCTTGGCAAATTTTTTCTTGTGCTAGCTTTTCAATTTGGACGGCGCGGCTCAAAGCTGTCAGCATATATGTCACCGGAATCAGAGTCCACAGCATCCCCATCGTCAGAGTTCCCCAAGAGCGCCAGTGCTTGAGAGTCCTGCGAATTTCTGGCGTTGCGGACACGTACAGAGACCACTGGCGGCCGCTAATTTTCAGCAGCCTTTGACAAGCTGTATACTCCGGGCCTGGATTATCAAGAATCGGGCAGTTTGATCTGATATCTTGTTCCGCAGCGGCCGATACTGGAAGCACTTGTTGGCTGGCGGATTGGAACAGCACCGCAAATTGCTGGATTTTGCCGTCAGCAGCGAGATTTTTGAGAACCGGGTCTCCCATTTGCGGTAACAGCGGCGGTGCTTCTTGCTTGTTTGGAGCCTCGCTGGTGAGATAAATGGTGAGGTAGTCGGTATTGCGTCCTTTTAAGGAGGTTTGAAAAATATCTTTGCCTCGAAATACGCCCAGAATAAATCCTTGGAGCAGTTGGCGACGGGATTCTAGGGTAGTGGGTTTAGTGGTGTTTTGGTAAATGGGAACTATTGCCAAAAGACCGAGTTCCGAATTGCCCCCAGCTAGGCCTGCGTAGTTGCTGACAATCATTTCTCCAGTATCGCGCGCTCGATCGAGCGCAACGCGGGTTGCTGGGTGGGAGGTGAGGTCAAACCCCAATGCTGTCTCGTTTCCGGCTGTTGGTTCGACGTAGAAAGCCGGGAAGTATTCGGAACGCTCGCCGGCTTTGCGGAGTTCTCCTCGGGGGCCGCGCTCTGTAATCTCGAAGCTGGTGTCGGTTTCGGTTCGGGCTTTGACTTCGTAGTTGCGCCGCTCGTCCTGGGGGACGCGGGGAGCCCAAGCCAGAAGTTGCAGGCTGGGGTGGACGGATAGGGGACGGCTGACAAAGCTGGCAAAAGATGAACGTTCGACGGCGCTGAAGGCTTTCATGTAGTCGCTGAGGGCGAGAACTGCGTCTAAGTCGGAGTTGATTTGGCGTTCGATGCCGATCGAAATATCGTCAATGCGGCGGTTCATTTCGTAGTCGCGGCGCTTGTTTTCCCAGTCCCAAACCAAGGCAAATGCTAGGGCCGACAGTCCCACACCCAAAGCGAGTGTCAACCCCGCTGGAATGTAGCGAGACCAAGATAAAGGTAATTTTTTGAGCATAATTGCCTAGCGAATAAGGGCAGCAGATTAGCACATCGCTGATTGCGATTAATTTCGCCACCTGAGTGCCGTTAATTCAAACCCCTGATAACTCGAACACTGACGGCAATTGGGAGTAATCTCAATTCCGGCTGCGCCGGAATAATAAGCGAGGACGCTGCACGTGCCGTTTTCCTACCGCAATCAATTATAGGGACACCGCACTGCCGTGTCCTAATTTTGGGATTAATTCCGATACAACCGGAATTAAGCGTTGCTGAATTTAGGTATGATTCACTCGCTATAGCAATCCCTGAAATTTAGAGTAGGGGCAATCCCTGAAATTTAGAGTAGGGGCAATTCATGAAATTTAGAGTAGGGGCAATTCATGAATTGCCCCTACATTTCGGAGGCAAATCATACTCCAAATCAGCAACGCCTTTCTTTTCTTCTCCCGCTTCGATCCGGCTCGTCAACCGCTTTTAAACCGATAAACTAATGCAAGAACCCTGAGCAGTTTTACTTACTTCAATTCTGGCTTGAAAAGCTTCTTTTAGGTGCGGCATATGGGTGACGGTGAGGATGCAGGCGAAGTCGGAGGCGATCGCATTAATTGCAGCAATCAGCCGATCGCACCCTTCTGCATCCTGAGTCCCAAATCCCTCATCAATAATCAACATTTGCAAAGCCGTGCCCGCCCGCTGAGACAACAGTCTCGCCAGCGCTAGCCGAATCGCAAAATTAATCCGAAAAGCTTCGCCGCCGGAGTAAGTTTCATAGGCGCGAGTCCCGCGAGCATCAGCAATTAAAATGTCTAAAGTGTCAATCAATTTAGTTGCTTTTTTAGAAGCAGCCGCCCGCTGAGTAATAAATTGAACGTGCAACTGATTCGCACTCAATCTCGACAATATCTGATTAGTTTCAGCTTCCAGTTGAGGCAAAACATTTTCAATCATCAAAGCTTGAATGCCGTTTTTGCCAAAGGCTTGACCCAACTCTTGATAAACTCGGTACTGGCGTTTTGCAACCTGCATTTGCTCTTTTTGAGCTACTAGCTGAACTTGCAAAGCTTCCAGATTTTGCTGCTGCTGCTGGAGTCGTCCAAGACTTCCCAAATGTTGGTCTAGCTGCTGGCGGCGGCGGCCCATTTGTTGTTCGATCGCACTGATGCGGGCTGTGGGCTCGGGATGTTGTTGTAACTGCTGGTTCATCGCCGAAGTTTGAGCGCTGACAGCTTCCAAATCTCGATCGCGCACAGCAATCGAATTGGCGATTTCATTCACCCGCTGCTGCACTTGCGGGTGTTGCACAGTTGCCGATCGCAGTTTTTCGGCGCGGGCGATCCAAAACTGCGATCGGCGCATTTCGCTGCGGACGTGTTCGTGCTGTTCCAAATTATAGCCAACTTCCAGAATGTATCTATCTAAAGACAGAATTTGCTGTTGTATTTCCGAGCTATTTTTTTGTTGTTCTAACTGTTGTTGGATGTCTGCTAATTGAGTTTGCAAATCCGGCCGACGGATGTTAATTTTATTAAGTTTCTGCTGAGCATCTTTGATTTGAGATTGCTTAATTTCTGCCCAGCGCAAACGCTTTTCATCGCTGCGGGCGAGGGAGTGACTGCGATCGCTATAATTGAGCTGTTTGAGCTGCTGTTCAATTTGCTGGAGTTGGCCTAAATCATCCGCTGCATACTCGCCCGTGCGCAGCAATCGCTCTATTTCCTCCGCATCTTGACGCATACTTTGCAGCCTATTTTCATCTTGGCTAAGTCCATCTAATTGTGCTTGCAAATGACTGCGACGTTCCCGCAATTCTTGGTAAGGTGCTAATTCCTGTTCTAGTGCACGGTATTCCTGTCTGAGGACTTGAATTTCGCGCTCGGAGACGGCCAACTGTTCGCGCACAACCCACAGTTGGTTCCAGATTTCCTGCTGTTGGGAGTGGTGTTTTGTGATTACCAAATTCCAGTAATGTTCGTCCAAAGGTCGATCGCACAAAGGACAATTACCAAAATTTGCATCTTGCACCATTAAAGGCGACTTCGATGGCTCGTTTTCTGCAAAATTGGAGGCTGTACCTTCACTTGCGGTTTTTTCTCCTTCATTTTTTCGCAACAGTTGCAGTTTCTGGTCAATTTCAGTAAGTCTGGTTTGATAGTCGCGGCTTTTGGCTTGCAAGTTTCCGAGAAAGTCATGCCTTTCTTGACCTTTTTCGCGGACTCGTTCTTGATAAACTCGCTTGTTTTCCAACTGCAAAATTTGATTGCCAATGGTCGAGATTTCCTGCTGCAATTGCGGCTGTCGCTGCTGCTGCTGAACTTTCACCTGTCGGTTTATTTCGTCTAGGCGGGCGGTTAAACTTGCGCGGGCGCGATCGAGCCCTGATTGCTTTTGCTGCTGCTGTTGGAGGAGTGGCGAAACTTGCAGTTGCAGTTTGTCGAGTTCGTTGAGGCGCGATCGAACTGCTTGCAACTGTGCGAGTCCTTTGTCAACCTCCGGCTGCTGTTTGAGAACATCTAGAACATCTTTTTCATCCTGTTCTAAGACATCTAATTGAGCTTGCAACTGCTGAATTTTGCTTTGCAAAAAGCTCAGTTCGTCGCGCTGCTGCTCCTGCAATTTTTGTCGCTGACTTTGGGCTTCTTGGTTAGCTTTGAATTTGCCAGCCTGACTTTCTTCTGTGGCTTGCAAGCCGTGAAAGTAAACAATACCTGCTGTTATTTCATTTTCTTGTTTGAGGAGAGCTTGCAGCTCATTTTGTTGTTGTTTGGCGGCGCTGAGTTCTTGTTGCAAGCGGCGACATTCTTGAGAGATATTGTAATGCTGTTGCTGATGGCCGGCGAGGAGTTTTTGCCAAGTTTGGCGGTTGTGGTGCTGGAGTTGCAGTTGCTGCAACTCGGCTGTATCGGCTTGCTGCTGTGAAGACAGTAAATCGGTTGCTTGCTGCAATTGAGTTTGTTCCGAGGCGATCGCCTCTTTTTGTTGCAGTTGCTCTTGTATAGTTTGCAAACTGTGTTTGAGAACATCGACTTGAGCTTTAAATTGTTTCGACGTATCCTTGGCTTGTTCGCACAAAGTGTCGTATTGATCGAGTTTGAGGAGGTTGGCTAAAACTTGCTTGCGCTCGATCGGCTTTTTGAGCATAAATTCATCAGCTCGCCCCTGCCGCAAATACGCCGAGTTGATAAAAGTATCGTAATCCAGTTTGATGTGTTCGAGGATTTTTTGCTGAGTTGTTCTCAGCCCCTTGTCCGTGAGCGTGCGAAAATTAAGCTTATCTGCGTCGGTGTCAGCAGCATTCAAGCTAACTTGAAATTCCAAACTTCCCGATTGTCCGCGTCTGCGATTACGAATCACCCGGTAGATTTGACCGCCAGTAGAAAAAGTAAAATCAACGCGGACATCAGTTGCGCCGATATGGATAATATCATCTTCCGTATCGCTGCGACAACAGCCCCAAAGTGACCAGGATATGGCTTCTAGGAGGGAAGATTTGCCAGCACCGTTAGGCCCGCAAATGCAAGCGGTGTGCAAGCCGCGAAAGTCTAAAGCAGCTTCGCGATAGCTGAGAAAATTTTTAAGCGTAAGTTGTATAGGAATCATTTAGGCCATCGCGCCGTACAATCTATCCATCTATAATTAACACTATTTGTGCGCTGTTGGCTAGTTCTTCAATCCAGATCCAGCACAATTGTCAGTGCTTCGGAAATATCTTCCATAATTGTATCGGAGAGAACTCCGATCGATTGCACAAACCTTTGTTTTGAGACGGAACGGACTTGAAAAGTATCGGCGGCGGAGACTTTAGCCAAGCCATTTTCTGATGTTGGTTCGAGCTGTACCATCCACTGTAGCGGGGAAAAAAGATCGTTCCATGCTGTAATTGGAACAATTACTTTGAGCCGCAACTTTCCCACTTCATCATCGCTGACAACCACAACAGGTCTAGTTTTGCCGATTTCATCTCCCACCGTTGGATCTAGTTTGACGAGCCAAACTTCCCCCTTACGCATTAGTTTTTACCCCTGCGCTCAGGTATTCTTCCTCTGAGTCGAAATACGGTTCGCTCTCAGGCGACCACAAATCGTGTAGCGGCCCTCCTGGTTCATACAAAGGAACTGCTGCTTCTGCTGCGGCTCTGAGTCTCAGCTTTCTCTCGGCTTTGTGCTGGGCTTTTTGTTCTATGTCGTCGCGCATCATCCGCGAAGCTGTTTCGATGATTTCTAGGCGTTCTTCTGCTGTCAGATTTTTGAGTGCTGCTAAGATTTCTGTTTTAGTCATGATTTTTTCGGGTTGGTGAGTCCGGCCTTTTATGAACAGGCTCTCCGGCCTGTTCCACAAAAAATCAAATCTTTGTGGAACAGGCCGGAGAGCCTGTTGCTCACATTGATGCGTATCTCAGATTGAGCCAACCATCATTATATCTTGGACAAAAATCAATCTCGGCGATCGTACTTAATTTTTCAACTCAACACCGGAATTAGGAGACTGCACGTGCCGTGTCCCTACAATGATTAATCAGTAGGGACACGGCACGTGCAGTCTCCTCCGAATTGCCGCGTGCGCGGGAAACGGCATTGTCGTGTCCTCAATGGCTTTTGCTTTTCCATCAAAAAAGGGTTGACCGTATTCCTACAGCCAACCCCGCGCCTATTTATTTGTCCTGCGTTTGCTCAAACAGCAAAACTACCTGACAACATTCGGGAATGTATAGCCGACACCGAGTAACAATCCCACTTCAGCTCCGTCAAGAAAACCAATATTCAATCCGGCTGTTGCTGTAAAATTTCTCGAAATCGGCACATCTACACCACCAGAAATCAGGAAGCCAAAATTACTGTTATCACCGGTAGAAAATGCGACGCCAGCACCTGCATAAGGAGCAGCAGTAATTACAAAATCATCGCTGACTTCGACAGCATTTTGAGATACAAAATCGTAGGTAACGGGAACTAGAACAGTTACGTTGTCGCGGAACAAAACAGTCGGTCTCACCGAGAAATTGTTCGTCAAACCAATTTTGCTAATAATCGCAAATGAACCGTCGCCCAATGCTGTATCTCCGCCAAAACCGAGATTACCACCAATGCCGATGTAGCTGGGGCCTGAACGGGTTGTTCTGCCCGGTCTGACGGTGGTACCAGCGGGTTGAGCCAATATCTGAGGTTTTTCCGAGACAGTTGCCGGTTTTTGGGCAAGTTTCGGTTGGTTTGTCAGGGCTGAGGCGGAAGTGCTGACAGGATTGCTTAGCACTTCTTGTGCTGTTTTGACTTCTTTTTCTTCCTTCGCTGCTGTCAATTCGGAATTATTCCGATCGAGCTTTTCGGCGATCTGCGAATTTGGCTGCGTTAAAACGCTATTATCAGCAATTTTAGCTGTTTGTTCCGAGTTTTCAGTCTCAGCGGCGATTGACGTATTTTGCAGAGTTTCAGTCTCCGCAATTTCCGATGTTACTGCTGCGGATTCGGACGGTGTAGCAACAGATGCTGCCAAGTTGGCGGATGATGCGGAGGCTGCTGGCTCTGCGGCTTCTGTTAGTCCGATCGAACTGATAGAATCAATTTTTGTATTGGTAGCTGTTGTTTCTGCATCGGCTTTAACTGCTGAAGTTGCCGCAGGCTCAGAAATTTGGTCAACATTTTGAGCAGCGATTGTTGCAGTTGTAGCGACATCTGGCAAGTTGCCTGTTTCAGCTTTTGCTGACAGGGTAGTGCAACAAACAGCTAAAGCTGCAAGATTTATTAACGCGAAAGCAGACTTGGAAAATAGACTATTCATAAGAAACTCCTCAATGAACGGTGTGTTTTAAAGTGTAAGTGTTTGAGTGCTCCGGGCGAGAGCTTTGCTCAAAAATGACACAAATTTGAGTTGTGTTGTTCCTAGATTGGCACTCAACCGTTGAGGAGTCAACTCTCAAGCTGATTAGATTTTAAGAACGGACGGCGGGTTTACAGGCTAATTTTAATTTACTGTTCGATCAGCTAAAAATCCTTCCTAGGATGGATTTCACCCTCGATGCTGTTTGATTGAAGGGTCGATCGCACGCCTCGCTGGCATCCTACCAAAATTTGGGGCGCTGCACTCGCACGGATGGCCCGAACCAGCCGGATTTTGAGGGCGCGCAAGCTCACAACCTGCACGACAGCAATCTTTTAAGACTGTTTTAGGAGTTATGGTCTCGAAATTGGGGCTGTTGTACCATCGGGTGCGCGATGACTGGGAACTTGCACCCCCTGCTACGGCTGCTGCACAGTCCCCGACAAGTGATGTAGAATAGCACTGATCCAAAAAATAGTTGTAGGTCGATCGTGTCAAAATTATTGAATATTATTAGAATTGTCTAAAATTTAGTATTTTATTAGTAAAGTTTAGTTTTCGCTTTCGCTCAGGGTCTGACTATCTAACAACAGCACCCCAGTCAACAAGTAAAAAAATACAAAGTATCTGAATCTCAACCTAATTTTATGAGCAAAGTTCTAGTCATATTAGGCGAATTGAGCGATCGCGACATCGATTGGATGCTCGCTAACGGCACCCGCACCAAAGTTCCCCCCGGCACTATCCTCATTACCGAAGGAAAGCCCTTAGATGCCCTATACATAGTTCTGGAGGGAACTTTGAGCGTTGCTGTATCATCTTTGGGCGACAAAGAAATTGGCAAAATTATTTCCGGGGAAGTGTTGGGCGAAATGTCTTTTGTAGACGGGAGGCTTCCTTCTGCTAGCGTCACGGCAATTGAAGAGAGCCTGATCCTGTCAATTCCGAGGCGGCTGCTAACTGAAAAACTGGAGCAAGACGTATTGTTTTCCCTACGGTTTTATCGGGCGATTACCAAATTTCTGTCGTCGAGACTGCGGGGTACAGTTAAACGCTTCGGCGAAGATACTGATTATTTAATATATCAAGACCCGGATGACGAACGGGCGATCGGGCAAAATGTCGAAAATCCAGATTTGGCTCAATCTAGATTTCAATGGCTGTTGCAGCGTTTGAAGGGGAGTTAAATAGTTGACAGTTGACAGTTGACAGTTGACAGTTGTCATGTTTTGCTGTCCCCGCTCGCGTGCTGCATAAAGGACGTGAGCACTGTAAAAAAAATGGTTTTTGCGAAAATAAGGATCGCAAATTAAATAATTTACACAAGTTTGTGGGATGGGCGTCCCGCCCGTCCTTTCTGCACGGGCGGGACGCCCATCCCACAAGAACTATCAAATTGTAAGTTATTTAATTCTCATTCCTAAGATGCTCCCAAAAATAAGATAACCCCATTTCCATTTTTCTACCAATTCCCCAATTACCAATTCCCCAATTACCAATTCCCCAATTAAAAAACATACTTTTCAGCGACGCGCCAGTAGCGAGAAAAACGCTTCAAATCAATGTAGCCATCGTAGCGGACAAAGGATTCTGGGGGCAAAACTTCTACAGAGATCGATCGCTTAATTTTCTGGCAGATATCCTGAAACCGAGGACTGGGACTTTCCGCTGTCACCACTTGATTCGCGCCGGATTCGATCGCAAAAGCGATAACTTCCGCAGCCACATCGCCACGCCGAATAACTACCGGCAACTCCAGCAAGCATTCGTAAATAAACACCATTCGTTTGAGACTCAACTGCCATTCATCTATCAGTTGGTCATCCCAAACCCAGATAGCCGGTGCCTCTGGCTGCGCTTGAAAAGCTGGGCCTTCAGGACTCAAACAGTCTCCGTGCAGCCAAATAATTTGATTTTGCATAATTAGGAATTGTTAAGTGTTGACTGTTGACTATTGACTGTTAATTTTTGCGACCTTTTTGAGGGCGTTCCCAACTCTTAGAACCGCCGCTGCGATCGACCTTTTGGCCTTGGCGTTCCCAACTCTTAGAACCGCCCGTTCGATCGACTGATTCGCCCTTGGGAAATAACTTGCTTTCCAAATATTCGTAAGTTCCCTCAAAATCGCATTGTCCGTACAGAGGACAATCGCGACAATAAACCGACTTAGTATAACGCTCCACATTTTCCCGATTAAAAAAGTAAGCCTTGTGACTAAAAGTGCTCGCTACCCACTGCCAAGAAAGATTATTGCTCGCCGGATCTCCATCTAGCAAATGTTCCAAAAACCAACGAGCTCCAGCTTGCCACTTCACCTTGCGCCAGTGTACGAGATAAGCAGCCATCCACATCCGCTGGTGGTTGTGCAAATAACCAGTTTCTCGCAACTCGCGGCTGATACTGTCGATGCAAACCAAACCAGTTGTGCCTTCGATGACATCCTGGGGCATAGTTTCGCTGTAATCTTTAGCAGTGTAACCAGTTTTGTAAGGTTCCTGGTCTTGCCAAATCCCGTTCCCCAATTCGGCGTACAGTCGCTGCCAATAATCCCGCCAACCCAACTCGTTGATGAGTTTCACGGCATCTTCTTGTTGATGCACTTTTTCGAGTACGGCATCTCGGACTTCGGCAAGACTCAAAACGCCGTAGCGTAAATAGGGCGACAAGCGCGTTACTGCGCCGTTTAGAAAGTTGCGGGTTGAGGCATATTTGCCGGGATTGACTTGTTGCAGGACTTTCTGGGCTGCTTTGCGCCCGCCTGGGGTGGGGGGTACGCTGCTGTCGCGGGCGGCGGCTTCGGGGAACTGTTCGCCCACGTAGGCGATTAATTCGTCGCGACTGGCAAATTCCCGCTTCATGTCTTGACTCATTATTTTTTCTGTATCGGCTGCTATTGTTTTTTAATGTTAGACCTATTTGTCGGGGCGTGCCTGGTCGATCGCCCGCCAATTACTATTCGATCCTGGTAACTCACATCTTGCGCCATGTCAGCAACAGGCCGGATGCCTGTTCCACAAAAGATAAATTTTCTTGTGGAACAGGCATCTTGCCTGTTCATAAAAGGCTAATTGAGAATGGTGCAATATCTCAGTGGTAACGTACAGTTTGCCCCAGCAGAAATCGATAGTCGGCTCGCAGCCAAAATTAGCATCAAAGTCACTAAACTTAGGATTAAATATCATCGCAAAATCTCATGGAAACTTTTCCGGCGGACGCTAAACCGATCGCCAGCTTAGCCAATCGACAGCAGCAAGCTACAAAACAACTCGACAACAGCGAAATCCAAGAGTTCGATCGAGCCATGATGCGCCGCTGCATAGAATTGGCCCGCCGTGCTCTGGGCAAAACCGCACCCAATCCCCTCGTCGGTTGTGTAATTGTCCGAGACGGCAAAATTGTCGGCGAAGGGTTTCATCCCGGTGCCGGTCAACCTCACGCCGAAGTTTTTGCGCTCCGAGAAGCAGGGGAACTCGCCGCAGGAGCGACGGCTTACGTGAGCCTGGAACCCTGCAACCACTACGGGCGGACTCCTCCCTGTTCCGAAGCTTTAATTAAAGCCAAGGTGGTAAAAGTAGTGGCTGGCATGGTCGATCCGAATCCTTTGGTAGCTGGCACTGGGCTGGCCCGTTTGCGGGAGGCTGGCATTGAAGTGGTGGCGGGAGTAGAAGCGGAAGCTTGCCAAAAACTCAACGAGGCTTTCGTGCACCGGATTTTGTACCGCCGGCCTTTTGGAATTTTGAAATATGCGATGACTTTGGACGGTAAAATTGCTACCAGTAGCGGTCACAGCGCTTGGGTGACGGGCCAGGAGGCTCGGAGTGAGGTGCACCGAGTGCGCGTCGGTTGCGATGCTGTGATTGTTGGCGGAAACACGGTGCGTCTAGACAATCCCCTACTCACAAGCCACCAACCTGACAGGCATAATCCCCTGCGGGTGGTGATGAGCCGCACTCTGGATTTGCCGAAGTCGGCTTGGTTGTGGGAAACCTCTGTGGCGGCTACTTTGGTGCTGACTGAGCCTGGGGTTAACCCCGAATTTCAGGAATTTTTGATTGCTAAAGGGGTGGAAGTTGTGGAGTTGTCGCCGCTGACGCCGACTAATGTGATGGCTTATTTGTACGATCGGTCTTTTCTTTCTGTACTCTGGGAGTGCGGCGGCACTTTGGCCGCCAAAGCAATTGCTGAGGGTGCAGTTCAAAAAATTATGGCTTTTATTGCTCCTAAAATTGTCGGCGGCCAAAATGCTCCAACTCCTGTGGGAGATTTGGGGTTTTCGGCAATGACTGATGCTTTAACTTTAGAGCGAGTTTCTTGGCGCACGGTGGGTGCAGATTGTGTGGTGGAAGGCTATTTGAAAATTAAAGATTGAAAGTTAAAAGCCAGTCTTTTGAGTTTTTAATTGTTAATTTTGAACTCCTTTTATGGTTGAAATTCTGATTTGGAGTTTGATGGTTGGCAGTCTCGGCTTGGAGGCTGCACTCGCGGGTCTTTTTGTGAGCCGCGAGCAATTGGCTGTGGCGAAAAAATGCGACGAGGAGGAGGAAGTTTTGACTTGGTACGAATCTGGCGAAGATAATTTTACAGCGCCTGAAAATGCGCGGAATGGTAATCCTAAGTCCGATGCTAATCCTACTGATTTGACGGTTTGGGAGTACAAGATTGTGCGGGCTAGTAGCGATTTGTTTGGCAATCCGGCGATTTTTCATAAGTTGTGCCGGGAAGAGGCGGAGGTTGGCTGGATTTTGCTGGAAAAGCTCGATGACAGGCGGGTGCGGTTCAAACGTCCGATCGGGCTGCGGGACGCCCCGAGGCCGAATTTGCCACCGTTTGACCCTTACCGCACTCATTACGGCCCGGTATCGAATGCGATGACTTGGGCGGTGGCGATCGTGTTTCTGAGTGCGATCGTCCTTCCTGCCATTTTAGGCTATGCTTTGGTGTCTACTACTCTCACCAAAAATCGCTCTAATTGGCCTGCGGCACCCGTTCAATCTTTGCCCTCTCCCGGCGGGTCGGAGACTAATAATTGAATTTTGGGGAATGGGTAATTTGACGGCTGCCGAAGCCTGTTTTATAGCAAGTCTCAATCATTTGTGAACTGGATTTTTTTTTAACGAACCGCGAAGGCGCCAAGAGCGCGAAGTAAAAGAGGAGAAGGGAAGAAAAGAGAAGACAAGTGTTTGTGTGTGTGCTTGACTGATATCAATTCCGGTTGTATCGGAATTAATTTTACCCAAAATCAGGACACGGCAGTGCCGTGTCCCTACCGCGATCGATTGTAGGGAAACGGCACTGCCGTGTCCTCTATATCATTCCGGCGCAGCCGGAATTGATATGATTTAGTGTCGTTACAAGGGCTTACCACCAAAAGTGCTATGTTATATTGATTTAATTTCTTAACTTTGGGGCGGTGTTACTGAGGGAGCCGATTGCAATCTCAAGTCATAATTTGTATCACCTTGAATTTGAGAAACGCGGACAAAATAAGTTCCTGTAGGCAAGGCTCCTTTGCTAACAATTCTTTCTGAAGCCGTGCCTAAATTATTAGATGAACCAATAATATCGTCTGCTCCAACTATGCCGTTGCCGTTGATATCCTGGATTAATTCTATATCAACATCTGCACTCAAACCGTCAACTGTTACACTGAAAAGGCTCGGAGTATTGAGGATGAAACTGTAAATGTCTGTTGTTTCAGCAGCCCCTACAAAATCATTTGCGCTGAGACTATCTGTGAGAACTCCCAGGATTTGTGCTGTACTTAAATTGTCGGCGGGAGCGGGGAGAGTGCTCAACAGTCCTTCTTGTTGACCGAATTGAATGTAATGGTCGATCGCACTTTTAACTCCGCCGCTACTGACTGCGCCTCCTACCACCGGATATCTTTCTAGATAAAAGCTGGGATCGAAGAAAACGCTGGGTTTGCGGTTTTCTAATTGACCGACTTTGAAGTAGTGCTCAAATGCGGTAAATTGATTTGTTTGGACTGCTGTCTGAACGTCTGGGTTGCTAGTTAGATAAAAACCAATGTCGAATAAAGGGTTTGGGTTGCGTCGTTCAAATTGACCGAATCTGATAAAGTGATCGGCGGCTGAAAAGCCGTTAAGTTTCGCTGATACCGCTACATCTGTATTCGTGTCTAAATAATAGCCGGCATCGAACAGTGCGTTCGGATCGCGATTTTCAAATTTGCCAATTTTTCGGTAGTGATCGAAGGGACTCGATACCGTCCCTCTGGCAACTTGTACGGCGACATCTGGGTTGTTTTCGAGATAAAATTTGCTGTCGAACAGTGTTCTGAGGGTTAGCATTATAAAAAAAAATCTCTCTGTACTTTAGTCTGGAAAGTGGATAATCAAATTCGATCGAGAATCCAGTTTACATTAACATTTTGTGAGGGTGTCTCAATTATGGCTAAATCTGCACTGATGGCAATGCTGCGCCGCGCTGCTACTATTGCCCAGAAATCAACGGAGACGGGCATTCCGGCTGATGAACTGCTGGGAATGCTGGGCTCGCGCACTCCCAATTTTCCCAATTCTCCCATATCTCGACGCAGGTTGCTGCACGGGGGTTTAGCGGCTGCGGGAGCTGTCGCTGCTGCGACTTTTACCCGGGAGGGAGAGGGGGCTTTTGCTCAAGGGCGCGGTCGATCGCCCATTTTGATTGTGGGTGCGGGGATTGCGGGTTTGACGGCGGGCTATCGCTTGCGTCAGGGGGGCGTGCGTGCCGATATTATCGAAGCAAGCAACCGCGTGGGGGGACGGATTCGCACGGCTCCTAGGGTGGCTGGAACAGCGATTTCGGCCGAGCTGGGAGGAGAATTTATTGATACGGGCCACACTACTTTGATCTCGCTGGCGACGGAATTGGGTTTGCGGGCGATCGACTTAGCCCAAGTGCAGAGTGGATTTGTGAAAGATACTTTTTTCTTTGACAGACGACGAGTTTCTCTTCAGCAAATAATCGCCGATTTTGCGCCGCTAGCTAGTAAAATTAGTGCTGATTTGCGGGCGATCGGAGATAACATTAGCTATCAAGATTTTACGGAAGCAGCGGAGAGATTGGACAATCTTTCGATCTCTGAATACGTAGACCAAGCCGATACTAGCACGATTGTCCGGCAGTTGCTCCGCATTGCTTACACGACAGAATACGGTCGCGATCCCGAGGAACAGTCGGCGTTAAATCTGCTGTTTTTAATTGGTGCTGAATCTGGCAGTTTTGAATTGTACGGCGACAGTGATCAGCGTTATCAAATTGATGGCGGCAACAGTCAAATTGTCAACCGTTTAGCCGATAGATTATCTGGTTCGATCGAGACGGGGACGATTTTGGAAGCGATTACTTTTTTGCCGGATGGGCGCTATCGAGTGAATTTGCGATCGGGAGAAAGTGCCTTTGAGCGTATTTACGAACGGGTTTTGCTAACTTTGCCGTTTAGCACTCTGCGAGATGTTAAAATTAACGTACCTTTGCCCCAACCGAAGCGCAGGGCGATCGAGCAATTAGGTTACGGTATCAATTCTAAAATAATTACTGGCTACCGCAGCCGCATTTGGCGAGAAACTTATCGATCGACTGCTTCTGTTTATACCGATTTAGGATTCCAAAATACCTGGGAAGCTACGCCTTTTGCTCCCACTGCTAATGGTTTGATAACTAATTTTACAGGAGGAAAGCAGGGTTTGTCGATCGGCAGTGGAACTCCCGAAGACCAAGCACAAAAATTCTTGGGACAATTTGAGAGAGTTTTTCCCGGAGTGAGAAATTTGCGATCGGGCAAAGCTGTGCGAGCTTTTTGGCCGGGAGAACGCTTTTCTAAAGGTTCTTATTCCTGCTATTTAGTCGGACAGTGGACGCAAATGTACGGCGTAGAAGGTGAACGATTTGGCAATTTATATTTTGCCGGGGAACACACTTCGCTGGAAAATCAAGGTTACATGGAAGGCGGCTGCGAAACTGGACAAAGGGCGGCTGTGGAAATTTTGCAAGACTTGGGTTTAAGAGCTCCTGTTGATGCTTTGAATGCTCGAACTGCTAGCAGTTTGAACAATCGCCGTCCGAGTCGGAAAGTTCCCGGAGCCCGGAATCTTCGGAATAGGAAGCCGAGTATTAGATAATATGGAGTAATTGCGGACACGGCAATGCTTAATTGCGGACACGGCAATGCCGTGTCCCTACAGATATCGCGTAGAATTTATCAAATAATCTCGTCCGGGTTGATTCCCCGATCGCGCAAATACTCAGCCAGTCGATCGGCCCGTTCTCGTTCGCGATCGGCTCTTTCAGATTCGCGAAGAGCCCGTTCGCGTTCTACTGATAACTGTTCTACACCCCACAAAAGCAGATTTCCTGCTTCATCCCACCAGCGCAACCAATAGCCTGTACGCTGTTCTTTCTCCCCTCGCCACGTTCCTAAATACAAACCAAAATCTGCCATCCAGTGACGACCTTCCTCATCGGGAAATTCTAGTTCGTAATTGCCATTTTGCAAGCGATATACTTCCAGCAATCCAGTTTCTGGATCAAAAATGATATAAGTTGGGACTTGCAGAATTTGTTCGTAAAAAAACCACTTTCCCGGAGGAAAAGTACGTTTGACAGAATATTCCCCGCCGTCTGTTTCCGACAAGAATTCCATCACAATGGTCGGGATTTCTCCTTCCAAGTTTGGGGTGTAACTTTTGCGGTCAATTCTCGACTCTGGCGGCAATACCGAAGGTACGTAAACCCAATCTGGTGCTTTGATAACTAACTCGCCGTTGACAGTAGCGCAAATCCCAAAATTGCTGGCAATCAGCATTAGCGGCCCGATTAATCCTCTCAGTTCTAAGATTTCTCGCAGTGCTCCAGCAATTAGCGGTTGACCTGTATTCTCCACGGGTTTTTCTTCTAATTGGAAATCTTCTGGCAACTTCTCCCAAGTTACCGTCAGTGCGATCGCTTTTTGTTTGAGGTTATCTTGAGTAACGACCATGACTTTATTTTCAAAAGTTTGATATCTTATCATAGCACAATGTAAATTTTAGCGAAATTATCTTGTATAATTAATCTCGGAAAATTCCAAATAAATATGAAAATATTACACTTAACCGTAGTTTTATCAAGTTTGCTAATTTCGCCGATATCGGATCGTCCTTTACTTGCAGACTCTACAAATCCCATTTCCCAAAACTCACTAATTGACGAGCCTTTTTGCTACCTAAAAACTCCAGACGGCAAAATAGTAGACTTGGGCAAATTGTGCGAAAAACAGCCAGCTTCTGGAACTTCCCAAACTTGCATTCCGGGTGCAAATATTGCTGCAAAATTGTCAATTGTTGCGACAAATTATGACGGCAACTTTTTCAGCGGTAAAGCGATAAATCAAGGCTGCAAAATAATTAACAATGTCAAAGTAAATTATGAGGTTTTGGACGAGTCAGGAAATTTAATTGATAACGGATTTATCAACACTCAACCCATTACTCTTGCACCCGGAGAGTCAGCCGCCTTTCGGGGCGTAGTTGTTGCTGGGGCTCAGGTACGGGCTACTTATGCTGACGGGCAAGAATGATTGTGGAGATTTGCCCGATCGCTGTTATCATATTTTGGCTCAGATATCTCTATCAGTTACGCAGAGATCCCCCTAAATCCCCCTTAAGAAGGGGGACTTTGAGTGTTCTTGTCCCCCCCTTTTTAAGGGGGGTTAGGGGGGATCGAAGTTTGAATATTCTTGCAGATATCTCTAAAAACAGAACTTGCGAGGGCAAAATATCTTGAAAGCTCGATCGACATACTGGCAAATCTTACCCTACCTCCGTCCCCAAAAACAAACCATCGGTAAAGCATTAGCTTGTACCGTAGTATTTACCATATTTTGGCCAATTATCGCGTGGCTGGTTGGCGAAACCGCCAAATTTATAGGTAAAGGAGATTTAAAAGGGTTTGCTCAAATTGCGGCACTCAGCGCCATTATATTTCTAATTCGCGGTATAGCCCAATATGGCCAAGATACGCTGATGGCAAAAGCAGCTTTGACTATTGCTTTAGAAATCCGCAAAAAAGTTTACACACACCTCCAAAACCTCAATCTCGGCTACTTTGAAACAGCCAAAACGGGAGATTTATCCTACCGCCTCACAGAAGATATTGACCGCATTGGCGAAGTCGTAAATAAATTTTTTCATCAATTTATCCCTTGTGTTTTGCAGCTAATTGCAGTCATGGGGTATATGATTTATCTTAACTGGCAATTAACTTTGGGTGCATTAATCATTGCACCGCTAATGGCAATCTTAATTGCTTGGTTTGGCGAAAAACTGCTAAGTTACTCGCGAGACAGTCAAAATCGCATCTCTGATTTATCCGCTTTGTTAACAGAAGTATTTAGCGGGATTCGTTTAATCAAAGCATTTGTGGCGGAAGAATACGAAATTTCTCGCTTTGCAGAAGAAGCAGAACAAAACCGCCGTGCTAAGTATTTATCAGAACGAATAAAAGCACTCCAGTTCGTCGTAGTTGGCTTTCTGGAAGCGATGAGCGTGATTTTGCTCTTTTTCATAGGTGGTTGGCAAATTAATCAAGGAAATCTCACTGGTACTGAATTTATCAGTTACATCGCCGGAGTAGCATTGTTAATCGATCCGATCGCCATTACCACTGCAAATTACGGCGACTTCAAGCAGGGAGAGGCTTCTAGCGATCGCATTTTTGAACTATTAGCCATTGAATCCACAGTCGTCGAAAAACCGGGTGCGATCGAACTTCCCCACGTTACCGGCAAAGTCGAATACCGCAACATTAACTTTGCCTATAACTCGGAGACATCCATTCTACAAAGTATGAATTTACTCGCACTTCCGGGAGAAGCGATCGCCCTTGTCGGCGCATCCGGTGCGGGGAAAACTACCCTAGTAAACTTGTTACCCAGATTTTACGATCCGCAAGCGGGACAGATTTTAATTGACGGGATTGATATTCAAGATGTGACATTAAATACGCTGCGGCGGCAAATCGGAATCGTGCCGCAAGAAACTATTTTATTTTCGGGCACGATTGCTCAAAATATCGCTTTTGGTCAGTCTTATTACGAACTAAAAGATGTGGAAAAAGCGGCGCAAATTGCCAACGCCCATCAATTTATCAGCGAGTTTCCCGACGGTTATCAAACTTGGGTGGGGGAAAGGGGTGTCAACTTATCGGGGGGACAAAAACAAAGAATTGCGATCGCCCGTGCTGTTTTGCTCGATCCACGAATTCTCATTCTGGATGAAGCGACATCGGCGCTGGATTCGGAGTCGGAAGCTTTGGTACAGGAAGCGTTGGAAAGATTGATGCGCGATCGGACTGTGTTTATTATCGCGCACCGTTTGGCGACTGTGCGGAAAGCTGACAGGATTTTAGTCTTGGAAAAAGGTAGAGTGATGGAATCTGGGACGCATGAGGAATTGCTCGAAAAGGGCGATCGATACGCTCGTTATTACGCTCAGCAATTTAGTCAATAGAGTATCTTAGAAACCGGGTTTTTGACCGCTTCTGCTGGCCTCAACGAAGTATTCTCGAAAAAACCCGGTTTCTGACTACTCGCGCGTAAGTTCGATCGGAATTTACTGCAAATCGTATATACTTAAAATGCAATAACTATCCAAGATATTAAAAACAACGAGTCAGTAAAGCTATGTCTGCTAAAGATGCCTTTCACGAAGTTGTTAAAACTGCTCTCCAGAAAGATGGATGGCAGATTACTCACGATCCGTATAATTTACAGGCAGGAACTTTAGAACTTTACATCGACTTGGGTGCCGAAAAGGTGGTTGCGGCCGAAAAAGATGGACAGAAAATTGCAGTTGAAATCAAAAGCTTTACTGGCCCATCTAAAATCTCCCAATTTTATACAGCTTTAGGGCAATTTATTAGTTATCGAGCAGCTTTACAACAACAAGAAAATGAGCGTATTTTATACCTAGCAGTACCAGGAAATGTCTACGATAGTTTTTTCACAATGGGGTTTATTCAGTCTTTGGTTCAACAGAATCAAATTCATTTAATCGTTTATGATATAGAGCAGGAGACGATCGCACAATGGCAAATGTAGACCTTTATCGGCAGCACATTCAAAATCTGATCTCGCAACACGCTAGTCTGGTGTGGGATGAGCGAATTCAGGCTCAAACTATCTTTGATACTGAGCGCGATCATTACCAATTAGTCTATGTGGGATGGCGGAATCAGCGACGAGTTTATGGCCCGGTTTTGCACGTAGATATTATGGACAATAAAATCTGGATTCAGCAGGATGGTACTGAGGTGGGTATTGCTAACGAACTGGTTGAGTTGGGAGTTCCCAAAGAAGATATTGTACTTGGGTTTGACCCGCCGATGATGCGAAAGTTGACTGAATTTGCGATCGGATAAGCCAAAATGAGGAGACTGCACGTGCCGTCTCCCTACAATATTATTTTGGGTAGGGACACGGCACTGCCGTCTCCTCTGTATCATAACGAGTGTAACTTGAATTTCCAGTTTATTTCCTGCAATAACTTTGGTGGTAATCCGTATTACTGACTGCATAATTCCTCCTTTGCGACGATCAATTTTCCACAGCCCCTAAAGCTTTGAGTGTGGCTTTCTCAACTTCCGTTAAACCCGTAACACCCGTGATATTCATCTCCTCATAAGGTCTTTCGCTTTTCAGTATTTTGAGGCACTCACCTGTCTCAAAATCCCAAAGTCTAATTGTGCCATCCCGACTGCAAGCAGCAATAATTTTTCCATTTGAACTGAAGGCAACTGAGTTAATTCTACTGGTATGACATTGCAAAATTTTGAGACATTCACCTGTACTGATATCCCATACTCTTACCGTTAGATCGACACTTCCACTAACAACTATTTCACTAGAAGAACTAAAGGCAACTGAACGTATCCAATCAGTATGCCCCTGCAAGATTTGGAGGCATTCACCACTGCGGACATCCCATAGTCTTATTGTTCGATCGACACTTCCACTGGCAAGTATTTCACCGTTCTGACTAAAGGCGATTCCGCGTGCCCAACCCGTATGCGCCTGCAAAATTTGGAGGCATTCACCACTATGGATATCCCACAGCCTCACCGTTCCGTCAAAACCTGCACTGGCAAATATCTCGCCCAAAAAATTGAAAGCAACCGAGTATACTGAACTATTATGCCCTTGCAAGGTTTTGAGGCATTCGCCAGTACCGATATCCCACAACCTCACCGTTTGTTTATAACCTGCACTCGCAAGTATTTCACCATTTGGACTGAAGGTTATCGACCGTGTTTCATTTCCCCACTCTGGCAAAGTATGGAGGCATTCACCACTGCTAATATCCCATACCCTCAATGTTTCGTCATAACTGCTGCTAGCAAGTAGCTTACCATTTGGACTGAAAGCAACCAAGTCTACCCGATCGAGATGTCCGTGCAAAATTTGGAGGCACTTACCGCTGCTGACATCCCACAGCTTGACAGTTTGTTCGTCATCGCCGCTAGCAAGTATTTTACCGTTTGGACTGAAGGCGATCGACATTACTTGATTGCTATACCCTTGCAGTGTATTCAAGCATTCACCGCTGTCGATCGCCCACAGATTCAGCGTTTGGTCGTAACTACTGCTAACGAGTATGTCACCCCCAGGATGGAAGGCGACTGACCCTACTTGATTGCTATGTCCTTGCAAAGTATTCAAGCATTCTCCAGTGCGGATATCCCACAGCTTTGCAGTTCGATCGTAACTTCCACTTGCGAGTATTTCGCCATTTGGACTGAAAGCGATCGACCGTATTTGATCGAAATGTCCCTCCAAAGTTTTGAGACATTCACCGCTGCCGATATTCCACAGCCTCACTGTTTTGTCGCCGCTGCCACTGGCAAGCATTTGACCACTAGAATTGAAAGCTACTGAAAACACGTTTTTAGTATGACCGTGCAAAATTTTGAGGCATTCACCAGTGTGAATATTCCACAGCCTTACTGTATTGTCGCCGCTGCTACTGGCAAGTATCTCACCAGCAGGATGAAAAGCTACTGAAAATACAACTTTAGTATGGTCTTGCAAAATTTTGTAGCATTCACCCGTGCGGACATCCCATAACCTTATCGTGCGATCGAAACTCCCGCTGGCGAGTATATTTCCATCAGGATGGAAGGTGACTGACATTACTGATTCGGTATGTCCCTGAAAAACTTTTAAACATTCACCAGTCTTGACATCCCATAACTTGATTGTATTTTCATAACTCCCGCTAGCAAGGATTTTACCGTCAGGACTGAAGGCGACGGACTCCACCACGTTGGTATGTCCTTTACAGGTCAATATTTCTCTGCAACTGCTAGCTTCCCACAAGCGAACTACGCCATCACTATCACCTGTAGCTAACAGTTTGCCATCAGGACTAA
>ENA-OFCE01000591-OFCE01000591.1-metagenomes-genome-assembly--contig:-NODE-591-length-23145-cov-3.433651_pt1 | contig 23145 bp, 26 predicted proteins | sample MGYA00153388_OFCE01 | MGnify analysis MGYA00153388
TTGTGTAAATGATTTAGTGCCAAATAGTAACATGAAACCCAAAATTGTAACTGATTTTAGCGTAATTATCCATTTATTTTCTATGTAAAACTGTAAACCAATTTTTCTTCAATTATAATTGTGAAGCAAAAACTAGAACTATAATTTCTTAGATTTCTGCAAGTCGAGTTTTTTGCAGCCTAAAAAAAACACAAATTCATTTATTTTAAGTTTTACATTTGAGAAATAGCATTTTGATATGAAAATTGGAATAGTTTGTTACCCCACTTTCGGTGGTAGCGGTGTAGTAGCCACAGAGTTAGGTAAAGCCCTTGCAGATAACGGTCATCAGGTTCACTTTATAACTTACAGCCAGCCAGCCCGTTTAGATTTTTTTTCGGAAAATCTTTTTTACCACGAAGTATCTGTATCCAATTATCCATTATTTGATTATGCACCTTACGAAGTTGCCTTGGCCAGTAAAATGGTAGATGTGGTAAGGTTTGAGAAACTGGATATTTTGCATGTTCATTATGCCATTCCGCACGCTTCAGCGGCATTTATGGCCAAACAAATATTGGCAACTTTCGGAATCAACATTCCAGTTGTTACCACTTTGCACGGCACAGATATTACGCTTGTTGGTCGGGATGTTACCTACAAACCCGTAGTTACCTTTTCCATCAATCAATCTGATGGCGTCACTGCCGTTTCTGCCGACCTTAAAGCTGCTACTTACAGCCATTTCGAGATCGTTAAAGATATACGGGTAATTCCCAATTTTATAGACCTGAAAAGATTTAGGTTGACTCCGAAAGATCATTTCAAAAAAGCCATAGCTCCAATGGGGGAGCGTATTTTGGTGCATACATCTAATTTCAGGAAGGTTAAGCGCACCAAAGATGTGGTTTTGATTTTCGATAAAATATTGAAAAAAGTGCCCGCCAAATTATTAATGGTTGGCGATGGTCCCGACCGTGTAAATTGTGAACAGCTTTGCCGCGAACTGGGCATTTGCGAGCACGTTCGTTTTTTGGGAAAGCAAGAAGCCGTAGAAGAAATTTTATCCGTTTCTGATTTGTTCATGATGCCTTCTGAGTCTGAGAGTTTTGGTTTGGCTGCCTTAGAGGCGATGGCCTGCAAAGTTCCGGTAATATCATCCAACACTGGCGGTTTGCCCGAACTCAGTATTAATGGTGTAACCGGTTTTATGAGCAATGTAGGCGATGTTGAAGATATGGCCGCAAATGCCGTTTATATTTTGGAAGACGATAACAGATTGAATCAGTTTAAAGAAAATGCCCTCAACCGTGCAAAAGAGTTCGACTTGAGTTTGATTTTACCACAATACGTTAATTATTATTTGGAGGTGATTGGTTCTAAGTCGTAAGTGAAAAAGTCGTAATTAGGGGAGTCGCAAGTGGAATCAAATAAATTTTGACTAAAATAATTCCTATAAAAATTTTGAATTAATTGAATGGTTTTCCAATTGGATGAAAGGCTTGTTTTCCCGAATCCCTCTTTGGCAGATGAAGATGGATTGCTGGCACTTGGCGGAGATTTATCTACCGAAAGGTTATTGTTAGCCTATAGAAATGGCATATTCCCCTGGTACAGTGAAGATGAACCCATCTGCTGGTACTCGCCACACGAACGCTTTGTAATTTTGCCGAATGAAGTGAAAATTAGCAAAAGCATGTTGCAATTTATGCGTTCGCAAAAGTTTAGCATCACTTTAAATACTGCATTTTCTGATGTAATAGCTTCTTGCGCCAAAGCCTTGCGCAAAGAACAAGACGGTACTTGGATAATTCCCGAAATGCAAAAAGCCTATATCAATTTACATTTATTGGGTTGTGCGCACTCTGTTGAAGTGTGGCAAAACGGCGAATTGGTTGGTGGTTTATATGGTGTTCAGATAGGTAAAGTTTTTTGTGGCGAAAGTATGTTTTCAAAGGTTGGCAATGCTTCTAAACTGGCTTTAATATGGCTTTGCCAAAATTTAGACGTTCAACTGATAGATTGCCAATTGCATACGGAACATTTGGAAAGTATGGGTGCCAAAATGATATCGAGAGAAGAGTTTATGGGATATTTTGGAAGTTAAATACCAATAAGGATGCCTTCGCTTTAAGCGAAGGCATCCTTGAAAATAGTAGGTTTTGCGTTAGGGATTGCAGCGGTTAGCCCGGAAAAAAGCGAAGTGCAACGCAGCTTTTTGAGGACTAAAAGCGGAAAGCCCGACCCTTTTCGGGGAACGCCCAAAGAATTTTTCTAAATTTGATTATAGGGTTTCGGCTACGCTCCACCATCTTACAGATTAGAAATATTCGGTTTCGACTACGCTCAACCACCGCTGAAAATAATAGGATTTCTACCCTTCTCAACCGCCTATTTAAACCTTGCATCAAAAAACAAATGCTTTGCGGCAATAATTTGTAATTTTAAACTTTGTTGAAATCGACTAATTAGAATGAAGATTTTTGAAATCACCAGTTTCTTAGAGCAGATTGCTCCGCTTGCCTACCAAGAAAGTTACGACAACTCGGGACTAATTGTTGGGGATTTAAATGCCGATATTAAGCAGGCCTTGGTAAGTTTGGATTGTACGGAAACTATTATCGATGAGGCCATAGCCCACAATTGCAACTTGATTATAGCTCACCACCCCATAGTTTTTTCGGGATTGAAAAAGATTACCGGTAAAAATTATGTTGAACGGGTAATTATAAAAGCCATACAAAACAATATTGCCATTTATGCCATCCATACCAATTTAGACAGTGTTTTGAATGGGGTTAATGGTAAGATTGCCGAAAAGCTGGGCTTGCAGAACTGCAGAATTTTAGCACCAAAAAGCAATTTTTTAAGCAAGTTAGTAACATTTGCACCAGTAGCTTACGCCGATAAGGTGCGACAAGCCTTGTTTGATGCCGGTGCCGGAAATATTGGAAATTACAGCGAAGCCAGTTTTAACTCAACTGGAACAGGCACTTTTAAAGGGAACGAAAAGTCCAATGCTTTTGTAGGCGAAAAAAATATTCGTCATTATGAGGATGAAATTAAAATTGAAGTGATTTACGAGACTTATAAGACCGGCGCAATTTTGCAAGCTTTGCGCAGTAACCATCCTTATGAAGAAGTTGCCTATGATATTTTAGCACTCAGCAATTTGCACCAACAGGTTGGCTCGGGCTTGGTAGGTACGTTGCCGCAAGCAATGAACGAGCAAGAATTTTTAGTTTACCTAAAATCGGTCATGAAGGTGAATGTAATTAGGCATACCGAATTGTTGGGGAAAACTGTTAAAACTGTGGCTGTTTGTGGTGGCTCCGGAAGTTTTTTACTGGGCAATGCTTTGGCCGCTAAGGCTGATGTATTTATTTCGGCAGATTTTAAGTATCACGAGTTTTTTGACGCAGATGGCAAAATATTGATTGCCGATATCGGACATTTTGAAAGTGAGCAGTTTACACCAGAATTGTTAATGGAAATTATTACGAAAAAATTTCCTACTTTTGCAATCCGTTTAACAGAAAAAAATACAAACCCCATAAAATATTTGGCTTAATGGAACAAACAGTAGAACAAAAGCTTGAAGCTTTATACGAGCTACAGAACATTCACACGCAAGTAGATAAAATTCGTCAGACTCGTGGCGAACTGCCAATGGAAGTTGCTGATTTAGAAGATGATGTAGCAGGGTTAGAAACGCGTATCCAAAAAATCAAAGCCGAATTGGATGATTTTGAAGATGCAGTGGTAATGCGCAAAAACTCCATCAAAGAATCACAAGCCCTTGTAAAAAAATACGAAACGCAACAGAACAACGTAAAAAACAACCGCGAATTTGATGCCTTGGCAAAGGAAATTGAGATTCAAGGTTTGGAAGTTATGGTTTGCGAAAAGAAAATAAAAGAGTTGGGTTACGATATTACCTTAAAAACTGAGGTTTACGAAACCGCTTTGGTTACCTTGGAAGAACGCAAAAAAGATTTGGAAGTTAAGCAAACAGAATTGGCTAATCTTACATCTGAAACTCAGAAAGAAGAAGAAGTTTTGTTGGCCGACGCCGAAAAAGCTAAATTGAACATAGAAGAGCGTTTGTTGATTGCTTACAACCGTTTGAGAGGAAACTTTAAGAATGGTTTGGCAGTTGTAACCATCCAAAGAGATTCTTGCTCGGGATGTTTTAACCAAATACCTCCACAAAGACAATCAGATATCCGTCAGCGTAAAAAAATAATTGTTTGCGAGCACTGCGGACGTATATTGGTTGACGAAACCATAGCTCAGGAAGCAAATCCGGAATTGGCCTAAGATCGATTTTAAATTTATTTCATTAAGCATCCTGAAACATCAGGATGCTTTTTGTTTTCACAAAATTCACAATAATTCACGCATTTTTGCGCTTTACGTAATTGAAGCATATAATTTAACCCGATGTATAGAAAGATAGTTGCTTTTTTAATTATTGTTTTTTGTACCCAATTTTCTGCCAAGGCAAACTTCGATTTCAATAACAACTGCATAAAAGCTTACCAAGCCATTATGCAGCTCAAAATAAATGAGGCAAAAATTTTGATTTTGCGAGAAAAGCAGCAAAATCCCAATAATGGGATTCCTGTATTGCTGGACAATTACGTAGATTATTTTACCATTCTTACCTCAGAAAGTAAGGCAGATTACGATCGATTAAAAAAGAACCGCAACATCCGTTTAGATCTTTTGGAAGAGCAAGACAGCAAATCTCCTTATTACTTGTTTGCCCAGGCAGAAATAAACATTCAATGGGCTTTATTGCAGGGCAAGTTTCAAGAATATTTTTCAGCGGCATTAAATCTTAACAGGGCCGACGACTTGTTAAAAGAAAATATCGAAAAATTCCCCAATTTTTTGCCAAACAAAAAAGGTGCAGCCTTAATAAATATTGTTTTGGGTGCAGTGCCCTCAAATTTACGGGGCTTTTTAAAAACTTTTGGTTTATCGGGCGATGTGCAAAGTGGTGTAAGAGATTTAGAAAATCTAATCATTTCCTTGCCAAAATCCAGCTATGGTTTTTATCGAGATGAAGTGATTTTCTTTTACGCTTTATCTGAAACCGAAGCCGTTAAAAACAAGAACAATCAACAAAAAATTATTACACAACTTGCTTTATTGAACAACCAAAGCTTAATAAAATCTTATTTACAGGGTTATGTTTCTTCTAAAAACTTCAGAAACGATGACGCGTTAACTTATCTATTGGGTAGCCCAGAAGGCAACCAATACAAAGATTTTGCTGCTATTGATTATTTGATTGGCAATGCAAAGGTTAACAAGATGGATACTGACGCAAACGTGTATCTTTTAAAATACATCAAGGAGTACCGAGGTTTAAATTTTATCAAAGATGCTTACTTGAAGTTGGCCTATTATCATTTGTTGCGGGGAGATAAGGATAAATACCAATCTTATTTGAAAATGGTACGCAGCCAAGGCAATATTTTGATAGAAAAAGACAAACAAGCTTTACGAGAAGCAAATGATAATGTTCCCAATCTGGATTTGTTGAAAGCCAGATTTTTCTTCGATGGCGGTTACTATAACAAAGCATTGTTGCAGCTCAAAAACAGGAATGCCGACAGTTTTAAATTGGCAAGGGATAAAATAGAATTGTTTTACAGATTAGGTCGCATATATGATGAAAGCGAAAAGGATAGCGATGCCTTGGTAAATTACCAGAAAGCCATTACCCTTGGCAAAACTTCCACCTATTATTTTGCGGCTAACGCAGCCTTGTGTATGGGCGCTATTTTTGAAGCAAGAAAAGATAAAGCGAAAGCTAGGCTATATTATAATACAGCCATAGATATGAAACAACATGAATATCAAAACAGTATAGAAAGCAAAGCCAAAGAAGGTTTAAAAAGGGTGAATTAATTGCATTTAAACCTCGATATTATTATTAAGCGGTAGCCTTATAGTAAATACCGAACCTTTTCCTTTTTCGCTATCTAGGTTTATGAAACCAGTATGCTTGTTCATTATTTCTTTTGCAATGAACAAACCAATGCCAAAACCCGAAAATATGTTTTCGCTTTTGCCCTCAACCCGGTAAAACCTATCGAATATGTTTTGATGGTCTTTTTTATCTATCCCAATGCCATCATCCTTGACACTTATATTTATAAAATATTGGCAATTTTGGTGTACTCGAACATCCACGTTGTCGTTATCTGGCGAATATTTAATGGCATTGGTAATTAGATTTATGATTACTTGTCCAATTCTGTCTCTGTCGCCAAAAACCTGAACATCTACTTCTAGTTTTAATTCTAGGTTTATCTTTGAATTGGTATGCCTAATGTCTTGCAATGTTTCTGCGACTAGTTCATTAAGGTTAAACCAGTTTTTTCTTAACTGTAACTTACTTTCCTCCAATCTAGAAATATCCAGTATTTCTGATATGAGTTTGGTTAACCTAATCACTTGCAGATCTATACGTATTAATGATGATTTTAAGGGAATAGAATCTATATCTTTTACGTTATCTTGATTCAACAATTTTAGTAAGAATTGCACATAACCTTTTATGGAAGTAACCGGGGTTTTTAGTTCATGGCTAACCATTTTAATAAATTCGTCTTTACGTTCTACATCTTTTTTAATTTTTTGTATTTCCGTAGTTGCACCAATCCAGCTCAATATATTTCCGTTTTCGTCTCTTATCGCTTTAGATCTATTTAAATGCCATTGATATTCTCCTTGCTTGTTCAGCCATCGAATCTCCATTTCAAAATTATTTCCGCTTTCGAGGGAATGCGCCCAACGTTTTTTCGTTTCTTCAATATCATCAGGATGAACAAGTTTTACCCAATCACCATTTTTTAGCTCATCATCGCTTAACCAGGAATAATCTAACCAACTTTGGTTGAAATAAAAAATGGTACCGTCTGGATGAGAATTCGTGATTTTTACCGGCATAAAATCTGTTATTTGCCTTAATTGAGCTTCCCTTTCCTGTATGTTTTTTTCGTATATTTTTTTTTGAGTAATGTCTCTGAAAGTCCATGACCAAGCAAAATAAGTTCCATCGTCACCAATTACGGGATAGCCGTGCCGCTCAATTATTCTTCCATCCTTATATTCTAATTCATCAATACTGATTTCTGATGGATGATTGTATAAGTAATTCACCTTTTGGATAAATTGCTCTGGGTTTACCAATTGGGCCATTGCAAATTTAAGGGCAGCATCATCGTCTTTTGAGTCTACAATTTCTTGCGGCATTTCCCAAATATCAATAAAATGCTGATTGTAGGATATTATTTTCCCTTTTGTGTCTACCAGTATAACACCATCTAAATTTGCTTCCATTTGCGCTTCCAAGAGTGCAGTACGGTATCGCAAAGCCTCTTCGGCATTTTTTTGAAGGGTAATATCAGTAGAAGTGGAAAACACCATCAATAATTCTCCATTTTCATCATACAAAGGTACCGATCTGGATAAAATCCAGATTGATTCCCCAGTTAGCCGATTTTTTAATTTGGATACCACTTCGGCTGTTTTAGATGTTAAAAGCGCCATTGTAGCAGAATTTTTATCCCGCTTTAGCGGTTTGCCCACTTCATCGGTAACCTCAAAACTTACATCTAACTTTTTCCTGATTTTGAAAACGTCGGTATCTTTCATCAGTTCTTCCACTGTGTTGTAGCCAAGCAGTTGTGCACCTTTTTCGTTGACGTACAAGATTTTGCCATTTTTATCAAAATGGTAAATGCCCGCAGGTATATTTTTAAAGGTAAGTTCCAACTGTTCCTTGGCAACTTTTAAAGCTTGTTCGGCATTGCGCTGTTCAGATATATCTGTATTGGTACCAAACCATTTAATAATCTGTCCATTATCATTTCTGATGGGAAGTGCCCTAGACAAAAACCACCGAAACTCTCCGTCCTTACCGCGTAGCAAAAGAGTATCTTCCCAGGCTTCGCCGGTTTCAACAGATTTTTTAAATCTTTCCGCAACTCCTGCTGACAAATCCGGGTGGAGTGTGGTGTGCCAACCCCAACCTTGCATTTCTTCCAAGGTAGTTCCGGTATAATCATACCAACGTTGGTTGTACCAATATGTCCAACCTTCGGCATCCGTCATCCAAGAAAGTTGAGGAATAGAGTTAGCTAGCTTGCGGAAAATCTCTTCGTTTTCTTCTGCCTTTTGGCGGATAGAAAATTTGTTTATTTCCAGCGAAATCTGATCAGCAATTATCAAAGTCAATTGACGGTACGATTCGTCAAACCTGCGGTTGGGATTTAAAGCTGCAGATATGATAGCGTCGGGGCAATTTGTACCGGGGCGGGTTATAGGAATGTGTACGAAATGAGTCGCCTCGGTATCCCAAAAACCTTTTGGAAAATTAATTCTGCTACCCTTTTTTTCAGTTAAGATAATCTCGTTGCTACTGACCGTCCTGCAAAAATCCAGTGTTTCTTCCGTTGGGGATGTTAAATCTATTTCATTTGGAAAAACAGTTTGATTAGCATCAATCCCCGCAAATGCAACGGGATGAGCAAATTTACAATCATTATCCAGTTGGTAAATTGCCACAAAGGGCAAATCTTTGTTGTTTTTTTCGAGGGCGCAAGCTGCGGCTACATAAATTTCTTTTAACGAATTTTTATTGCCCAACTTACCTAATTCCCGCTGGGTTAGTAAAGCTCTTTCGTTTAATTTATTATTGGTTTCATCATTACAAACGCAGAATAAACCTGCAACCTCACCATCTTCTCCGGGTATAGGGCTGTAAGAAAACTTGAAGTAGGTTTCTTCGCTGTAACCATAGCGCCACATTAACAAAAGCAAAGCATCATCGAAAGTCCCTTGATTTTGGAAGACGCTTTGTACACGTGGTGCCAATGAATCCCAAATCTCTTCCCAAATTAGTTGACCCGAAACTCCCAGCGCACCAGCTTCTTTGTTACCCAAAAAAGGGACGTAATCGTCATTGTAAATATTTAATAGTTCCTTTCCCCACCATACAAACATTGGCTGCCTTGAAGTTAGCATGATACGTACACAGGTCTTTAAACTTTGAGGCCAATTTTCTGGATGTCCTAAGGACGTATCTTCCCAGTTGAACGAACGTATTCGCTCGCCCATTGTGCCACCACCAGATAAAAATTGCTGCATTTCTATATTTTTGTTTTTCATAGTAAAGCCCGATTTTATATATTCGAGTTTTTATGGACGTTAATATATAATATTTTTGGATAAAGTAAATGCTTATAATATAGTACCATGTAAACCAATAGCTTATAGATATAAATTCAGCAGTTCTGGTTTTAAAACATCCGATTCATAAAAAAATTATTTCACGCCCTTTGTTTACCCTTGCGAATTATGGCTTTTTCCGATAAAGTAAATTTTTCAGTAATTCTAAAAGTTTCAATGCTTTGGCTATGACTTTTTCTGGTGAGGCAATTCCAATTGTAACATTGTAATTTCAAATACGTGAATTTAATTATTCATCAGTTATCTAATTGAAATAAGTTGAGACTTTTTAATTAAGATTTGGTTTGATAGTTACTCTTCCAAAAATTTGGCTTCCAAACTTTTATTGGCAACGGCTCCCAACTTTTTTAAATTCTCAACCCGTCCAAGTAAATTACCGCTACCAGTGCTCAGTTTGTTCATGGCATCTCCATAAACCTTTTGGGATTTATCAATATGTTCGCCCACCTTTTGCAAATCAGTTACAAAGCCCACAAACTTATCGTACAATTGGCCAGCTTTGGTGGCAATATCTATGGCATTTTTGGTTTGTTGCTCTTGTTTCCACATAAACGCAACGGTTTTTAAGGTTGCCATTAGCGTAGATGGCGTAACAACTACCACTCTTTTTTTCAAGGCAAAATCAAACAACTCCTGGTCGTATTGTATGGCAATGGCAAAGGATGATTCTATGGGAACAAATAATAGCACAAATTCTGGCGTATTTATATCGTAAAGGTCGTGGTAGTTTTTACCACTCAAACCATTAATGTGCGTTTTTATGGAGTTTACGTGTAGCTTGGTCAATGTATCTCGGTCTTCTTCTACATCACTGCTTACCAAACGTTCGTAGGCTACCAAAGAAACCTTGGAATCTATGACGATGTGTTTTTCTTCTGGTAAAAAGATAATTACATCTGGTTGCAAACGGTTGCCGTCTTCCGCTGTAAAGCTTTTTTGTTTAGAGTAGTTTACACCAGCAATTAATCCGGAGCTTTCCAGCAACTTGTCCAATACCATTTCGCCCCAGTTGCCTTGTTTTTTATTATCGCCTTTTAAAGCCTTTGTAAGATTCAGCGTTTCAATGCTCATGGTTTTGTTCATCAGCATCATTTGGTCTATGGTTCCCTTTAAAACATTTCTCTCGTCAGATTCTGACTTGTAAACCTTATCCACCTTATCTTCAAAAGATTTGATGTTTTCTTTTAACGGATTCAATAAGGTATCGAGGTTGAGTTTATTCACTTCGGTAAACTCGGCGGTTTTTTCTTTCAAGATTTTGTTGGCTACGTTCTCAAATTCGGTTTTGAAACGTTGTTGCGACTCATCTACAAACTGTTTTTGCTCTATCAACTTTTCGCGTTGTGCCTTAAAGCTTTCCTCGGCCTGGCTCATCCGTTTTTTTTCATTGGTGAGTTGGTCTAAAATCTCTGTTTTCTCAGTTTCAAGTTTTTCTATTCTGTACAGTAATTTCTCTTCGGCTTCATTGCTTTTTTGCTCCAGCACAATTATGGTATTTTCGGCCACGGCCAAATTTATTTTAAGCGATTCGTTATCCGCTTTAAGCTGATTAAAATCATCAATAGCAAAGCCATCCAAGGCTTTTGGGCGTTTCACAAACAAAAAAACCGAAACAAGCAATATAGCTACGGCAACCATTAAAAGTCCTACTTCCATATAAAAATTTATAATGCGAAACTAAGAATTTTAGTTTTTTAATTGACAGGTTGATAGATTTATTTTAAACCTAATTTTGCAGTCAAAAAAGTTTGCGATTCAATCAAGTGCGTTAACGATGGCTTGGCATCCTTTTTTGACAGTAGCGGCGGTTGAGCGGAGCCGAAACCAAAGCGGAGGGCAAAAAAGATACAACGCACAGCGTGTTAAAACGCCCAAAAAATTATTGCCCGCATATTTCTAATTCTGAATATTATATCCCATCCCAACGCCAAAAAATATAATTCATTAATTGCATCCTATAATCTTATTTTTGTGGATATGATAACCATCAAAAGTTTCACCAATAACCCGTACCAAGAAAACACCTATGTTTTGTACGACGAAACCCAAACTTGTGTAATTATTGACCCGGGGATGTACACCGGCGCTGAACAAAACAACGTGGTAAATTTTGTGAAAGAGCATAGTTTAAACCCCACCCTACTACTAAATACCCATTGCCATATAGATCATGTACTGGGTAACAAATTCATTTTTGATACTTACGGTTTGAAACCCCAATTGCACAAGAACGAACTGCCCGTTTTGGAGGCCATACCATCTTACGCTCCGCAACAAGGTTTCGAGTACGAACTTTCGCCATCGCCAGAAATATTTTTGTCTGATACCGGCAACATAAAATTCGGAAATTCTACCTTGGAAATTATTTATGCTCCCGGACACTCGCCCGGTCATGTTTGTTTTTACAGCAAGGCTGATGTTTTTTTAATTGGTGGCGATGTATTGTTTTATGGCAGCATTGGCCGAACAGATTTGCCCGGCGGAAACCACAATCAATTGATAAGCAGCGTAAAAAATAATTTGATGTGCTTGCCCGATGATGTGGTGGTTTATGCCGGTCATGGCAGACCAACTAAGATTGGGTACGAAAGGCAGCACAATCCGTTTTTAAACTAAGTTTTGAATACCGCTTTTTACATAGCCAAGAGGTATCTTTTTTCCAAAAAATCTACCAATGCCATCAACATAATTTCGGGCATTAGTACGTTGGGCGTTTTTGTGGGGAGTGCCGCACTCATCATTATCCTTTCTGTTTTTAATGGTTTCGAAGGCTTGGTGCTATCTATGTACAGCACTTTTACGCCGGATATTAGGATTGAGCCGGCAGTAGGAAAAACTTTCGATCCGCGTACAATCTACTTGCAAGCATTGAAAAAAGATGATAGAGTAGCGGTTTTGACCCAAGTATTGCAAGAGAAGTCTTTGTTGAAATACGACGACCGACAGTTTATTGGTCGTATAAAAGGTGTGGAAAATAGTTTTTTGGCCAATGCCGATTTAGATTCTGTTTTGATTCAGGGTAATTTTATATTGAATGAAAAAGGTCTTAATTATGCAGTTGTTGGCGCAAACGTTCAATATAATTTGGGCATAAATGTGAACGATCAAATACGTGCCTTACAAATTTTTTCGCCAAAAAAAGGTATAAAAAGCAGTATTGGTGGGGTAAATGAATTTAATATGAGAACATTGATGCCGGTCGGTGTTTTTGAGTCGGGGCAGGATTGGGACGATTTAACCATTATCCCGATGAGCCTAGCCCGTGAATTATTGGATGAACCTTACAAAGTTTCGGCCATAGAAATCAACCTTAAAAACAAGGAACTAGCAGATCAATGGATACCGGAAATTCAGAATAAAGTAGGCAAAAATTTGTTGGTCAAAAATCGTGTGCAACAAAATACGCTGCTGTACAAAATCTTGAATTCAGAAAAATGGGCCGTTTACTTCATGCTCACCTTTATTTTGGTGATTGCCATTTTTAATATCATAGGTTCGTTGACCATGTTGGTGATGGACAAAAAGAAAGACATTTCCATTTTGGCGGGCTTGGGAGCCGATAAAAGTTTGGTGGCACAAATATTCTTTTTCGAAGGGATGATGATTTGCATTCTAGGTTGCTTGGCCGGAATTTTTGCGGGTTTTGTTTTCTGTATCCTTCAACAAAAATATGGATTGATAAATATGGGCGAAGGCAATTTAATGGTTACGGCTTATCCCATAGTTTTAAAACTGAAAGACTTTTTTATGGTTTTTATAACGGTCGTTTCCGTATCGATTATAGCATCAGCCATTAGTGCTAAATTAAGTACCAAGCATTTTGAAAATGTAAAGGAGAATTTGTAGAGGCAAAAAGATTTACCATCTATTTTTTTTTCTAAATTTGATAAAAGTCAGAACGTATGGAAACTCAAAATATAAAATCATTATTATACGAAAGCATTGCTAATATCGATGACGATAATTTTTTATTGGCTGTAAAAGAAATATTAGATAGGAAATATCATGTGTCTGCAGAGCCAATACTTTCACCTTACCAGATAGAAAGGATTAAAAATGCTAAGGCTGATATCAAAGCGGGTAATTTTTTGACTAACCAACAAGCCGATAATTTGGTAAATAAATGGTTAGAAGAATAATATGGTCGCCGCAGGCTTTAGCTAATAGATTGTCAATTTTATGATAAAGGCATTACCACAAAACTTATTTTTACTGACAATCTTCTTTGTATCATGTAACGTAGATTCTGACAATAAAATCAGAGGTAAATCGAATATAATTTCTCATAAAGAATCAACGCTTAATCCTTCACCAGACAAAAAAATTATCAAGATACAAGAAGGTAGCATTACTACTCTTAAATTTAATGACTTGACCCTATCAGTTCACTCATTTCTTTCTGAGCAAGAAACTGAAATAGATTTCAGTAAAATACAAAATGATAGTTTAGGAGTTTATTTGGGATATGATTCTGAACCAATTGAAGACAAACTCTTTTCTATAGACAAAACTTCTTTAAAAGGAATAATCGTAGAGCAAAGTTATGAAACATCTATTGGTGTCTACACTGATGATAGCATTGCAGGAAATGAGAGAGGATATTATTCATTAGATGATTGGAAACATTTTCAATCTAAATGGAAACCTTTGAATGTAGACGAATCTTACAAGTTTAACTATTCAAAATTTACTAAGGAGGAAAGTAGAATTTTTAACGTACCAATAGATGAAGTAAAAAAAGAAATATCTAAACGGTGTAGAATTACTGGCAAGGAAATAAAATCAGTAAGTGAATATCCATGTGAAGTAGGAATTACCAAGTATCTTTTGCGCATAACAGGGAAAAGAGTTGACAATGGTGAAATTGTTGTCATTTTATTAGCGTTTTTCCCTCCTATCGGTTGTTAAATAGAAATCAATTATTAACGTAAGTTTTAAAATTGTTAAATGGCCGTATTATGGACCTTATGTTAACTTATCCTGCAAAAAAATATCTTTCCTTAACTCATCGATCAACCCTAAATCAACAGCTTTTTTAAACAATAAACTCACAGCTTTTCTACCATCCACTCCTAAATCTAAAGAGTAGGAGTTAACATATAAATTTATGTGTTTATACATTATTTCTTCGCTCATTTCCTGCGCATGCAATTTGATAAATTCTAAGCCAGATTTCGGATTTGCAAAAGCAAATTCCACCGATTTTCTCAAAACACGTTGCACCTTGAGTTTAATATCTTCGGGCAGCGAACGTTTAACCATTATTCCGCCTAAGGGAATTGGTCCGCCGGTTTCTTGCTCCCAATACTCACCTAAATCCATCACTTTGTGTAATCCTTTTTCCAAGTAGGTAAATCGGTTTTCGTGAATGATAAGTCCGAGGTCTATTTCATCGTTCAATAGTTTTTGTTCAATGCCAGAGAATACTATTTGTACTTTGTTTTTTAGCTGTGGATAGGCCAAGCTCAATAAAAAATTGGCGGTGGTATATTTTCCAGGGATACCTACTCTTAAATTTGAATCTGCAATGTCTATCACTTTTTGTTTTGAAATTAACAAGGGACCAACACCGAAACCCAAAGCGCTGCCGGCACTCAGTAAAACATATTTGTCTATCACGTGGGCAAAAGCGTGGTAGCTCAGTTTGGTAATATCCAGCTCTGCTGAAAAAGCCTTTTGGTTTAGGGTTTCTACATCATCAAAACAAACCTCAAATGTTAAGCCTTCGGTATCAATTTTATGATGAATCAAGGCATCAAAAATGAAAGTATCGTTTGGGCAAGGGGAAAATCCGAGGCTCAGCTTCATTCTCTATTTGGCAAAAGATTTAAAAAATCGTATGAGGGAGGCGTTTAAACTAGCCACCGCAGTACGCACATCCCAATTATCGGTATTGCGCTTTTCTATAAAATTAGAGATAGATCTAATTTGAATGCATGGCGTGTTGCTCTGCTGGCAAGCGTAATAAAACGCGGCACCTTCCATACTTTCAATATCCGGATTTAAACGATGAACGGTTTTTTGGATATTCTTGAAATTGCCATGCACACGGTTTACCGTTATGGCGTTAACACTTTTTATACTCGCCAACCATTTGGTCAACCTGTCATTTTCTTTATCAATAATGGGCGATGCAGATGCTTCGCCAAAGCCCAAATCATCAATGGTTAAAAACCTGCTGTCATCTTCGGCACCCAGTTCAGCAAAAATATCTTCCTTCACCCAAACCACATCCCCTAAATTAAAATCTCGTTTAAAGCTGCCCGCTATGCCCGCATTAATGGCCAAATCGTATTTTTTAAGTGCCAGTTTTTGTCCCAATGCAAAAGCGGTAGCCACCATTCCAACACCTGTAAACAAAATTTCCACATCAATTCCTTCCGTGGTAAACGATGATGTATCTTCCTTGAAATGAAAGAAAGAGGTTACATTTTTAAGCTCTTGTTTGGTGGCGGCAACTAATAAGATTTTCATAAATCAAACTTACGTACAATTAGGGCAATTGTAGGTTTTCGCATGCAAATGCTTTGCTTATATTTGGCTTTATTTTAACGGCATGATTTACATAACACGAAAAGAGCATTTTAACGCAGCGCATAAACTTTACCGTGAAGAATGGTCACTGGAGAAGAACGAAGAAGTTTTTGGTCGTTGCGCAAACGCCAACTGGCACGGCCATAATTACGATTTATATGTAACCATAAAAGGCGAAATAAACTACGAAACCGGTTTTGTGCTTGATTTAAAAGATCTGAAAACCATTATACTTAAACATGTGGTTGATAAGTTAGACCACCGCAACCTTAATTTGGATGTTGATTTTATGAAAGGCAAAATGGCGTCCACAGAAATTTTGGCCATAGAAATTTGGAAACAATTGGAAGCTCCCATCCAAAACCGTGGCGCAGCTCTTCATTGTATCAAGTTGTACGAAACGGCTAATAATTTCGTCGAATATTTTGGCGAATAAGATTTGTTGTTTTTGAAGTAACACAATTTTGCAATTGTAGTAAACCTATAAGGTTTTAAAAACCTTATAGGTTTCGGGCAAAATCTCAAATAAAACATATAATACAGAATTAATGAACAATTAACCACAGCATGAACCCACACGACCCTGATTCTGATGATGCTAAAAACTATCAAAAAATAGATAGTTACGATACCGATAATACCGAGAAAATTGCTACTCGATATTCGGAAATATTGGGATTCTTGGGCGAAGACCCTAACCGTGAGGGCCTTTTAAAAACACCTGAACGAGTTGCGAAAGCATTGCAATATCTGACTCACGGTTACGACTTGGATCCTGCGGAAATCTTGCGCTCTGCCATGTTTAAGGAAGAATACAGCCAAATGGTAATTGTTAAGGACATTGAAGTTTATTCGATGTGCGAACATCACATGCTGCCATTTTTTGGCAAGGCACACATTGCCTATATTCCGAACGGACAAATTGTTGGTCTCAGTAAAATACCACGGGTGGTTGATGCCTTTGCCCGCCGTTTGCAAGTGCAAGAACGCCTGACCAACGAAATTAGGGATTGTATTCAAGATACGCTTAACCCAGTTGGCGTTGCCGTGGTTATTGAGTGTAAGCACATGTGCATGAGTATGCGAGGCATTCAAAAACAGAACTCGGTAACCACAACATCCGCCTTTACCGGCGAATTTATCAATGATAAAACACGGTCAGAATTCCTACATTTAATTACTGCTAATTTAAGCTAGACATATACAAGCCATACACCAATTAAATCAAGATTTAAAATGAAAGCATTTATATTTCCCGGACAAGGTGCACAATTTGTAGGTATGGGCAGCGAATTGTACCAATCATCGGCGCAAGCCAAACAATTGTTCGAACAAGCAAACGATATTTTGGGTTTCAGAATAACCGATTTGATGTTCAGTGGAACAGATGAGGACCTGAAACAAACCAAAGTTACGCAACCAGCAATATTTTTACACTCCGTAATCTTGGCTAAAGAATTAGGTAACAAATTTAAACCTGATATGGTCGCCGGGCATTCATTGGGCGAATTTTCTGCCTTGGTTGCTGCAGGTGCATTATCTTTTGAAGATGGTTTAAAATTGGTGGCCGCACGAGCAAATGCCATGCAAAAAGCTTGTGAATTGCAAGCATCTACTATGGCTGCAATTTTAGGTTTAGATGATTTTACGGTGGAAGATATTTGCCAACGCGTCAGTGATGTAGTGGTACCTGCAAATTACAATTGCCCAGGCCAGTTGGTAATCAGTGGCAGTATTGCCGGTATTGATAGGGCTTGCGAATTAATGACGGAAGCCGGTGCAAAAAGAGCCATTAAATTAAATGTGGGCGGCGCTTTCCATTCGCCTTTGATGGAATCTGCCAGAGTTGAACTCGAGAAAGCAATTTTGGCTGTTGATATTCAAGAACCTCTTTGTCCCATATATCAAAACATAGATGCCAAGCCTTATCAGGATATAGCACATATCAAACATAATTTAATTGCGCAGTTAACTGGAGCGGTAAAATGGAGTCAAACAGTGCAGCTGATGATAGAAAAAGGAGCCATCGATTTTATAGAAGTAGGCCCGGGTAATGTGTTACAAGGCTTGGTTAAAAAAGTAAACCGAGCAATGAATACGATGGCTGCAAGCGAGTTGTAATCGTTAATTGTTAATGATGAATTGTTAAGGGTTAATAAATTCGAAATATAGATTTTCAGCTAAATTAAATAATGTAGTTGACGATAAATAAAATTGTTTAACTACTTATTAGCTGTAAAATTATCTATAAAATCCTGTGATGATAGTATGGGGATTTCTCTAAATGGATTTATAATTAGTAAGTCTTGATCGCCGGTGATAATATAATGTGCTTTCGAAAATAAAGCCAATTCTAAAAACATATTATCTTTAAAATCTCGGCATTCCATTATTTTAATATTTGGACTAACTAAGGTTTCAACTTCAATGAAGGACAAAAAGAAGTTTTCTTTTTGTCCTTCATTAAAATATTTATTAAACTTTGGTCGGTTTAAAACTTTTAAAAGTTCATTTTTTGTTTCGGCGGAAAACAACAATTTACCAGAATTAAATACAATGTTTAGCGCTTTTGCAGGAATACTTGATGGGAAAAGCGCTGCACTGACTAAAATATTCGTATCTACAACGAAACGCATTTACGATTTTGTGGGCAAAAAACCTTGAAAAACTTCTTTGTTTAAACGAGTCAATTTAGATATGACAACCTCATCGGATCCATTTTCAGCCAATTCAATGGCTAAATCCAATTGATCCGTACCCGTAGGATATAACTCTCCATTCAAAAAAGAATGTAAAATTTTATTTGCTAGTAAATCTTGACAAACAACTGGTAATTGATTCCATAGAGATAAATCGATTTCGCTTAGCTTAAGATCTAATGTATTCATAACAAAAGTTTATTATTCCTTCCACAAAAATACTAAATTAATTATTGTGATTTTAAATAGCTATTTCACTGGCCCAATAGGCATTACGGTTCTGCCGTAAACCTCGTTTAGCAAATTGGCAATTCCAGTATAAATCGCAGATGCACCACATAAAATACCTTCGTAGCCCGCGAATCTTTTGATGTCGGCATTGCCAGTAGCATCGCCTATCGCTAACATAAAAAACAAAATAGTTGTAAACGCAAACACTATTTGTAGCGCTCGGTTTAATTTAAACGTTCCTATAAAGAAGCAAAAAGTCAAAGCTCCCCAAATGCCTAAATAATAAGCCATAGAAATTTCTGAAGCTGGTGCCGCCCATCCCAGTTTGGGCAGCACCCAAACTGCTACCAGCGAAAGCCAGAAAAAACCATAAGAAACAAAAGCCGTGAACCCAAAGGTATTGTTCTTTTTGGATTCCATAATTCCTGCAACAATCTGCGCTATTCCACCGTAGAAAATACCCATCCCGAAAATCATGGAATTCATTTCGAAATAACCCGCGTTGTGAATGTTCAGCAAAACGGTGGTTAAGCCAAAACCCAATAAACCCAGAGGGGCAGGGTTGGCACTAGAGTCCTTAATTACGTATTCGTTCATTTGGTTCATATTGGTTTGGTTTGGTTTAGTTTAAAATTTAATATCAAGTTCACTATTTTTTTAAATAAAATTAAAATATCACAATTATAACTGAAACTTTTTTAAAAATATTGCAATACTGGTTTTGTTTTTGTTAATGAAAAACCTAAGTGTTGATTAAATCGTTATTAAGAAATATCCAATACCAAAAATTATTATGACGCTTAGAGAAGCAGCAGTTTTAAATTTAAAGGATAGTAAAGTTTTACCTTTATGTCCTACTTGCTATGTGCCCTTTAAACAGAGGGCAAAACGTTCAGAATTTTTAAAGTTTATCTTCCGTAAACATAATTTTAAAAAGTACTGGTGCGAAAAATGTAATTCTACTTTCAATATCATCGAAGTTAAAGGCTAATCTAGTTTATAATTGCCGAAACTTCAATTTCAATAAGCATATCATTATCAATCAGTTTATTAACTTCTACCATTGTGGTAACGGGCTTAATATCCTTAAAAAATTCTCCATGAGCCCTGGCAGCCTCTTCCCATTGCGCAATATCGGTTAAGAACATTCGCGTACGCACTACGTGTTGCATTTCTGCCCCGGCTTCTTCCAATACGCCTCTTATTTTTTCCAATATAAATTTGGTTTGAACGTAAAGATCGTTTTTACCCACAATGCCATTATCTGATGATGCCGTTGTACCTGATATTTCTACCACGTTTCCAATTTTTACCGCTCGGCTATAACCGATTATCTCTTCCCATGGGGATCCTGATGAAATGTTCTCTCTCATATTTTTAATATTGTTAGATTATTCTTTATTAGAATGATGTGGCATTAAAACTTGTTTTTCCACATCATGCTTTCTACGGGCTTGGTGGTTTTGTTATTGTATTTGGCATTGCCTTTTGTATTGTAAAAATTGGTGATTTCGCCCTGCACTTCAAAATAAATGAGTTGCCCGATAGGCATTCCGGCATAAATTCTCACGGGTTGCGTGGCAGAAATTTCCAGTGTCCAAGTATTGCAAAAGCCAACATCACCTTTGCCGGCTGTCGCATGAATATCGATACCCAACCTGCCCGTACTCGATTTTCCTTCCAAGAAAGGAACTTGTTTGTGCGTTTCTGTATATTCTAAGGTTACGCCCAAATACAGGCTATTGGGTTGTAGCACAAAACCATCTTTCGGAATTTCGAAATGTTCTATTTCGTTGTGCTTTTTGGCATCCAACACACGGTCTTTATAGCAAGCTAAATGTTTGCCCAAATGCACATCGTACGAATTGGTGCCCAAACAATCGCTTTTAAAAGGTTCGATGATAATGTTTCCTGCCTCTATCTCTTCTAAAATACGTTTGTCTGATAATATCATAATGCCCTTAGTTTGGGTGCTAAAAATATGATTAATTTAAAATAATTTTACAGCAAATTACAGTATATAATTATGCCCATTGTTTTTGAGGAAAGTTTGAGTGCGGATACCTGCATGGCCTTATGGAGAATAGAAGAAACCGCACAACAACTGGAAGAACAATTACAGCTGAAAAGCCATGAATTAACTTTTTTGCGCTCTTTAATTGGCGAAAAAAGAAATTTGCAGTGGCTGGCCACTCGAGTTTTATTGCGAAAAATGCTGAATACGCAAGATTACATTGATTTGCGAACCGATGAAAACGGCAAGCCTTATCTGGAAAATAACTCGCACCATATATCCCTGAGTCATTCTTTTGGGTATGCGGCAGTAATCATCAGCGAAAGCAATAAAGTGGGAATAGATATAGAAATTATTAAACCCAAAATAGAAAATATTGCCCATAAGTTCCTGAACAACAATGAATTTTTATTTGTTGGCAAAGAAAACAGAGTTGAGCAATTGTACGTTTGTTGGTGCGCAAAAGAAGCCTTGTATAAACTAAATGGGGAAAGGGAAACTTCTTTTAAGGATAACATTTATTTACAGCCATTCAATTATCAAAATACAGGATGTTTAACGGCAGAAATCATAAAAAATCAACAACACCAAAAGTTTAAAGTGCATTACAAAACCGTCGACGGGTATATGCTGGGCTACGTTTCTGAGCAATTATAATGGATATGATCAAAAATAAGAATGTGGCTTTCGCCGATTGGGGTTTGCTGAACTATCAGCAGGCTTGGGAAAAGCAAGAACAAATTTTTGCTGAAAGTGTGGCCATTAAAACGGAAAACAGAAATCATCCCGGCAAGGAGAAACCTACACCCAACTACCTTTTTTTTGTAGAGCACCCACACGTTTATACCTTGGGCAAAAGTGGCAAAGCCGATAATTTATTGCTGAACCAACAAGAGTTGGATGATGTGGACGCAACCTACCATAAAATAAGCCGTGGCGGCGATATCACTTATCATGGGCCCGGACAATTAGTTGGTTACCCTATTCTAGATTTAGATAATTTCTTTACGGATATACACTTGTACCTGCGTACTTTGGAGGAAGCCGTAATTCTTACTTTGAGTGATTATGGCCTGACAGCCGGGCGGTTGACAGGCTCAACCGGTGTATGGCTGGATGCCGAAATCCCCGAAAGGGCACGTAAAATTTGCGCCTTGGGCGTACGCTGTAGCCGTTGGATAACCATGCATGGTTTTGCGCTTAATGTAAATACAGATCTCAGCTACTTCAAAAACATTGTGCCTTGCGGAATTGATGATAAAGCGGTTACTTCCCTTCAATCTGAACTCGGTCATCCAGTAAATATGGACGAAGTTAAGGGTAAATTAAAGGGTCATATTGCCCAATTGTTTGGGATGGAGATTTTGGATTAATTTTAAATCTTGAGAGAAGCACGGATTAGAAGTCCGATTTGTTTAATAGTATAAATTCTAAACATACAAAAAGAACTGTTTGCCAAACCAAGTTTGATGGCATTTTTTCACAGTATCTGTTCATTTATTTCTTCTGTTTCGGTGTTAAAAATTAGTATTCCTTCTAGTTTGTCATCAATTTGTCCCACTAATTTCCCCTGTTTTGTCCAAACAGAACTTTTCCCGACGCTTTGGAAATCGTTGCAATAACCAATACAATTCGACATTAAAACCGCCATTGAAAATTGCTTTGCAATTGCTGGGTAATGTATCATTGCTTTGTCAATACCATTTTGTGATTTTGCTACGCTTGCTATATAAATTTCGGCACCAAGCTTTTTTGCATTTTCTGAATGGTCGGTTTGCAAACTTTCATAACAGATCGCAGGAGCAATTTTTATATTCTCAATTGTTATAATAATTTGATTTTCGCTATTTATAAAGTATGGTAATTCGTCAGTATGTAATAGTTGTTTTGAATAAGTCTGTCTTGGTGCAAAGGGTTGAAAAATCAGCATACTAATTTTTATTCCTGATTTTGAGTTGGTTGGGATACCAAGTCCAATAGTAATTTTATTCTTATTGCTTAGGTCTTGAAAGAGGTTAAAATCTTCGTTTTCTTGATTAGTTGCTAATTCTCTTGCAAGTTCGGGTTCATAGCCTGTTAAAGAAAGTTCAGGAAAAAAGATTGCATCAGCATTATGCAAAATAGCCAGTTCAATTAATTTTTTATGTGTCTCAATATTAGTAGATATGTTTCCTTTGATTGGCCTAATCTGTGCTACCGAAATTTTCATTAGGCTTTCATTTTAATTGTTTTTTCGATCTGATCAACTCTTCAACTTCTTGATGGTTTATATAATTGCCCATCTCAACTTCATTGTTAGCCTCATTTATTTCTTGATTATAATGTTGTAAAAAAGTAGTATCAGAATCAATTTTTGCGTCATTCAATTTGAGCTTATACGAATAATGTAAACTGTTGAAAAAAGCAACTAACACTTTT
>ENA-OFCE01000592-OFCE01000592.1-metagenomes-genome-assembly--contig:-NODE-592-length-23131-cov-5.696568_pt1 | contig 23131 bp, 14 predicted proteins | sample MGYA00153388_OFCE01 | MGnify analysis MGYA00153388
GAAATGCTAAACCAGAAGATGCCAACTTATTGATTTCTGGTTATTTAGCCATGCGGAGTGGAACGGATTCAAATGGAATTGCGATACCTAATTCTGATGTGTATGCTGGTGGAGTTGCATTAGGAATAAAAATGGGAGGGGCAACTATTGCTGGAAAAGCAGAAATGATTTTAAACCCCTCAACTCAATCATGGATAGTAGATGCAGAATTAGATTTAGGAACTCCTATACCTTTAGCTGCTACCGGTTTGGGTATATATGGATTCAGAGGTTTGGTTGGTAAAAATTATGTGGCTTCCAAAACATTTATTGGGCTCAATGAAAATGATCGTTGGTATGATTATTTAAAGAAAAAAGTACCACCTCGTAATAAACAAGGAATTGGTGTTGAAAAATTTGACAATACAAAACAAAGTATATCAGTTGGCTTTGGAGCTTCAATAGCGACCACAGCCGATAACGGAAAAGGATTTAGCAGTAAAGTTTTTATGCTGCTAAGCCTACCAGAGCTTTTTTTAATTGAAGGTCAAGCAAACCTAATGCGCGAACGCCTCAACATTAACAGTGAAGAGGAAGCACCATTTTATGCGCACTTAATCATTGATAAAGATTCTATTCAAGCTGGAATCGGAATTCAAAATTACCAGATTGGGAATGGAGAAATTCTAAAGTCGATGAATGGCGAAATGGAGATGGCATTTTTCTTTAAAAATTCTGCTGCTTGGTATATCAACCTTGGTAAAGAATCTCCAGATAATAAACGAATTCAAGCCAGATTATTCAGCCTTTTCGAAGGATATTCATACTTAATGCTGAATAATAGCGGTATTAGGGCTGGGGCTGGAATGCGAATGGAGCAGAATTATAAATTCGGTCCAGTAAAAGTAGCTTTTCGGGCGTATTTAGATACAAAAGGGATGTTGAATTTCAGACCTTTTCAAATAGGTGCTGGAATACTTTTAGGAGGAAGTATTCGAGCTAAATTTGCTGGATTTGGGATAGAACTAAATGTGAATGCTGGTCTTTCTGCAGAAATTCCAAAACCATTTGTAATTGAAGGTTTTTTAGAAGTTAAAATTAAAGTTGGTCCGAAAAAAATAACAATTTCATTTGAATTGACTTGGATTAGAGAACGAAAAGTAAATACTGATGAAGTAAAATTAATTGATTCATCAGAATTTAATCCACCTTCTAAGGTAGCTAAATATCCATTCAAAGCAGTAAACATGCTTTCAGAAGAAACTTATGATCTTAAATTCTTTGATCATGGCACAACCATTACCAGTCCTGAAACTGATATTACATGGAACGACTTTATTATCCCAATGGATTCATACATAGATATTGAATTTAAAAGATCGGTTTTTCCTTTTCTTACAAATTATGGAGGAGGCATTAGTCCATTACCTGAATTTATAGAATATGTACCACCCCAAAAAGGTATCATGCCGCAGGTAAGACATAAATTTTCAGTTACTAATATTGAAATTAAAATTTGGAATCCTACAACTAAACAATGGAATATCTATAATCCTTGGGAAGCTTTAACTTCTAAATTTTCAAGTATAGGACTTAATGTACCAAACATTGAAACATTACCGCTGGGTTATTGGCAGTATAATAACAGTGCAGGTAAATACACATCTTTAAGAATTTTAGCACAAAGTCCATTTGAAATTACCAATGGTGCAACTCCAGAGAATTTTGGACTAACTACACAAAATTTATTGTGTCAGGGAGAACCAGGCGAATATTTTTCCCAAGATTGGCATGATGTAAGTAATCGTTTAACATATCAACCGGATGTATTCTACACTGATAGAGACTTAATTTTTAGATTGACAGGATCAGAAGGAACTGTCGGAGATATTCCTAATTCTTTCGGAATAGCACCATCTCTAAAATTTAATGAAAGTTTAACCAATTATACTGCTTTAAATTCAATTGAAATTTATTTTAAAGATCCAATTCAAGTATTAAAATTAAAGCTAACCTCGATTAGCGGTTGCAGAATCGAATTTTACAAAAAATCATCAACAAAAACCAATACTTTAAGTGGACTTCCATTATATGAATATACTGAATTAATGGGTAAAATTCCTAATACGAATACTAGCATCCCTTATCCATCAAAACAATATGATGTTATGGATCTACTCTCGGAAATAGTGATTGATGATTTTCCAGAACCAGTTTCAAAAATTGTAATAACCCCAAATAGAAGAGGAGATATTGCAAATGTTCTATTTACAAGTTATTGGCAAGGAATTTATGATGCTTGGAGCTTGAGCTTGGAGCCAGAACCCAACTTGTTTGAAACAGACTGGCAAGAAACGCAAGTTTTGGACTGGATGGATATTTGGGGAATAGCAGAAGGAGATATTAGTATTGTAGCATTACAAGATTTAGGGCCGCAGTGGATAACATTAATTCAGAGCGGAACACTTAATACATTAGAGGCAACTTTGGTGCAAAAGTGGATAAAGGACTATATAGATAAACTTCCAAAAGATATAAATTATAGTTCTGTTCTAGCAGAATTACAAAGAGATTTTGATGATGTTATAACAGGTCTTTCTAGATACCCAAATTTATGGCAGCTAGTTTATGGTTGGGAAAGAAATTATAATCAATCGGTTATTTATTCAAATTTATTTGACATTTATTCAACTTATATTCATGAAATAAGCTGGCTAACAGCAAAGCAGGCAGATTATAACTTATTAATTTCTAATCAACAAAGTCTCATCAATACAAGCTATCAACAATTAACTGCTGCTATCAATGGAAGTTTAGCTCCAATCTGGAGGCCAAATTCTAGTTTCACAATTAAATTAACTACAAAAGATGAAATTGATTCAAATGGAGCTACAGAAGTTAGCGATAATAGATATCCATTTATAAAGTCATATACCATTGGATTTAAAACAAAAGGTCCTCTAGGTTTTTATCATCCTCACGATAAAAAGTATATTAACCTGAAAAATCTAAACTTAGAAGATCAATACAAATTATCTGGTTTACAATATTATTTAGATTATGCTCGGTCCTATCCAAATATTGATAGTAATTTGTTAAATGCTAAACCATTATATTTTAATAATATTTTTCTTAGCGTATTTTTTATAAAAACGTATGTTAATGCATTTTTTACCAATTGGCAAGAGTATAAAGGAAATTTAAATAATGACTATACACTAAAAGCATTTGTTTATGATCCAATTGATAAAAATATTAATAATCCGGCAATTGCATCTCAAAATATTGGATGGGTATTACATACAATAAATAATTCTATTCCTGTTGATATGGCTGGAGTTGATATTGTAACTAATTTATTAACCCAAACTAATCCTAACTGTACAAATTTATCAACAACTCTGACTCCGCCAACTGTAAGTTCAAAAATAGCATTAGGGAATGTAAAACCTCGAAAATTATACAATGTTGACATTAAAGCAATTGATTTAACTAATAATACAGAATCTACACTTCACAAATACTCCTTTGAAACTTCACAATATCAAGATTTTAATTCTCATGTAGAATCATATAAAAGGAAGTTTTTAAATAAGGAAACAGGTTTGGAAGAAGTAAGAAATGCATTTTTTACAATCGAATTAGAAATAGCGACTACTTCTTTACTTTTAGATTTATCGACTAAACTGAAACAGGTTTTAAGTAAAACGTTAAATCTAACTGATGTTTTGCTAACAAATTATGCAACAGATTTTGAAAGAATTATTTATGGAATTTTAAAGTTAAATAGTCTGTATGCAACAACTAGTACCGAATTTTTACTTATAAAAATTAAAAACTTAGAAACAAATGCAAATATTAATTTAGGAATTTTAGTTCGGAGTTTAGAACCATTAAATGATCCAAAATTACCGAATGATATATTAAATCAAACGATAAACGCGATAAACCCAGCTAACCTAACAGAAAATTTCTCGTCGAATTTTTCAAGAGATAATTCAAGTTTCTTCTTATCAAATTCAATGGGAAATCTAACCAATACTAACATTACTTTAACATTTAATTTTAAATTATATGATGGTGTTAGTTATAAACAAAAAGATACAGTTTTAGTTCCTTTAAACCTATCTCAATTTAATTAATTATGGCAATTATTGTTCTTAATTCAAATAATATAATAATCCAATCGCCACAAATTTATTGTCAAGCTGTTGGATCAAATGGTGAAAATCAAACGATTGTAGGTAATCTAGTGCGTTGGGATTTGATGGGAAAATTAGGAGATAGACACATTCCCAAAGGTGATTTAGCAGTAAGTACAAATGGACAATTTGAAGGATATAATAAATCAGATGATTATGTAATGCTACATCGTTCTATATATTCACACAACAATCCTATTATTATAAATTTAAGTGGTGGTGATACCTCATATTCTGTTATTCCTAATGAAAAATGTTTGCTATACACAAATTTAATTTATGGAAATAATGTAAAAATAAGATTTGTTGATGAAGGTTGGTTTAATTATTTACATAAAATATTTTTATTAGGATCCACAAATCCTACAACTGGGAATTATTTTTTAGATAATTATACTGGTGTGATTGAAATAGAAGTCGTAAATAAACTAATTTATAAATATGAAATTTCATGCGGGGTAACAACAGGAATTGGTCATTCTCTTTTTGAAACTATCTCTTATTTTGATAATCCTGAAGACTATGGAGGCAGACCTAATCCATCATTAAATGAAAATATTGTAAAAAGAGAAATAAAACAATCTGGTGAACTAAATAACAATAGCTTTGAGACAGTTGGAGAAAACATAAAGTTTATAAGAATTCAACAAGTAGATATGACATCAACTTTTACAGTTGTGCTTTATCCTTATGAAGATTTATTTAATGAACTTCAAGCAAATCAAAGTTGGCAAGAATGCGGAAAATTCGGTTTAAGTTTAGATACTAAAGAGGTTTTTAGTCGTTTTCAAGGTGAAACTTATAGTGGCGGAGATCTAAATCTTCTTTGGAGTAATTTTAATAATCCTATTAATGCTAACAACTATAAAATTCGTTTAAATTTACCAGAAGATGGTTTAAAAGCTTTAATACAAAAATTCATCGAGATTACGAATATTGATCCTTCTAATTTTGGAGGTAATTTATTTATACCCATTGAAACTTTTGAAAATGATGGGAATGGGATCACGATAAGTTTATTAGACGTAATCAGATTAATTTCAAGTGATTATCATGTTGCACGAATGCTTGGATTAGGATATCTGGATAAAGAAGTTGATGATCAAAAATATATCTACGCCATTAAATATTCAACATTCGATTATAATAGTTCTATTGGAAAAGATCATATATACTTAACATTGCCTACTAATATCTATGATACTCGATCACCTCAAATCCCAGAATTAGATGAATTAAGCTATGGTTTGTATTTAAGACAAGATTCAAATTCTGTAGAACAATTATATTCATCTGAAACTGGATATTCATTAATTGATAATATAAGGTATGTAAACATTAATAGAATTATTAATGATGAAAGAAGAAAAATTAATGTGGAAATTCCCAATTCCGACTTTTTTGATCTTACACAAACAACTACAGCAAGCAGTTTTGGGATAAAATATGAACTAAACACTGAAGGAATCTGGATTGAGAAAGCTATATTATTTGATGAGGAATTTAATGAGCCAATAACAATACCAAATAACAGTGAAGTAAAACTATATACTCATGGAGAAAAGTATGAAGGATTTCAGAGATATGCAATATATGTAGCTAATTGGTTTAATAGGTTTTCATTACTAAGTAATTTTAAAGACACAGACGAAACACTTTTTACAAACTTAAATAGATTACTTCCTCCTTCAAATATTTCTGTTCAATATATTCAGGAGGAAAATCCTTTAATTTTAACTACTCAGGAAGAACAAAGTAATCTTAAATTAGCAAAACTCGGAAATCCTACCGCAGATAATTATAAGACTAGAATAATCTTTGAGTGGAATAATGTTCATATCAATTCTTACAATAAAAATGATAAGGTTGAATTTTATTTTAGAGATGTTTTACCTAATAAAATAGAATGTATAATTGAAAAAGTAATTTCAATATCTGAATACGAATGCGAGATTCAAACGAAACCTTTCGTCCAAAATAGTTCAAACCCTCCTATTACATCAGACTTTAAAATTGGACCAGGTGAAGAATACAAGTATTTAGGTTCAAACTTAAGCACGATAAGTGGTCAATTCCTTATTATTTCAATTTCGCAAGATGCCAACTTCATAAAGGGTCCTACCTTTATTGTTAAAAAAAATAAAATTTCTGAGCCTTTTCAATTAGAATCAAATACACCATTAATTATTTCACCAACTTTTGTTTCTCCAAAAATTAATGAAGTTGCATTTACTCAGGAAAATACCGACAATGTTGGAAATTGGATTAAACTTCAAAAAACTGTAAATCTTATAAAATTTAGTGATACAATTGAAATTGTATATGACGAAGATGGTGTTCCACATAATGAATTAGTGGGAGGTATTTCAGCAAATGCAACAATAACTGAAGTAATTAATTCTAATGGAGGGTATACTATATCGTTTAACAACGGAATTAATTTGGCTGCACATCCAGATCCTTCAGTAAAATGGTTTAAGGGTAGTGCTAGATTTATTTTAGCTTTAAATCAATATAAAAGAAAAAAACTTTCTGTTGTTTCAATTATAACACTTAGTCCTATAAAATTAGCAATTTTCGATTATGACTATTTAGCGCTTCCAAATGAAAGAATTAAAACCGGTAGTAATATTAATGTAAATTTTCATCCTGGATATAAATTATATTTAAGCGCAGAGCCTAATATATTTGATAAAAACAAGATACTTCCTGTAAATGGATCAAATTTAAAAACAACTTATATTTCAGTTAGAAGTATTGATTCAATAAATAACAAATTTTCTTCATTGTCATCAAATCTTTCATTAATTGCAAGAAATGTTCAATTACCGATAACTCCAAACATTATAGTTCCATCTGTATATGCAACTCGTCCTGATTTTTATGGCAAATCAAGTTTTACACTAGATTTTGAATTAAATACAATTGGAAGATATCCATACGGACTAAACGTTTATAAGGCAAATCATACATCCATTTTAAAAGCTTTATACAAAGCAAGTACCTTAGAAGAAATTTTAGCAGAGCTAGTATCTTCTACAGATACTCAATTAGAAATTAATAATAGTTGGGATGGTTTGTTTAACGCAATTACTTCAGATAATCTTAAATTTACCCAATTTGGATCATTTCGTTTCCCTTTGCCTGATAATGATAAAACTAAATACTTAAATTCAGAAAACCTGATTATTTATCCATTCCCAATATTTGACTTATCTGAAATAAATCAGACCTTAATAAAAAAAGTTATTGAACAAGTATTCATTTCTTTAACAGATTCCCCAATTATTTTTGATTTCTTAAAAATGGGCTATCAAACATCTTCTGCACTTCCAAATTCAAAAAATAATATTGGTAAATTATTAGATCCAAGTGATCCTCTATTTAACCCTTTTCCCATGGCGGTTAAATTTCCTGTAATTAATCCTAATATTGTTCGTTTTACTGATTATAGACTTAACGGTAATTCCGAAAATATTTACTTTTATTTTGCTAAAGAAATCGCTTTAAATGGAAAATTATCTGATAGAACATCTGTTTCTGATCCAGTAATGGTTGTAAACTCAACGCCTGCAGAAAAACCAACCATACGTAAAATTGTAACACATGAAGTGAATAGTATAGAAAATTTATCGCCATCTATTGAATTTGAAATTGCAGAATATCTTAAATCTGAAAAAATAAATAAGTATCAAATTTTCAGGTCCACTTCAATAGCTAATTCAACTTCTGTTAATTTAATGACAAAACTTGATCCGATTAGTATTGAAGATATTGTTCAGGATACCTTTGAGGACTTGGATTTTCCACCATTTGGTCAACCTTTATTTTACAGAATTACCGCACTACGAGAAATCATAAATGAAAGAGGTGAAGTAGAATTAATAGCATCACAGCCAAGCGAAATGATTTTAACGAATATTATTGACTCATCAAATCCTGATGCTCCTACAATTACTCCAATAATTGGTTCAACAGTAATTATCAATGGAATTGTAACTTCATTATCAAATGTTTCATTAAGTTGGTCACAAACTGTATATAATGGAACTTACTATGTTTATAAAATGAATGGATTTGGAAATTGGGAAAAGATTTGGACAAAAAAAACCAATAATGCTCAAATTGTATTTCCTGAAAATGGAGATTTTATAAATTTTCAGATAATGGCCTCTTTAACAAAGATAGACGATGAAGGCAATGTAATTTATCATCGATTTAAAGTAACCGTTGAAAATGCAAGTGGATTATTTAATATTGAGGAAAAGGATTTAATTATTTAAATAAATTGGATATTCTTTCTTAAAATCAAGCTTTTTAAAGCGGGAGTTTTACTAAAAAAAGTTTTTTACATTATAAACATTTTTAATCAAACCATTTATACTTTAATAATTCTTAAGGCAATAATCTGAGTTTTAAAATCGATATTATTATGCATTTCTTCATTGATCTTAGCCAATTAACGGCACAAAGTTTAACAGGAAATCCGTATGGTCCAGTTAGTAACGATCTTACTAATAAGTTCAATATTACTTCACAGTTTCAGCTTATTAGCCAAACAAAAGCATTTGCTTGCCAGGATAGTCTATTGATTGTTCAACAATCCTCAACTAATGCTTCTTTGGTAAATATTATTTTAAAACCTATTAAAGGTTTAAAAATTCCATTCCGCCCTGTTAAATACTTTATTTATCGAGGTTTGCTTAAAAGCAGTTTCATTAGCGGTTCGGCTATTATACCACCATCTCCATCTAATTCCGAATTTATTGCAAATTTTTGGACAAATTGGAGCATTTTCAAAACTAATATAAATCAGCCTACCTTAATTGACCCAACTCCCGCAAGTTTTGGTTACGATACTACTTTACCACCAACGCTAGCAATTGAAAAAATTTTTGATAACTCACAAACTGATGCTAGAGCCGCAATTGTGAGAGAAGGAGATTGGATAGGAGATTTTGGAACTATTGATAAAATTGGGTTTGAGATTATATTATCAAATGATAGCTTCCTGCTTGATTTAGAATATTTAGAATCAAACGAATTTCAAATTGAAGTTTCTGCTTTTACAGGTTTTGAATTAAGAGCAAAACGAGAGCAAATTTTATCATTTATTGATCCAGCTGCTTTCTTCGGTCTGCATTATGAATCTGGAGTTAATATCTCTGTATTTAGCGGTAATACTAAAAACGTTTCGATTCTAAAACGAAATGATATTTATTCATTACTACTTAATAAATTTAAAACTAAAAACCGAGTTTATCTTGATATTAGAAGTGAAAAAGGGTATTCATATAATTTTTATGAAAATTATGATGATGGTTCTACAAATAATATCAAAATTGGAAATAGCACATTTACACCAGCAGCGCAAAACTATTCTACTCACGAATGGCCAATTATATTTATTGATATTCCAATTACAACCACAAAAAACGAAAACGATATAAAAATAAATCTCCGTATTGACGACAATACCAAGCCCATTTTATTTCTTGAAAACACTGAAATTTTAGAGGGGAATAGAAACGCTAAATTTCTAGGTGAAAATGAAATTCTTAATGGAACAGCGATCGATTGGAGTAAAGATTTAACTTTTAAATTTCCAAATACAGGAACGAATAACAAGGAAAATATTGCCTTTTATTTGAAGTTACAATATTTCAGGCAAATTCACAATGTAAATACTATCCCCACAACATTGGGCTTGCAAACACAATCAACTTTCAAAAGCGTTTTTGCTTCATTAGATACCAAAAATTTAGGAGATACTGATCAAAAGTTTTGGCAGGTATCAAATGAACATTTTTCTTTTATTCAGGGAGCACTGCCAGATGGGAATTCGTTTTCGGGAGTAGCTGTTCAAGAAGCAAATTTTGATACCAATCGAATTATACTCCACACTCAAATGTTATTCCCCCGAAAAACAACAGGATATTCATATTTACGAACGGATGCCGAGATTAATGAAGGCTTTAGTTTAGAAGGCAACTCAAACCAAATGTCCTTTCTAAGAAAAGATATATACAGTTATTCACAAAGCATTCAAGAAAATTCGACTTACCCCCCTTATCAAGCTTTTGGACATTGCAGCATGGAACGGTTTTACCGCTAAACAAGAAGATCTCTTTATACTTGGGCTTATGCAAACTGAATTATTAGCACTAAAAAATGTAACCGGGTTGAGTAACCTACACGCAAGATATATTGGGTTTGAAGATGTATCCTCTTCTCCTGCTGTAGACATTAATGGAACTCCCTACAAAAAATACAAGCTGAATGTGCAGGGACTAAATGCCAGTGGATTGGTTACAACGCTAAATCCAAGTTCTAATATTTTGTATTTACAGGCAGAGGGTTTGTATTCACTTCTAAGAATTTTGCGGATGCTGAGCTTCAAAAACAACAAATAAAAGGAAAATGTCCAAAATGTTCGGATGAATTTACGACTGAATTAATTCGCAAAACACTAAATAAAAAGGAACTAAATACTCAACAACAAACAATTATTTCTTCAATAATTCCTTATTTGAATAAATATAGACAAAATTTAGGTTTGGATACTTGTTTACGAAAAGCTCATTTTATTGCTCAGATTGCATTAGAATGTAAAAGTTTTACAACATTTGAAGAATCAGCTAATTATTCGTCAGAAAACTTTAATCTCGGTGTTTTTAGTACAAAGGCAATCATAATAGATTCTATTATTGTTAATTCACTTAAAGATTACTTATCATCAATTTTTAAATTAATTGATGGCAATGGTATCGAAATAATAAAAAGTAATGACGATTTAAGCACAATATTAATTACTGAAAAACCTTTGATCATAGATGGCGAATTATATGGCAGGTATGAAGGCGGTGACAAACTTATAAAGCAAGTTTACAACGCCAATAATTCCATGAAATATAAAATATTTATTAAAAATCATCCATATTTTGATATTCCCTTAATGTCAAGAGCATACGCGCCCTACATAGGAGATATAAGAGGATTAGGAAATGGAGGTGAATTGACAAGAGATGGTTGGAAATTTAAAGGAAGGGGGTTGAAGCAAGTTACAGGAAGAGGGAATTATCTAGCATTTTCAACCTATCGGAATTCAAATCCATTTCCAGATGATAGCAGTGGTGCAATAGATTTTACACAAGAAAATCCCGTTTCAATGAGTGGTAAGTATTTAATGATTTCGCAAGATCCTAAGTTTGCTAATGGGAATAGATTCAATAAAAAAACAGCCAAAGAACACGCAGATATTGATAATGTTGATGGTGTTTCTAAAACAATTAATCCTAACGATGTAAAAAGTTTCCCTCTAAGAAGTCAATTTTATTCTTATGCAAAATTAGCATTTGATGTTTTAGGTCATAAAGAACATTTAAAACTGTAGTGAAAGTGAAAATTTATTTTTTTTTAATACATATAGTATTCTATCCTCTTATTTCATATTCTCAGAAAGTAGAGATAGTAAAAGATTCAGTTTGTTTGTTAAACGAATGTTTAACAATTCAAGAACTTAACATTATTAAGCCGCAAATCTACAACATAATACAAACTACTTTTAATCTTTTTGATGGCACACAGATTTTTACAGATTACAATGAGCGTATAAAGTTTAAGAAAAAAATATTGCAAGATTGTAATTCTTTTAATGATTTGAGAATGATAACATACGGTTTTGAGGATTATGAAATATATTTTAATAAAAACAATTTACTAAATGTATCAATTACACTCCAAGCTTATGGTTCACCTTATGAAACTACTGAGTACTTAATGTTTGATCTAAAAGAAGATAAAGAAATAGGAATTAGATTATTTAAATATAAAAGGCAATTGTTCAATTGGTGTTTAAAAAAAACCACCAATCTTGAAAATACAAAATTTTTACAATTAAATAATTATCTTTCTCAATATCAATTAATTACAAATAAAGAAGGAGATATATCAAATTTAGAATTTATATTTAGAAACCCAGAAGATAGAACAGAAGTGGCTGTGGCAACTTTTACATATGATGAAATAAAACCCTTTTTAAAAGCAAAATATTTAAAATATTTAAATAAAAGATAACGATAAATTTTTAATTTAGGTAAGCAATTTTGCTATTCAAAATACTAAGCTCTATTAAATGTAATTTGATTTTGGAATAGTATTAATACTATAATAAAAAATATTTATGAAAGAAAAATTTTAGACATTTATGGTCCATTGAGAGGCAAAGAAAAATATACTATGACAAATGCCTCTATAAGATATGACAGTTTAAAAACGAAACTGATATGATTTTATTAAAATACTTATTATTTATTTACACGTTTACAGGATCCATATCTTATTCTATTGCACAAGTAGATTGTGAAAATATAAGTATAGATTCATCTATAATTAAAATAAACAAAACAAAGCATCAAATTAAAATGCAGGATACTGAAATGTTAAAAGAAATGTATCATGAATATCTTTTAAAAAAATATGCCACCATGACTATTTAGAAATAATTTGCACTATGCAAAATGGTAATACATACTTCATTGAAAAGCAGATTTACATATTAGAAAAAGGAATATACAAACAGTCGATCATCTTTCTTATCTATTCAAATAGAAATAGCTATGAACTATATGCTGGATTAGGAAGTGGAGAAAATTTAACAGATATATGCTTTAATGTTGAGTCAAACAAAATGTTATTGAGTGAAACAACAAACATACAAACTGAGGAAATAACAAAATCTTATTTTAAAGAATTGATGCTATCGAATAAAAACAATAGTAAAGTATTAAATTTATTAGCTCTCCCTTTTATTTTGGGAATTGAATATATAAATGAAGATAAGATGGAAATTGCAATTGAATTAGCTTTTTATTTATCTCAAAAGAAATGTTATACTAATTCTATGAATTTATTACAAAAAACTCTTCTTAATTTTCCAAATAATATAGAAACTCTGCTAGGTCTAGGTGACAATTATTGGATAATAGGAGACAAACCTTTAGCTTCAAAATATTATGAAAAGTATCTTTTTGAGTTGACAGCTCAAAATAAATGTAATAAAATTTTGAAAAGAGTTAAAGAGAGAATAAAATAGAAATATATTTTGTTAAATTTAAAAAGAGCTTAAAGAAACTACCAGTTGTTATGTTTTATATTCAATTAATCGTAATAAATTCTTCAATCGTTAATTCACTCAAAGATAAATTTTTGTCATTTTTTAAATTATTTGATATCAACGGCGGTGAATTGACAAGAGACGGTTACAAATTTAAAGGAAGAGGGTTAAAGCAAGTTACACGTAGAAATAATTATGGATCATTTTCAACCTATCGGAATGCTAATCCATTTCCAGATGATAATAGTGGGACAATTGATTTTACTGCGGAAAATTCTACGCCCTTAAGCGGTAAATATTTAATGGTTTCGCAAAATCCTAAAATTGCTACACAATCAGCAATTTGGTTTTGGAATGGTGGAAATAAATTACTAAATAAAACAACTAAAGAACACGCAGATATGGATAATCTTGATGGTGTTTCTAAAACAATTAATCCTAACGATGTAAAAAGTTTCCCTCTAAGAAGTCAATTTTATTCTTATGCAAAATTAGCATTTGATGTTTTAGGTCATAAAGAACATTTAAAACTATAAAGAAAATGAAGATTTGTTTTTTTTTGGTAAATATTTTATTCTCTCCTCTTATTATATATTCTCAAAAAGTAGAGATAGTCAAAGATTCGGTTTGTTTAGACAACGAATGCTTCGAACTTCAGGAACTTAAAATTACCAAACCTTTAATTTACAATAAAATACAGACTACTTATAACCTGTTTGAAACCAATGAAATCTTTACTGATTGGAAAGATCGTTTAAACCATAAGAAAAAGGTGTTTAAAGATTGTAAATCTTTTGATGATCTAAGAGAAATACAATACGGTTTTGAGAAATATCAAATATATTTCAATAAGAATAATTTACTAAATATTTCAATTGAACTTCAAGTTTCTGGTTCACCGTATGAGACTATTAAGTTCTTAACATTTGATTTAAGGAAAGATAAAGATTTAGGAATTAAATTGTTTAAAAATAAAAAGAAATTGTTTAATAAATACTTGAAAAACATAACAGATGATGAAGGCCTAAATTTAGAAGCTGAATACAATTATCTTTCTCAATATGAAATTATTACTACTCAAAAAGGAGATCAGTTAAGTTTTATGTTTTTATATGTCAAGCCAGATAATTGGAAAGAAAATTATCATGTAGTTCTCACAACGAATGAAATTAAACCTTTTCTGAAATTAAAATATTTGAAATACTTTAAAGAATAATTTCCCTGCGATAAGTTGCTCAATATGCGTTAACCATGTTCTGGATAGAAGTTTCCATATCAAAACCTTAAGAAAAATGAAAAAGTTAATTATTGTAATATTTCTATGCAGTGTGTCTAATTACCTTTGGGCTCAAGCAAAATATGATACGATTGAGTTTAAAAGTTTGACCCTAAATGATGAATACTTATTTACAAAAAAAATGCATTTCCAATAATTTGTAGACGATACTAAAACAAGAACAAAAGTATTTCCTTTTGAATATGCCCCTTTACCATTTAAGAATTTAATACCAAATAATATAATCTATACAATATATACTCAACGCCTTGCATTTAGCTACACAGATGTAGACAGAAATAATATTTATATAACCAATGTAAAACCTAACAGAAAATTAATATTAAAGATAAAAAAGGACAATTTTTCTATTGTATTTCCTAAAAAAAGTAATATTTATATTTTAAAAAAGCTTTTTCAGAATTCTTATAAGTCATATTTAACTTATGATTCGTACGATAAAGACATTAAGGAATTCCGATTAATAGTGAAAAATGAAAACGAATATGCACTTTGTTGTTTGGTTTTTGATTTTCAAAGATGCGTTGAAATGTATTTAATTAATTTAGACTACGTTGGGTCAGGCTCAAACTATTGAGTTTTTTATTTTAATTAAAAAACCGTTTGCTAAATTTCAAGAGCATCTGTTTTACTTATTTCATAACAGCTCATCAATTAAGATAAATTCACATGCGAATAGTTATTTTTTTATCAATACTGATAATAATTTCAAACTGTAGGAAAAAGATAACTATTATAAAAAAATACAAAGTCACAATATGGTTATTGTTCCAAAAATAAAGTACAATCAAGAATGTGAACGAAAAACTGATGGTTTCTTTCAAAGATTTGAAGCTTCAATTTCTAACTTTTATCTCGAACAGAGCGCAATAAGAGTATACAATGATAGCATTGGAATACTGCAACCATTTTATACTTATAATTCTTACGGCGAATGTTATCCTGAAAAAATAGAAAATAATTTATTGATAGTTTACAATTTTAAAGAAAACAAAACAAAGGTCTATGACAATATCTTAATTCCTAATAGTATAAATTCCTATCAGGAATTGATATCAAATAAAAGCAGCTTCATCATTCATTCAGAACAAGGACACTCATATACGTTTTTCACAAATATCTTTGTCACTCAAACTAAAATAGATAGCATCCAATTAGAATCGACGGGCTGGAATCAGTACACTAAAACATATAGATTCAGAAATTTATATTTAGGTAATTTTAAGCTAAACATTATAGATTCTCTACAGGGTATAAATGATGTTAATTCTCCATAGTGAGTCAAACTAGAATAATTTTTTGAAATAAGTTTCACGTATATTTTTATTCAAATCAATCAGCTATTTAGTTTTGGAATGGTGGAAATAAAATAAATTACCTTTAAAAAATCAAATGATTAGCTCTAAATTTTACCATTTCGACATTTACAAAAGTGGATAGGTCATTCAAGTACTAAGATTTTTAAAGATTCAGATCTTCCATTTATGGTTAATTGAGCATGGTAGACACCTTTTCCAATAGTAACAGTATTACTATTAAATAAATAATCTTGTTTTCCAAATTTCTGAAAAGCATTAATCGGGAAAAGTACTAGTCTACCTAACACGTCATAAATTTTTAATTCAACCCATGCTGACTGCATTAGCTCATAAGAAATCTTCGATTCTGGCTTTATAGGATTAGGGAAAACAGAAAAACTAAAAGCAGACTCTTGAAGATTAGATATACCGACAGGGGTGGTTACATTGACAACAAACGTTGCTGTGTCCTTGCACCCATCAGGACTTGTGATAATATGAGTCACAGTATATATTCCATTATTTAAATAATTATAAATAGGACTATCCAAATTACTTGTACCAACAAAATCTCCAAAATTCCATTCATGAGTTCCAGAAGCAGAATTTGGAATAAATGAAACGAATCTTGAATTTGTATCTTGTAAACTGGTGAAAGTAGCGTCAGCGGCATTTACTCCAAAAATATTAATTGTATCCCTTGATGTACAGCCGCTTGCATTGGTAACTAAAACTGAATACACACCGGCAGAGCCAACAGTAATAATTTGAGTAGAATCACCAGTTGACCAAAGAAATGTACTATTTGGGTTTCCTGCATCTAAAATAAAATTTTGTAGGCCGCAAGAAATTAAATCGGATCCTAAATTCGCGACTGGAGAAACAATTGCATTAACTGCAATACGATCAGACCCGCAACCTAAAATGCTTACCTTCCAGTCATAAAAGAAACCATATAAACTTTGAGTTCCATTAAAACTGGTAAATGCTATTACTTCTGGTAACTCGTAGGGGTATGCAAAATTATAATTTACATATGCCGTAAGAGTATTAAATAGAGGCCTTATGGCGTAGTTGTTGCCTATTTCAAAATTAATGTTGACAAAAACTTTCGTTTTCTTTCCAATTTGAGTTTGATTTATTGTTATTGGTAGAGTCTGACCAATTAGTACAAAAGCAGAATCAAACACTTGAATTATAAAAGTACCTGCAGAACCTGGGTAAATAGAAACCGAATCAATGGTTAATTTTTTGTAAACATTAAATCTAGTTTGACTAGTAAAGGAATTATACCCTCCTGGTCCGATGTTATTCGTTAACGGTCCAACATTAAAACCGCGAGGAGAAATTGTTTCAGCATAATATGTTTGGGAAGCTGATAGACTAGGGGTTATAAAATTACTACCTTCAAAAATTGAATTTGAATCCGAAATACTAGAATACCATTTTACAGGTTTTCCATTGGCATTTGCAAACAAAGAAGCTGATTGACCTTGGCAAACTGAATCTCCAGTGACTACAGGTGGTATTAATGTTGGAAAATAATTGGCAATCATAGAAGTACTATTATTGGTAGAATCAGCATCAGTGGCCAATTCAATTATTGCTTTTAGGCTTACTTTACCTGATACGTTTGTGTTAATTTTCCCCAATGTTACAGTATCTATATTTTGGCCTGGTAAAATTGATGTGTAAAAAGTTGACAAAGTGTCGTTCACGACTCCCGTTAATGAAACCGTTATTTTAAAATTAGTTTGAGGCAAAAGCCCTGCATTAAAAATAATTACACCTAAACTATCTTGTAAGTCTCCGCACTGGCTTGAAGAATTGTTTAAAAACCCTAAAATTGCCATATCATTATTAGCTGGTATGGGTATTATGCTAAAGGATTTAATATTTCCGACTATCGGAAAATTTGAAGACATTAAATTTACACTTGAGAGTACTCCTTTAAAAAAGCCTGAAGATAAGTTTACGTTTGGATAGGAACTTAAATCTTGTGCAACAACAAAATATTGAATCTTATCACCTATTGTTAATGTACTAGATAATAGCGCATAGTCAATGGTAAAACTAAAAGGTGATATTGCAGAATTAGCCGGTACATATTTCCAGCCATTTACTCCACTTGTATTACCACCTAATGTATTATTTTCAGATTCCTTCTTATAATATAATCTGGGACGGTTGGCTAAGCTTGTATCAATACCATTTACATCAAATATGTTTGCGAAATTATTAAGTACTCTAGTGGTTAAAATATATGTACCGGATAAATTTTTTGTATTAATAGTAGGAGGCACTGCTTCACGGGCAGTTTCATAAGCTCCTATCGTAGGCGAAATTAAATTTCTACTTATACCAATAAAGTCATTTTGTATTCCTGCAATTGGTATTCCTGCATTAACTACAGGAGATCCAACTTTAGGTACTAAAATAGTACTTGAAGTCAATAATGGATTTGTCTCCAAACTTCCCATTTCTATTGAAGATACTGTTTGAAAGTTGGTTAAATTGTTTGAATTAACAGAACCCCATTTACCATAAAAATAGGTTCCTCCATAATTTCTAGTTAAATAGATAAGATTATTATTCGAAATTATCGGATCAATAAAGCCATAATTTAATCCAATATGTACTCCAGATCCTGATCGATTAATATTAATAATGTTATTAGTAGTGCTTGGCGTAGATGGGGCAGAAAAAGTAAATTGACTAAATGCTCCATAAGTTGAACCAAAAAGTGATAAGGTGTCTATTAAAGAAACAGTATTGAATGAAACATTTGTATTGCTTTCATAGTATAGTCCATACTGATTTCCATAACTTTTAAAATCATATATCAAGTTATTATAGATTTTACAATAATTGGAGAATGACTCTACCCTAATTCCAGTAGCTTCGTAAAAAGAGTACCGATTAGTACCAAAAGGATCGTGTATTTTATTATTCTGGATAGTTACATATTCTGAGAATTTACAAAGAATTCCAATAAATTTAAGCGGGGAAATTCGAGTTGGCCTGCTAATATCATTGAAAGATATCTCCATATCATTTACCTTGTCTATATAGATGCCACTGCTTCTAAAATCAGAAATTTTATTTCTTACTATTTTATGTTCTATATTTTGTTCGGCAATATTTAAACTATAAATACTTATCCCATAAATTCCTCCGACAATTTCATTATCCGAAAATTCATTATAGTTTGCATTTGCACCTATAAATAAACTTTGATTTGAACCTGTTACAGCAATGCCTACAGAATTATTATCTATATCCGATAACTTGGACATGATAATCTTTGAATTCGAAATTTTATTATAATTTGCATCATTAAGCAAATGTACGCCCCATCCATATACAGCTGAATCACTAACAGCTATAGTGAAATTATCGAATGTAACGTAATCTGTTCCATCCAATTTTATAATATGTCGATTTACAAAAGTTGGATCAAAACGTATAGTTGAGCCATTTCCATTAAATATAATCGTATTTGTAGCACTAGTTCCATTAATAATACCTAAACCTATTTGCTCATTATATGGACTTGCAGCCCTATTAATATTAAAAACAACTGGTCCGCAAATACCTTTTGTTTTTAAATCAGATGCAGCAGCACTTATGTTTGCATAATTTGATCCTAAGCCTCCAATGGTATATATTCCTTGTAGTGCACCTCCAAAATTCGACTTATTTATCGTGTCATTGATTGTATTTACATCTAATGATCCATTTGGTAATGATGTATACGCTTTTAGGTTATATCTTGTATTTCCACTAATCACAAAATTGCCTAAAAATATTGTATCTGATTTTCCAACTCCTAAATTTCCAACATAATTGTAAGAAGGTTGAGCTATACTATCAATTAACCAATTTATAGTTAAGGAAGTCAAAGGAGTTGATCCATAATTTACTAATCTAACTTCCACAGGATTTGTTCCTTGACAAGGAGCAATTGGTTGAACAAAGTTTGTTAAACCTGCATCATTTGATGATAAATTATCACTGCTATTATCATAATTTAAAAACCTATATTTTGATGTTTCTCTATCTAACATGAAAGGAAGTTGCTCGTTTTCTAAATATTTGATTGCATTATTATTAAATATTTCTTTTTGTAGATTGAATTGGAATAAGTTTTTAAAAAAATCGGACTGAAAAAGATCTGACGCAAGAAATAAATTACTTAGTTCAAATTTAGATTTTGAAAACGTTAAATAAATTGGTATTTCACTATTGCGGTCAATAAATTGATATTCATTTAAATAACTATTATCAACTTTAAAATGCTTTGTTAAGTCCTTTTCTTTAAAATCCTTATGCCCATTACTAAATGATAGAAAATTAGCAAGAGTAAGAAATAAGATTAGTGTTGCTGTAAAACGTATGGTAAAAACTTTCATAACTATTTCTATTATAAGTTAAAAGTAATTCTAAAAATTGATTTTCCCAATCTTATATTTCAGCATAATCCTAATTAAACTTTCTCTTTAGTTCTGAAACTGAGCTTTCAAAAGCCTCTGGCTAAAAAAGAATAGATTCTTTTATTATTATGCTCTTCATAATTATCAATTCCTAAGCATCATCGTAGGATTTATAATCCGTTTAAAAAAATCTACTTTTTAGAATTTGCAATCGGAGGTATAATCGTACATTCTATCTACAACACCAATCTAATAATTTTTCGATAAATAGGATTCATAGCCCAGGGTTTTAACCCTGGGTTCAGGGATCAGGAAGAGCCCTTTCCAACCGTTTCAACGGTTTACCGTTCGGAAACTTAGCCCACAAAAAAGCCTTACAATATTTAGTTGTAAGGCTGGTTTTTGTTGAGTATGTGTTTGTGTACTTCTTGTACACCGGTATTGAATAAAATTCGGCAACGACCTACTCTCCTACCTATTACGGCAGTACCATTGGCGCTGATGGGCTTAACTTTTCACTTTAGGTTTGGAAGATTTAGATATTGGTGAATTTTCTTTAACTATTGGAATTTTAAAAATTTGCTTCGCAATCTCGGTGGGGTTTACAATTGGTAATAAATATTGCTCTAATGTTGTTCCTGCAGTATTTTTTGCAAGCAAAGCCCTAGTGTGAGAAATAGATAAGCTAAGCATTGTTATCAAAGTTGTATGTGGTAGGGTAACATGAGCTTTATCTTCTGTTGAATAATCTTTAAGATTGGAAATTCTAAAAAGATTCGATACTTTAATTTGAACGTAACTTAAACCAGTTAAATTACTTTTGAGTGAATAGTTAACTTTAATTTCAAATGTTTCCTCATCAAAATTTATATCAGTCTCAACGCTGAATCCGATAGATAATCCTGTTTCATCTACCTTTTCTTCTATGAGACTAAACGCTAATTCCCGTATTTTAAGAATTGTTATTGCTACATCCATTTTATGCAGATTGGAGTGTTTCTTTGGATATATTAATTTGTGGCTCATTCAAGCTTATAACTTTTCCAACTTCTGCAATGAGCTTATGTTTGTTTCTGTTTACTCTAAAATTCAATGGTATGCTTACTAAAGATGAAGGAATTCGGTATTCAATCTCAGTTGAATTTCCTGTTGATCGAATCAAAAAATGTTCATTCATTTGCGATTCAATATATTTTGAAACTTCCTCAAATTTATGATACGCTTCAACCGGAACAAAACCAAGCATAGGCACCTGATTTAGTGCTAACGAAAGTTCTACCAATTTTTTTATTGAAAAATTACAACTACCACTAAGCACTTGTGAAACATATCCTTTTGATACATTCCATTTTTCAGCCAGTTGATTTTGATTCAATTCATTAACTTTCATGTATGCTATCACTTGGCGATAAATCTCGTTTTGAAGTATGTCAACCCAATATTCGTTAGTTTTGTATAGATCCTTTTTGCTAAGCATAAGGTTAGGTTTTAAGATTAAAATATTCTTTTTTGGTTTTCCTGAAGCTAGAAATGTCTGCCTTTTGCGTGGTTTTCTTACCACAGGATACAATAACTCTTCCGTTTTCTTTATCGTGAAATAAATAAGCTCTTAAATGCTTGGTTTTAATTTCATATTCTTTAATAGGATCCTTTTTTGGAGTTATGTCTCTGTGTTTTTCAATTGGTAATGTATTCAAATCAGCAATTTGCTGCATTCGGGCTTGTAATTGTATAATTTCACTTTTAAGGTTTCCATCTTAATTATACATTGTTCACAAAATAGATCAAATTCACAAGTGTTGTTAATAAGTAGTTTATAAAACTTAAGCTTCCCAACTATTTCTTTTACTTCTATTAACGCAAACATATACAATTTGGTTTACCTATAACTAAACTTTTAAAAATATTTTACAATTATTATCAAATTATTTTAAAAATAAAAGGTTCAGTTATTAACATTTACCTTAAATAAAAATTGCGAATACCTTATAAATATTGTTTTAAGTAATGGGTGAATTAAAATTTGATAAAAGATTTTGATTATTTATTTAGGTAAATACATCAGTCTTATAAGGCTTAATTTTCTATACATTATTTAACATATCCAATTTTCCTATATAATAACTTCATTATAGGAATCTTAGCCCACAAAAAAGCCTTACAAGGTTTAGTTGTAAGGCTGGTTTTTGTTGAGTATGTGATTGTGTACTTTTTGTACACTGGTATTGAATAAAATTCGGCAACGACCTACTCTCCCACCTATTACGGCAGTACCATTGGCGCTGATGGGCTTAACTTCTCTGTTCGGAATGGGAAGAGGTGGACACCATCGCAGTAGTCACCTGAATGCGTTTAATGTTAGTTGGTGGATTGTTACCAATTAACAATGACATTGAACTGAAAGAAATTACTCGGTTAAAGCAAACAATATAAAGGTTTCTGCTGGGAAAGCTTTCGGGAAATTAGTATTGCTCGGCTTTGATATTACTACCTTTACACCTACAACCTATCAACGTCGTAGTCTTCGACGTCCCTCATAGAATTCTCATCTTCAGGTGAGTTTCGCACTTAGATGCTTTCAGCGCTTATCTCATCCAAACGTAGCTACTCTGCAATACAGCTGGCGCCATAACAGATTCACCAGAGGTTTGTCCAACCCGGTCCTCTCGTACTAAGGTCAGCTCCTGTCAAAATTCTTACGCCCACTACAGATAGGGACCGAACTGTCTCGCGACGTTCTGAACCCAGCTCGCGTGCCACTTTAATCGGCGAACAGCCGAACCCTTGGGACCTTCTCCAGCCCCAGG
>ENA-OFCE01000593-OFCE01000593.1-metagenomes-genome-assembly--contig:-NODE-593-length-23104-cov-7.530392_pt1 | contig 23104 bp, 22 predicted proteins | sample MGYA00153388_OFCE01 | MGnify analysis MGYA00153388
ACGGATAGAGCAGCCCCGCCGCGAGCGGAATGCCGAGCGCGTTGTAGACGAAGGCAAAAGCCAGGTTCTGCTTCATGTTGGCCACCGTGGCGACGGACAACGCGGTCGCCGTCGCGATGCCGCGCAGGTCACCCTTGACGAGCGTGAGTTGCGCACTGTTCATTGCCACGTCGGTGCCGGTGCCCATCGCAATGCCGACATCGGCGCGGGCCAGCGCCGGGGCGTCGTTGATGCCGTCGCCGGCCATGGCCACGACGCGGCCCTCGGCCTGCAGCTTTTCAACCAGTTCGAGCTTGTCGGCAGGCTTGACTTCGCCATGCACTTCTTCGATGCCCAGGCGCCGGCCCACGGCACGCGCCGTGGTCAGGCCGTCGCCCGTGGCCATCACAACGCGGATGCCCGCTTTGCGCAGCGTGGCCAGCGCCTCGGCCGTGGTGGCCTTGACCGGATCGGACACGGCCAGGATGCCGACGAGCTTCGCGTCCGCGGCCAGATGCATCACACTGGCCCCATCGGCGCGCAGTGCCTCGGCCCGCGCCGCCATCGGCGCCACGTCGACGCCGAGTTGCTCCATCAGCGCGGTGTTGCCGAGCGCCAACGCCTTGCCGGCGATGGCGCCGCGCACGCCGATGCCGGATGCGGAATCGAATTGCTCGGGCTTGTCGAGCACCAAATTCTTCTCGTGCGCGGCCGCGACGATGGCCGCGGCCAGCGGGTGCTCGCTGCCTTGGTCGAGGCTGGCGGCCAGTCGCAAGACTTCGTCGGCATCGAATCCGTCGGCGCCGATGGCCCGCTCGAATCGCGGCCGACCCTCGGTCAGCGTGCCGGTCTTGTCGACGATGAGGGTGTCGACCTTGCGCAGGTTCTCGATCGCCGCGGCGTCGCGAAACAACACGCCGTGCGTGGCGCCGCGCCCGGTGGCGACCATGATCGACATCGGCGTGGCCAGGCCCAGTGCACAGGGGCAGGCAATGATCAGCACCGCCACGGCGTTGATGAGGCCGTAGACCCAACTCGGCTCCGGCCCGAACAGGCCCCAGCCGAAGAATGTCAGCAACGCGGCCACCACGACGCCATATACGAAATAGCCGGCAACAGCGTCGGCCATGCGCTGCATCGGCGCGCGCGAGCGCTGCGCCAGCGCCACCATCTGCACTATCTGCGACAGCACCGTGGCCGAGCCCACATGCTCTGACGCCATCACCAGCGCGCCGCTGGTGTTCAGCGTGGCGCCGATCAGCTTGTCGCCCACGCGTTTTGTCACCGGCAGCGGCTCGCCAGTCAGCATCGACTCGTCAAGCGCACTGCTGCCCTCGACCACCACGCCATCGACGGGCACCTTTTCGCCGGGCCGCACGCGCAGCTTGTCGCCGACGTGCACGTTCGCCAGCGGGATGTCCTCTTCCGACCCGTCCGCTGCGATGCGACGCGCCGTCTTGGGGGCCAGACCCAGCAGCGACTTGATCGCCGCCGATGTCTGCGAGCGCGCCTTCAGCTCCAGCAATTGGCCCAGCAAGGTCAGCGAAATGATCACTGCCGCGGCCTCGAAGTAGACGGCGACACGGCCCATCGAGACGAACGAGTCCGGAAAGACCTGCGGTGCGACGGCGGCCACCACGCTGTACACGAAGGCCGAACCGGTGCCCAGGCTGATCAGCGTCCACATGTTGGGGCTGCCGTTCACGACGGACTGCGCACCCCGCACGAAAAACGGCCAGCCGGCCCACAGCACGATGGGCAGCGTCAGCACGAGTTCCAGCCAGTTCTGCGTGGCCATAACCATCCAGCCCAGCCGATGGCCGACCATCGCCAGCACCGTCACCACCACCGTCAGCGGCAAGGTCCACCAGAAGCGCCGCGTGAAGTCCGCCAGTTCAGGGTTGGCCTCGTCGTCCAGGCTGGGCAGCACGGGCTCCAGCGTCATGCCGCACTTCGGGCAATTGCCGGCACGGTCCTGACGAATCTGTGGGTGCATCGGGCAGGTGTAGACCGTGCCGACCGCAGCCACAGCCGCAGCCGCGCGTTCTGCGTGGTGCGGCGACTCTCTGGCGACGGTCATGGCGCAGTCACCTTTTCTCGGGTTAAGTGTTGCGGCTCGTCGTCGGGACGGCTGGCGGCCGAGGTGATTGCCGCGTGAGTCACGATGCCGCGGGACTACAGGAGTGAAGGCAGTCGCGTGGAAGCACTTCCAATGAAGTTACGGTCGAAGCGCCACGGCGTCTGTGCGGCGCCACACTCGGTCGGCAGCACGGCCGAGGTCGAAGCCATCCAGCTGACCCGCCGCTGCTCGGCGGGGCCCGTGCCGTCCAGCGACGGCTGGCAGTTGGCCACCCACTGCGGAAGCAACTCGCCCACACCGACGTTTACGACATCGCACAAGAGCGCCCGGGCGGGTGACCGTCGATGACGCCGGCACGCACCACCGCCAGGAACAGCCAGCCCTCGTCGGTGTAAATGCAGGTGATGTCGCCCGCCCAGACCCTGTCGGGCGCGGCCACGTTGAACTGCCGATCAAGCAGTTTGGGCTCGATCCGCAGACCGTGGTGGCTGTTCGTAATGACCTTGAAGCGCCTCTTGCCCTTGGCACGGATGCCATGCACCTGCATCTGCTTCTGGACCGCTCCTTGCCCACCCGAATGCCTTCGGCCAGCAGTTTCTTCGCCGTCTGCGGCCAGCCGTAGCGACCGTGGGCCTCGGCGTGGATGGCCTTGATGTGCACCAGCAGTGCTCGTCGGCGAGATGGCGCCGACTCGCCGCGCTGGCCGCACGCACGAAGTGCTCGTGGTGCCCGGCCACGCTGGCCTCCAACACGCCGCACTGCACCGAGATCGGCCACACGCGGCGATGACGGTTGATGAAGGCGTACTTCAATCAGAACAGGCTCAGCAACTCGGCCCGCCGGTCGCCATCCGCCCAGCTTCGTGCTTGAACTCCAGCGCGAAGCGCGCCCGCACTGTCTTCGTCAACGCCGTACTCCTTGCTTGTATTGAAACACTCCGCAAGGGGTACGTGTTTCGGGGGCAGGGTCACCCTCTTCGCCAACCGAAAGATCTCGCCACATTTGCGGACGGCCTTAGGAAAGTGGGACTTGCTGGCCGGCGGCTCAGTCCTTGTCCTAGGCCTGCTCCCGGTTGCCAAAAACCGGCGAGGCGATGGAAGAGCCTGCGTAACTGCTCGCCAAGCGGTAAGCGCCTTGCCGACGGCGCGCAAACCAGCCCATACATATCAGGCCCGCCAGCATCAAGGCGTACGTTTCCGGCTCGGGAATCGGCGTTACGCTCGTTGTAACCCAAGGCAACGGCACACTCGAAATCAGCGTAACGCCGGGCGGCAATTGCATGGTCAGATAGGCGCTATTCGAGGCGTCGGTCAGCGCTGACCAGCCCGGGCCTTCGCCAAAGGCGAAAGCGTCGAGTGCAAAGGCTACAGTGAGAAGCGAACCGGGAGCGACTGTGGTGACCGGAAAGGTCATCGTGACGTCGAGGCCGTCCACGCCGCCGCTGTTAAGGGCGGTTGAGAATCCTCCTATCGCGCTTGGCGTCACGCCGCCAGTGACCGGTCCCGTGAACCGTTGGCCAAAGTTGGCGGAAATAGTGGATGCGGCACCCTGCACGTTGTTGCTGAAGTAGGCGCTAAATTGATTGCCCCACACCCCATCGGGTCCTCCTCCCGGCGTATGCTGAAACGATGCAGTAATGTTCGCTTCGATGGCCCCTAGTTGAAACGTAATCGGTGCCAAACCGGTGTTTTGGAACGTTGCGGCGAAGCTTGGCCGAGAAACCTGGTATCCACCGCCCGACGCGGCGGCGCTGGCTCGCAAAACGGCGCCTTGAGGGCTGCCATGCAGATCGGCGAGCCCGAAGATGGAACCCAGTACGGTCACGGCGCTCAGTTGCGCAAACGAGGGATCGACTTGGACCAGAGTCAGGGCGGCGCTCTCGCCGCGCAACTCCACCAGCACCGAGGAATCGATCAGCGTCAGCGTCGACGGCAATGGGGTCTGGCCGGCGGCTGGCAAAGCCAAGGTCGCCGCAGCCAAGGCAAAAGCCAGCGCCGTGAGATGGCGGGTACAAGCGCAAACTGGACTAGATACCATCACAACTCCTTGCGGCGTCTTAAAGAAACCGGCCTCTTAATTTAAACAGCGGCTATGCTTCAGTCCATTCGACGGATGTCGTACTACAAAGCGATACTCGTGAATGTCTCCGTCGTCATCGCGGTTTCGCCCCATGAAGAACTTCGTGATCGCTCCGACTTTATCCTCCTCGTGCGATGCCGCGGAGGCGTCGGTTGACGAGCAGATCGAGTTCGAGGCAATCGACCTGTTCGCGCGTTCCCCCGAAGGCTTGATTGCCGGCATTGTGCCGCTCGGGATCACCGTCGTTCTGCTGCCGCAACTTGCGCAGCCGCGATGGCTGTGGCCTTGGGCGGCGGCGGTCGCCGGCGTGCTGCTTTACGGCTTGTTCCTCACACACCTTTATCGACATAGCTCCCCGCAACCGGGGGCCATCGCGCACTGGCGCCGCCGCTTCGTTGTCTTGACCGCTGTTTCGGGGTTGGCTTGGGGATCGGCTGGATGGCTGTTCATCCCGGCGCCATGGCAGGGCGAGATGTTTGTCCTCGGGTTGCTGATGGCGCTGTCTGCATCGCTGGTCGCCAACATCGGCGCGAATCTGTCGATTTATGTGGCGTATGTGATCGGCACTTGGCTGCCGACGATCGCCTACCGCACCTGGCTCGGAGGCGCTCTAAACATCGGGCTCAGCGTCAGCGCGTTGGCCAGCATCGTCGTGCTCACGCTCTTCGCCGCGCGGATGTCGACTGGTGCTCGGCGCTCCATGCGAATGGGTCACGAGAACAAACGCATCGCCGAAGCTCTTGCGGAGCGCACTCTCGAGGCGGAACAGGCCAGCGTGGACAAGTCGCGGTTCATCGCGGCGGCCAGTCACGACCTCCGGCAGCCTGTGCACGCGCTGGGACTGTTGCTCGACGTGCTTCAGGGGCAATCGTTAGCAGCGGCCGCTCGCGGAACGACCGAGCGAATGGCGCGTGTTCTTCAATCGCTCGACTCGTTGTTCAACGGACTTCTCGACATCTCGAAGTTGGACAGCGGCGGCATCGAGCCTCGATCTCGCAGCTTCCTGGTTGAGCCGATGCTCGCTCGCGTTGTCGAAGAGTTTGGCGTCGAGGCCGCAGCCAAGGGCCTGCGCCTGCGCCAGCGGCTGCCGCGTGATTCGGCTGGTCTTGGTGTGATCAGTGATCCGCAGTTGTTCGAACGAATGCTTCGCAACCTGATTGCCAACGCTGTTCGGTATACGGCAAGTGGCGGTATTCTGATCAGCGCGAGGAGGCGGGCACAGTTTGTGTGCGTCGAAGTATGGGACAGCGGTGTCGGCATTCCTGGGGATCAACAGAAGGCCGTTTGGGACGAGTTCTATCAGGTGGCAAACGCGGAAAAAAACCGCGAAAAAGGCCTAGGGCTTGGCTTAGCCATCGTCGCACGACTCGGCCGCCTGCTCGATCATCCCGTCAGTCTGCGGTCACGACTTGGACGCGGGAGTGTTTTTCGTATCGACCTTCCGTGCGCGCCCTCGGTCGGCGTCGACACGAAACCGGATGCTGACGTGGTGGAAGTCCCGTTTGCCGGATCTCAAAAGCAGCGTTTCGTACTGGTCGTCGATGACGACACCTTGGTTCGGGATGCCCTTGAACGCTGGCTTGGGTCGTGGGGCTGCCGAGTCACGTCGTGCGCCGACGCCGCCGCAGTTTCTGCTGCCCTCGGAATGATGCCGACCGCGCCTGATGCGCTGATCACCGATTGGCGTCTCCCTGGACCAAGCGATGGCCTGGAAGTGACGCGCATGGTGCGGGAGAGGTTCAGTCCCTCGCTGCCGACCATCCTCATCACGGGGGACGAATTCAACGATCTTAAAGAGTTGGCTACAAAACACCTTGTTGTCCTACTGCAAAAACCTGTCAGGCCGGCGGCTTTGCGAGCCGCTCTGTCGGCGCAATGGTCGCCTCTGGTTGCTCCGGCAAGCGTTGTCGAATGAACGTGCTAATCGTCGATGATCACCCCGTCTATCGCGACGGGCTGGCGGCGCTCCTGGTGCAGTTGTTTGCAGATGCGCATGTGACGCAGGCGAGCGACGTCCAAAGAATGTTTGAAGTTCTTGAGCAGGATCCGCGCATCGATCTGCTTCTACTCGATCTGGGTCTGCCCTCTGTCGGCGGTAGCGCGGCGCTGCCCCAATTACGCGTGCGCTTTCCAGCCATTCCGGTGGTAGTGATTTCCGCAACCGACGATTCGGCGGTTGCGGACGCCTGCATGGCGCAAGGCGCGAGCGGGTTCATTCCGAAGTCGGTCAGGCGTGAAGCGCTAGCCGCAGCGCTGCAGGCCGTACTCGACGGCGATGTGTACCTAGCCCCCACGTTCAGGCATGGCGCGCAAAGGTCCGCCTTGTCGGCGTTGACTCCACGGGAAACTGAGGTTTTGCGCAGGATAAGGGCCGGCGAGCCAAACAAGGTCATCGCCCGCCACCTAGGTATCTCCGAGGCGACAGTGAGAGCGCATTGCTCCGCTGTATTCCGGAGCTTTGGTGTCAACAGCAGAACACAGGCCATCGCGGAGGCTAACCGCCGCGGTCTTCTCAATACGGCGATGTAGCAGAAGGTTGTAAGCGTCCCGGCGCGGCACCTTGAAGGGCGGCAGCGAGATGCCAATGATGGTGTCCAATCTAAAACAAGCAGGCTGACCTGAATGGGTGTGGCGAGAAATCTTAACGGCGCGTTCGTCGGCGCGTTCGTCGGCGCTGTCGTCGGCGTTCTTGGCCGCCGTGCACCGGCACGACGATGTGTGGAATCGGCAAGGGAACCCTCGACTGTTCAGCTTGTCCGGCGGGTGCAAGCGTGAAGCAAGCGGGCAGGCCAACGGCCGGCATGGTCACCGTCAGGGGTGCCCGCGAGCACAACCTCAAGAATGTTGACGTCGATGTCCCGCGCGATGCGCTGGTGGTGTTTACCGGCGTCTCCGGCTCCGGCAAGTCGTCGCTGGCCTTCGGAACCATCTATGCGGAGGCCCAGCGTCGCTATTTCGAGTCGGTGTCTCCGTACGCCAGACGACTGATTGACCAGGTGGGAGTTCCCGACGTTGACTCTATAGAGGGGCTGCCACCGGCGGTTTCGCTTCAGCAGCAGCGCGGGACGCCCAATGCTCGTTCATCGGTCGGGAGCGTGACGACTCTCTCAAGCTTGGTGCGCATGCTGTATTCCCGGGCCGGAACATATCCTGCGCGCCAGCCGATGCTGTACGCCGAAGACTTCTCGCCGAACACGACGCAGGGTGCATGTCCTGCGTGTCATGGACTCGGGCGGATTTTCGAGGTCAATGAGCGGACGATGGTGCCGGACGACTCGCTGACCATTCGTCAACGAGCAGTGGCAGCTTGGCCAACCGCGTGGCAAGGCCAGAACCTGCGTGACATCCTCGTGACGCTAGGCTACGACGTCGACCTTCCGTGGAAAGACTTGTCGAAGAAGGACCGGGATTGGATCTTGTTCACAGAGGACAAGCCCACTGTGCCGGTCTATGCGGGCTTCACGCCGGCAGAGACACGCGCCGCGCTGCGCCGCAAGACAGAGCCCAGCTACCAAGGCACCTTTATTGGCGCACGCAGGCATGTGCTGCATACGTTCGCTACCTCCCAAAGTGCCCTGATGAAGAAGAGGGCGTCGCGCTTCATGGTCGGCAGCGCTTGCCCCACGTGCAAGGGGAAGCGGCTGAAACTCGAGTCGCTGTCCGTCAAGTTTGCAGGCTTCGACATCGGTGAACTGTCCAACATGTCGCTCGACCAAATGGCGCAAGCGTTGACGCCTGCTTCGCGCGGTGAGTTCGAGGCCGTCTCGGCGATTCAAGCCTCTGCGACGTTGAGTCGGGCCCGGGCTCGCGATGACACTGCCCGTCGCGTCTCGGCCGGGGGGTCCGCACATCGTGCCGCGCCCGACGCGCGCCGGACTCCGAACCTCTCGCAGGAGAAGCGCATCGCGGCACAGCGCATCACCACTGACGTGCTGGGGCGCCTGGCGTCGCTGCAGCGACTGGGATTGGGATATCTCTCGCTCGACCGTGGCACACCCACCCTGTCGCCAGGGGAGCTTCAGCGGTTGCGGCTGGCAACGCAGATTCGGTCGAACCTGTTCGGCGTCATCTACGTGCTTGATGAACCTTCAGCCGGCCTTCATCCTGCAGACAACGAAGCGCTGATGCAGGCACTGGATGAACTGAAACGGTCGGGCAATTCCATCTTCGTGGTGGAGCACGACCTCGACGTCATGCGGCGGGCCGACTGGTTGGTCGATGTCGGCCCCGACGCAGGCGAGCTTGGCGGCCACGTGCTCTACAGCGGTCCGCCTGACGGACTGGAAGCGGTTGCCGATTCGCACACCGCCAAGTATCTCTTCGGACCGCACTCTGGCGTCCTTAAAGTGCCGCGACCTCCGAAGAAGTGGTTGGACGTGCGGGGCGTCTCCCTCAACAATTTGCACGGGGTGGATGCAACGTTCCCGCTCCATGCGTTGACAGTGGTCACGGGAGTTTCTGGTTCTGGGAAGTCGAGTCTGGTTACCCGAGCGCTGGTCGAGATGGTGCTCGAGCATTTGGGCAGTGAGGCGGAAGAGATTGAGAGTGAACCGGACTCAATGGAACCCGAGGCGTTGACGCGTGCGGGAGGCCGCATTCACTTCGGCGCCGACGTGATCCGACGTCTCGTCCAAGTGAATCAAAAACCTATTGGTCGAACTCCACGCTCGAACCTTGCCACCTACACGGGTCTGTTCGACCACGTCAGGAAGCTCTTCGCACAGACCGAAGTCTCCAGGGTGCGCAAATATGACGCCGGCCGCTTCTCCTTCAATGTTGCCAAGGGTCGGTGCGAAACCTGCGAGGGCGAAGGCTCTGTATCCGTTGAGCTTCTATTCATGCCCAGCGTGTACGCCCCATGCCCGACCTGCCATGGTGCGAGGTTCAACGGTGCGACGCTGGAGGTCAAGCTGCGCGGCAAGTCGATTGCCGACGTGTTAAGCATGACGGTCGACGACGCTCATGCTTTCTTCGCGAACGACCACGTAGCGGCGAAGCCGCTGGCGCTGCTGAAGGACATAGGCTTGGGCTACCTCCGACTCGGGCAGCCAGCGACCGAGCTGTCCGGGGGAGAGGCGCAGCGCATCAAACTGGCGACCGAACTCCAAAGGTCGCAGCGAGGGGACGCGCTTTACGTACTTGACGAACCGACGACCGGTTTGCACGCGGCAGATGTCGACCGTTTGATGGTGCAACTCGAGCGGTTGGTGGATGCCGGCAACACGGTCATCGTCGTGGAGCACGACCTCAGGGTGATAGCTGCGAGCGACTGGGTAATCGACATGGGTCCCGGGGGCGGGAGTGCTGGAGGACAGGTCGTGGCGACCGGAACTCCGCGCGAGGTGTCACTGAATACGAAGAGCCGAACTGCGACCTACTTGCGAAGAGCACTTCAGAATGTTGGAGGGCACTGAGTGACCTTGCCACCGAGGCCATTGCTCAGGGAACTGATGCTGTTGCTGCGGACCAAAGAATCGCAACTTCCCTGATGACCCTGACTGATCTGTACGGTGTAGAACAGACAGGGCCCTCACTGGCATCGACTATGACAACAGTTTTAAATTAGTCTACTGGAGCTCATCATCGCCGATTCAACTTGCTGGGGCGAGACAGATCCGGCGCATCAGGAAATCGCAGCACGAACCTCATGAACGCGCAAGCGCCCACCCAGCCCGACGCCCTGATCCCCGAAAGCCTGCCTGTAGCCGCTGCCGAGGAGAGAGCCGAAGCGCCTGCTTTGGTAGCCAGCGTTGAAGGGGTTGTCCGGACTCGGCTGCTGACTGTGGTTGCCAGCGCCTTTGTGGTCGAAGTGGCTGCCCTGCTGTCGAGTGCGCAGATCAGCGTGGTGGTCGTGTGCGACGTCGCCGGTGCCGCAGCGGGCGTCATCACAGAGACGATCCTGGTGCGGCGCCTCGGCTTGGGCCAAGCCGATTTTTTTACCACGCGCGCCGGCGACGTGATGACGTCCGAGTTCACGGCCTGCACTCCGCAAGACGTGCTGTCCGACGTGCTGGCGATGATGCATACGCGCGGACTCATCTACGTGCTGGTGTTGGGTGCCGACAAGCAGCCGCTGGGCGTCTTGAACGCGCGGGACGGCTTGCGGGCGTTGCTGGCGGCTGGCAATCAGGAAGAGGCGCTGTTGCGCAACTATGTCATGGGCATCGGCTACCAGTGACGTCGTCATGATGCGAAAAAGTTCTTCCGACGTCGGTGTGCAGAAAGCTCGAACCAAAAGCAAGTAACCCGGAAGCGAGTCATGGCGAAGAAGGACTTCAAGGTCGACGACGCGGTCGTCTGGAACAGCACGCAGGGCGAGGTGACTGGCAGCGTGAAGAAGAAGCTGACATCACCGACCGATATGGCGCACAAACCTGCGGCCTTGAAGCGGGTGAAAGCCGGGTGAATACGAACATGGCTCACGCGGCTGTCATGGAATTTAAAACGGCGGTCAACATGTCGCCGAAGGCGTTGACAGCGTGGCTGAAGACAGCGGAGTCCAAAGCCGTCGGCTCTAAAGCCACTGAAGGCAGTGAATCGGTCGGCCACCATTCGGGCAAGAAGATTGTCAAGTTGCTCGAGAAGGCCGAAGGCGAGTTTACTGACGACGATTTCGCGCACGCCCGCACGGTCGTGGGCTTCATCCATCGGCATCTGGCACAGCGGCCCGCAAGCGACATCAGGCACAGCCGCTGGCGGTATTCGTTGATGAACTGGGGCCACGATCCTGAAGCAAACAGTTCCTGAGCGCCGTTCGCGGCGATCGCGCCGATCGACTTGATGCGGCGGTGCCAAAGGCGCAGGTCCGCAGTCGCCCATTGAAGCGAAAATGACGCAGTCCCCTCGAACCCGCACGGAAACCGACAGCTTCGGCCCTATCGACGTGCCGGGGGATGCTTTGTGGGGCGCGCAGACCGCACGCAGCCTGCACTTCTTCGCCATCGGCGAGCAGCGCATGCCGTTGGCCATCGTGCATGCGCTGGCGCAGGTCAAGCGCGCCGCAGCCGAGGTGAATGCCGATCTCGGTCTGCTCGCGCCCACGCGGGCGGCAGCCATCGCAGCCGCTGCAACGCGCATCGCCACGGGCGACCTGGACGCGCAATTCCCCTTGTCGGTGTGGCAGACCGGCTCGGGCACGCAAAGCCACATGAACGTCAACGAGGTCATCGCCCACCTTGCCACCCGTTCGCTCGACGTAGCCGATGGCGCCCAGGTCGCCGGGCGTCGCGTGCACCCGAACGACGACGTGAACCTGGGGCAGTCGTCCAACGACGTGTTCCCGACCGCTATGCACATTGCTGCCGTGCTGGGTGCGCGGCCGCTGCTGGCGTCGCTGGCGGCCTTGCGTGCGGCACTGCGCGACAAGGCCGAAGCGTTCCGGGGCATCGTCAAGGTCGGCCGCACCCATCTGCAGGACGCCGCGCCAGTCACCGTCGGTCAGGAATTCGGCGCTTACGACGCGCAGCTTGCGCTGGCCGAAGCGGCCATCGGCCGGGCGCTGCCCGATGTGCACGCGCTGGCCATCGGCGGCACGGCGGTGGGCACCGGGCTCAATACGCACCCGGAATTCGGCGCCCGCGTTGCTGCGGTGCTGGCCCGACGACTGGATGCCCCCTTCGTCGTGGCCGACAACCTCTTCGCCGCGATGGCCGGGCACGAGGCGCTGTTGGGCCTGCATGGCGCACTCAGGACCCTTGCCGTGGCACTGAACAAGATCGCCAACGACATTCGCCTGATGGGCAGCGGACCGCGTGCCGGGTTGGGCGAACTGAAGCTCCCGGCCAACGAACCGGGCAGTTCGATGATGCCGGGCAAGGTCAACCCGACGCAGGTGGAGGCGCTGACGATGGTCTGCGCCCAGGTCATGGGCCACGACGTAGCCATCGGCATCGCCGCGGGCCAGGGGCAGTTCGAACTCAACGTCTACAAACCGCTGATCGCATTGAACATGCAAGACAGCCTGCGCCTGCTGGCAGACGCCATGACAAGCTTCCGCGCCCATTGCATCGAGGGCATCGAGGTGAATGCCGAACGGGCGCAGGCGCTGGTCGCGCACTCGTTGATCGGTGTGACCGCACTGGTGCCGCACATCGGATACGACCGCGCCAGCCGAGTCGCCCGCCATGCGCATGCCCACGACCTGGGCTTGAGGCAGGCTGCGTTAGAGGCCGGCGGCATCACCGCTGCGGATTACGACGCCTGGGTTGGCGACGCTGAACCTGCAGGACGGCTGGTCCGATGAAGATCATTTGCCGCAAAGGTTGCCGGGCCGATCGTGCCTGGGGCGCGTTGGACATTGCGCATTGCCAGCATGAAGGGCGCCACCACGCGCTTGCATCGGACCGACCCGCCGTATCGCTGGCATGCCAAGGACGGCGAAGAAGTGTGTGCCGTGCTCTATGGCCAGGAACGCACCGACGATCCACGAGGTGGGTCGCATCCTCTTTCACATTCATCTCTTTCCCCAAAAGCGAGTCGTCATGAAAGTTCAAGCCTACATCTCCTTCAGTGGCCACTGCGAAGAGGCGTTGGAGTTCTACAAGAAGTGCATCGGTGCTGAAGTCACCGGCCTGATGCGCTGGAAGGAAAGCCCCGACGCGGCCATGAAGGTGCCGCCCGGTTATGAAGAAAAGATCATGAACGCCGCCTTTCGCATCGGCGAAACGGAATTGATGGCCGACGACGGCATGGGCGACAAGCCCGCAGAGTTCAAGGGGATGACGCTCGCGATCGAGGTGGCTGACGATGCCGAGGCCAAAAGCGTTTTCACGGCGCTCGGTGAAGGCGGCATTGTCACGATGCCGTTGATGAAGACGTTCTGGACCTCTTCGTTCGGCATGCTGACCGACAAATTCGGCGTGCCCTGGATGGTCAATGTGGCAGCTGCCGAGGCGTGAGCCTGCCACCGCCATGATCACGACCCCACTCACATCGGCCATTGACCTGGCAAGCCAAAACGGCGTGCGCTTTGCGAATGAAAGCGCGGATTAGCGGCGCGCGCGTGACGCACTGCTGGCCGAGGAGATCGAACTTCGGCGTCACATTGAGCGCGTGGCACAGCAAAGACGCGACCTGCCACCCGGTGGCCCCGTGCCCAAGAATTACGCGTTCGTCGGCGAGAACGGCCCTGTCCATTTCGCCGACTTGTTCGGCGACAAGCAAACGCTGGCGATCTACAGCTACATGTACGGGCCCAAGCGCGAGCAGCCTTGCCCAATGTGCACGTCGTTGATGGCCGCCTGGGACGGTGAAGCGCTCGACGTCGAGCAGCGTATTGCGCTGGTGATGGTGGCGCGCTTGCCGATCGAGCGCCTGTTGGCGATGAAGCGGCAGCGCGGCTGGCAGCATCTCAGGCTGTACTCGGATGTCGACGGCGACGTTACCCGTGACTACGTCAGCGCCGACGACGCAGACATGCCGGCTGTCAATGTCTACACCCGCCGCGACGGCAGCATTCGCCACTTCTGGAGTGGCGAGATGGGCGGCAGCGCGGCCGATCCGGGCCAGGACCCGCGCGGCGCACCCGACCTGATGCCGCTGTGGACGATCCTTGACAACACACCCGAAGGGCGCGGGAGCGACTGGTATCTAAAGCTCGAGTACGGTGGCCGGGGGCCTGCGCGAGTCGGCACGACCAGCGCCTAAGCCGGCGCATCCGGATCCGATTGCGCCGAAAGGATCGCCCGCGAAGCTACTCGATGTTCTGCACCTGCTCGCGCATCTGTTCGATGGCGACTTTCATCTCAACCGCCAGTCCGGTCAGTTCCAGCGCCGCGCTTTTGCTGCCCAGGGTATTGGCTTCGCGTTGCAACTCCTGGATCAGGAAGTCCAGGCGCTTGCCCAGTTCACCTCCCGCCGTGAGCAGGCGCTCGATCTCGTCGAGGTGGGATGCCAGGCGGGTCAGCTCCTCGGCCACGTCGATGCGGATGGCGTAGCTGGCGGCTTCGCTCAAGGCCCGTTCGCGCAAGGCGTCGGGTGCGACGGTGGCTGCCGCGTTTGCGCCTTGTATCGCTTCTTGCCAGCGGTCCAGAAAACGCTGCTGCTGGCGTTGCACGACGGCAGGCACCAGCGGCACGGCCTGGGCGGCCAGTTCGCGCAGGCGGCCGACGCGGTCCATCAGCATGGTCGCCAGGCGTGCGCCTTCGCGGGCACGGGCATCGGCCAACCCTTGGATGCACTGGCGCGCGGCAGCCAGCGCGGCGTCGTCCAACTTGACCGCGGCCGTGCCACCCCGGCACCATTGCATCACTTCGTTCACCGACAAAGGGCGCGCGTTGGGCAACCAACCCTGCACCGTGCCTTCCAGCCTGGACAAACGGTTTAACTGGTCCGGGTTGGGCGCCGGCCAGGCGTCGTCTGCATCGTGCGAGCTGGCCACCCGAAGCTCGATCTTGCCGCGGCGAAAGCCCGCCGAAAGCAGCTCGCGCAACGCAGGTTCCAGGCCGCGTAATTCGTCCGGCAGCCGCAACGACAGGTCCAGAAAGCGGCCATTCACCGAGCGTGCTTCCACCGTCACCGCAGCGCCGCCTGCAGCCGCTTGCGCCGAGGCGTTGGCATACCCCGTCATGCTATAAACAGTCATCGCGCGCACGCCTCAACAAGAGTTAGATCGATTATGTCAAAGCCCAAACCCGCGCCGCTGCCGTCGGGCACCGTGGTCGGGGGCTACCAGATCGTCAAAAAGCTCGCCGCGGGCGGCTTCGGGGTGGTGTATCTTGCCGAGGGCGAAAACCAGCATCTCGTCGCGATCAAGGAGTATCTGCCGTCTTCGCTGGCAGAACGGTCGCCTGGCGAATTGACGCCTCGCGTCAAGCCCGACAAGCAGCCGCTGTACCGCCTGGGCTTGAAGAGCTTCTTCGAAGAAGGGCGGTCACTCGCGCAGATCAGCCACCCCAGCGTGGTCAGCGTGCTGAACTTCTTTCGCGAGAACGAAACCGTCTACATGGTGATGAACTACCTGCAGGGCGACACGCTGCAGGATTTCATCGTCACCGCGCGTGATCTCAAGCGCGACAAGGTCTTTCGCGAAAGCTCGATCCGCAGTCTGTTCGACGAAATCCTGCGCGGTTTGCGCATCGTGCACCAGCACAAGATGTTGCACCTGGACATCAAGCCGGCGAACATCTTCGTCACCAACGAAAACAAGGCCGTGATGCTGGACTTCGGCGCCGCGCGCGAGGTGTTGAGCAAGGAAGGCAACTTTATCCGGCCGATGTACACCCCCGGGTTCGCGGCGCCCGAGATGTACCGCCGCGACGGGACCTTGGGCCCGTGGACCGACATCTACGCCATCGGCGCCTGCATCTACGCCTGCATGCAGGGCTACCCGCCCAACGACGCACCGCAGCGGTTGGAGAAAGACCGCCTGGCGCTGAGTCTGTCGCGCTTGCGCAATGTGTATTCCGACAACCTCATCGAAGTCACCGAGTGGTGCATGTCGCTGGACCCGCTGAGTCGACCGCAGAGCGTTTTCGCGCTGCAGAAGGAGCTCTCGCGCGAGACCGAACGCCGTTACACCAAGCTAAGCTTCGGCGAGCGGCTGAAGCTGCAGATCGAGACCATCAAGACCGGGGCGAAGGCATGACGGTCGGGCGGGTCCGTTGAAGTTCGCCGTCTACCAGGTCAGCCGCAAGGGCGGGCGCGAACTGAACGAGGACCGCATGGGTTACTGCTACACGCGGGACGCCGGCCTGTTCGCGCTGGCCGACGGCATGGGCGGCCATCCCGAGGGAGAGGTGGCGTCGCAACTGGCCCTGCAGACACTGGCCGCCATGTTCCAGCGCGAGGCCAAGCCCAGGTTGGACGACCCGCTGCGTTTCCTGCACGATGCCATCGTGGCCGGTCACCACCAGCTGCTGCGTTATGCCACCGAGCGGGCGCTGCTGGACACGCCGCGCACGACGGTGGTGGCCTGCCTGCTGCAAGGCCGCACGGCGTACTGGGCGCATTGCGGCGATTCGCGGCTGTACCTGCTGCGCGGCGACAAGCTGGTGGCGCGCACGCGCGACCATTCCTACACCGAGCTGCATAAAACGCTGTCGCAGGTGGTGCCGATGGGCGACCATCTCAATCGCAACGTGCTCTTCACCTGCCTGGGCAGCCCGGGCAAGCCGGTGATCGACACCGCCGGCCCGCTGAATCTGGTCGCCGGCGATCGCGTTCTGCTGTGCTCCGACGGCCTCTGGGGCAGTCTCAGCGACGAGCTCATCGCCCAGGTCTTTTCCAGCATGCCGATCGCCAGCGCCGTGCCCGAACTGGTGGAGCGTGCCCTGCGCGTGGCGGGCGACAAGAGCGACAACGTCACCGCGCTGGCCATCGACTGGGAAGCCGCCGAAGACGCCGACGTCAAGCCCGGCGTGTCCACCAGGTCCTTGGGCGACGAGGTGTTCGCGTCCACCATCCAGGCCAGCCTGGCAGGTGATGGCCCCGCCGACGAGCTCGACGACGCCGAAATCGAGCGGTCCATCCGCGAGATCAACGAAGCGATCCAGCGCAGTTCGAGCAAGCGTCGCTGACCGGCCGGCGGCGCCGGTGCTTCCATTGACAAGCCATCAGCGCGTCCGCGCGAATGTGGCTGAATTCCTTCCATCCTGAACCGAGATTGCAACCCATGAGCTTCCAACGATCCGCCGCCCGCCAGGTCGATGCCCTGCGCCCTGTCGTCCTTCAGCGCGGCTACACGCGCCATGCCGAGGGCTCGGTGCTGGTGGCCTTCGGCGACACCCGCGTGCTGTGCACGGCCTCTGTCGAAGAGAAGGTGCCGCCGCACAAGCGCGGGTCGGGCACGGGCTGGGTGACAGCCGAGTACGGCATGCTGCCGCGGGCCACCCACACGCGCAGTGACCGCGAGGCAGCGCGCGGCAAGCAGAGCGGGCGCACGCAGGAGATCCAGCGCTTGATCGGCCGCTCGCTGCGCAGCGTGTTCGACCTAAGGGCACTGGGCGAGCGCAGCATCCTCATCGACTGCGACGTGTTGCAGGCCGACGGCGGCACCCGCACCGCGGCCATCACCGGCGCCTTCGTGGCCGCCCACGACGCCGTGACGGCGCTGATCACGGCAGGCAAGCTTGCGGCCAGCCCGATCCGTGACTTCGTGGCTGCGGTGTCGGTGGGCGTGGTGCAGGGCGTGCCGTTGCTCGACCTGGAGTACACCGAAGACGCCGCCTGCGACACGGACATGAATGTGGTCATGACGGGCAATGGCGGCTTCGTCGAAGTGCAGGGCACGGCAGAGGGCTTGCCGTTCTCGCGCAGCGAGATGGACACGCTTCTGGCCCTGGCCGACAAGGGCATTCGCGAGCTCGTGGCCGCGCAGCGGGCTGCCCTGGCCTGATGCAGTTCGTCCTGGCGTCCCACAACGCCAAGAAGCTGGCCGAGTTGCGGGCCGGTCTTGGCGATCTCGGCGATCTGGGCAATCCGGGCAATCCTGGCTACCAGGGGGTGGCATTGCTGTCGCAGTGCGACCTGGGCATTGCCGAGGCCGAAGAGCCGCACCACACCTTCATCGAAAACGCGCTGGCCAAGGCCCGGCATGCGGCTGCGGCCAGCGGGCATGCGGCCATCGCCGATGACTCGGGTGTGTGCGTGGACGCCTTGGCGGGTGCGCCGGGCGTGGTATCGGCGCATTACGCGCCGGTGGCAGCGTCACTGCTGGCGGGTCTGGATCGCGAGGCCCAGCGCGCGCTGCAGGATGCCGCGAATAACACCTTGCTGCTGCAGCAGATGCAAGGTGTGGCTGAGCGAGGCGCCCGCTTCGTCAGCACGCTGGTGGCCGTTCGCCATGCCGCAGACCCCGAGCCGCTGGTGGCCGTGGGCCGCTGGACGGGGCAGATCCTGACCGCGTCACGGGGCGAGGGCGGCTTCGGCTACGACCCGCTGATGTTCATTCCCGAGCTCGGCTGCACGGTGGCACAGATGGACGCGACGTTGAAGAACGCCCACAGCCACCGCGCCCGCGCCATGCTGCAACTGCGCGCCCTGCTGCGCGAGGTCTGGGGTCTGGGGCCTGTGAGTGCGCAGCGCGCCCGGTAGTCCGATGAGCGACGCCGCGCTCCACTACTTGCGCCCGGGCACGCTGCAACTGGCCGCGTTGCCGCCGCTGGCCTTGTACGTGCATCTGCCGTGGTGCCTGAAGAAGTGCCCTTACTGCGACTTCAACAGCCACGAAGGCCAGGGCGCGCTGCCCGAAGCGCGCTACCTCGACGCGCTGTGTGCCGACCTCGAAGCGGCCCTGCCACTGGTCTGGGGCCGGCGCGTGCACACGGTGTTCATCGGTGGCGGCACGCCCAGCCTGTTCTCGCCCGACGGCATCGCGCGCTTGATCTCCGACATCCGCGCCCGGGTGGTGCTGGCGCCGGGTGCGGAGATCACGCTGGAAGCCAACCCCGGCACCTTCGAGCGTGAACGCTTCAAGGCCTTTCGCGCCGCCGGCGTCACGCGCTTGTCGGTCGGCGTGCAGAGCTTCGACGACGCGGCCTTGCATGCCCTGGGCCGCGTGCACGACGCTGCGCAAGCGCGCGCCGCAGTGACGGAGGCGCGCGAGGCCTTCGACACCTTCAACATCGACTTGATGTACGCACTGCCCGGGCAGACGCTGGATGCGTTGCAGGCCGACCTGGACGCGGCGCTGGGCTTTGCGCCGCCGCACCTGTCGATCTACCACCTGACGCTGGAGCCGAACACGCTGTTCGCGCTGCACCCGCCCAGCTTGCCCGACGACGACCTGGCGTCAGACATGCTGGACTTGATCGTCCAGCGCACGGCCGCCGTGGGCCTGGCGCGTTACGAGGTTTCGGCCTTTGCGCAGCCTGGCCACCGCTGTGCGCACAACCTGAACTACTGGAAGTTTGGCGACTACCTGGGCCTGGGCGCCGGGGCCCACGGCAAGATCAGCTTCCCGCACCGCGTGTTGCGTCAGGTGCGCTGGCGCGAACCCGCGCTGTACATGCAGCATGCGCTGGCAGGCGACGCCGTCAGCAACCAGACCGAGGTGTCGCGCGCCGACCTGCCTTTCGAGTTCATGCTGGGCGCGCTGCGTCTGGCCGACGGCTTCGATCTGGCGCAGTTCACCGAGAGAACCGGCTTGCCGTTGTCCACGGTGATGGCCACGCTGGAGAGCGCCGAACAACGCGGGCTGCTGACATTGGACCGCGAAGGCCCTGCCGGCATGGCCGCGCGCGTGCGGCACACGGTGCGCGGATTCGATTTCCTGTCGGACCTGCAGTCGTTGTTCCTGCCTGTTCAGGGCAGGGCCGTTGCAGCCGAAGCCGGCCTCAGACCCGTGACGTTGCCGCGCCCGCGTTGACGCGCAGCCAGTCCATCAGGCGCTGGCCGATCTGCGCCAGCGGCAGCACTTCGTGCGCCGCGCCGTGCGCAATGGCTTCGCGCGGCATGCCGAAGACGACGCAGCTGGCTTCGTCCTGCGCGATGTTCCAACTGCCGGCGTCGCGCATGGTGCGCATGGCCACGGCGCCGTCGGCGCCCATGCCGGTGAGCATCACGCCCAGCGCGTTGCGCCCGACCACCCGCGCGGCGGACGCGAACAGCACCTCCACGCTGGGCATGTGACGGTTGACGGGCTCGCCGTCCTGCACGCGGGCAATGTAGTTCGCGCCCGATCGCTCCACCGACAGGTGGCGCCCCCCGGGGGCCAGGTAGGCGTGGCCGGGCAGCACGCGCTCGCCATCCTGCGCCTCGGCCACGCTGATGCGGCACAGGCCGTTCAGCCGCGCCGCGTAGCTCTTGGTGAAGCCGGGCGGCATGTGCTGGGTGATCATCACTGCGGGCGCGTCGGCGGGCAGACCCACCAGCACTTCGCGCGTGGCTTCGGTGCCGCCGGTGGAGGCGCCGATGAAGATAATCTTTTCCGTCGACAGCCGCCCCAACGATGCAGGCGGCGCTGCTGCCGCTGCGGGCGCGGCCAGTCGGTGCACGCGGGCGCGGGCGGCCGTGCGGATCTTCTCGGTGATGTCGGCACCCAGTTGCCGCAGGCCGTCGCTGACGCCGATCCGGGGCTTGGCCACGAAGTCCACGGCGCCGAGTTCCAGCGCCTTCAGCGTCACGTCGGCTCCGCGCTCGGTCAGCGTGGACACCATCACCACCGGCATCGGCCGCAGCCGCATCAGGCGCGACAGGAACTCGATGCCGTCCATGTGCGGCATCTCGACGTCCAGCGTGATGACGTCGGGGTTGAGGTTGCGAATCATCTCGCGCGCCACCAGCGGGTCGCTGGCAGCACCGACGCAAATCATGTCGGGCTGGCGGTCGATGATCTCGGTCAACAGTCCGCGCACCAGGGCGGAATCGTCGACGACGACGACACGGGTCTTGACGGGCATGCTTTCCTTTTTGGCAGGGTCTGACAGGGTCTGGCGGGGTCTGGCGGGGTCGGGCTGGGTCTGTCGTGTTGCGGCAGGCTAGAACAGGTCGACGGACCCCGCGCTGGTCACGGGGGCGGCGCGGCTGGCGGCAGCGCGTTCCTGCGCGGCCATGGCCTCGGTGTTGGCCGAGGCCAGGCGCTTGACCATGGCGCGCCCGCTGGCGGGCAGGTAGCACACCTTGCGCGGGTGGATGCCTTCGACGTCCTTGCTGACCACGGTGATGCGTTCTGTGCGCAGGTAGTCCAGCACGAAGGCGGTGTTGCGCTCGCCGACGTTGATGGTGTTCATGCCGCTGATGACGGCGCCGCCGCCGAAGACCTTGGCTTCCATCGACGAGCGCGTGGCGCCGCGCTTGACGAGCTCGCCGATCAGCAGGTCCATGGCAAAGGCGCCGTAGCGCGCGCTGTCGCCTGTGTTCCCGTGGCCGCCGGCCTCGGGCAGCAGGAAATGGTTGATGCCGCCGACGCGGCGGTCGCGGTCCCACAGGCAGGCCGCGATGCACGAGCCCAGCGTGGTCATGATCAGGATGTCTTCGTCGTGCACGAAGAATTCGCCCGGCAGCACCTTGACGGCTTCGTTGCCGAAATGCGCGTCGTAGAAGAAGAACGACGCTTCGCCGGGCTTGCGCGGCTGCGCCTTCAGCCGTTCCAGCCGGCTGGGGCCGGTGGCGGCGCGGGCATGGGGCGCAGGGGAGGGGGGATTCGTGAGCGGCACAACCGCATATCGGCCGCTGCGTGCCGGGCTTGAGTCAGACGCGTTCGTAGATGGTCTTGCCGCGCAGCTTGAACAGGTCGCGGGCCTCGGTGAAGTTCTCGGAGTGGCCCACGTACAGCAGGCCACCGGGCTTCATCGCGCGGTGCATGCCCTCCAGCACCTTGCGCTGGGTGGGGTTGTCGAAGTAGATCATCACGTTGCGGCAGAACACGATGTCGAAGGGGTCGCCCAGCGCGGCCCAGCTGGCGCTCATCAGGTTGAAGCTGCGAAACTCGATCAGCCGCGCCAGCTCGGGCCTGACCCGCATGAAACCGGCATTGGCCCCGCTGCCGCGCAGAAAGTGGCGCTTCAGGCGTTCCGGGGTCAGGCCGCGCGCATCGGTAGCGTACACACCGCGCTCCGCGGCAACCAGCACCTTGGTGTCGATGTCGCTGCACACCAGTTTGATCTGTGCCGACGGACCCAGCGTCTCCAACGCCGTCATGGCCAGCGAGTACGGTTCTTCGCCGGTCGACGCAGCGTTGCACCACAGCCTGATCGGCCGGGCGGCGCGGGCGCGCAGGTCGGTCTGCAGCTCGTCGAAGTGGTGCGATTCGCGGAAGAAGGCGGTGAGGTTGGTGGTCAGGCAGTTCACGAACTCTTGCCACTCGGCCTCGGCATCGGCACCGCGCGTCTGTTCGAGCCACTGCAGGTAGGCCGCGAACGACGTGCGGCCGGTTTCGCGCAGCCGGCGCGACAGCCGGCTGTAGACCATGGCCTGCTTGCCTTCGTGCAGACTGATGCCGGCGCGCTGGTAAATCAATTGCCGGATGCGCGTGAAGTCTGCGGCCGACAGCGTGAACTCCTGGTCGGTACCGGGTTGTGCCGTGGTGGCGGCATTCATGAGGAACTGGGCATGCGAAAGGCAACAAGGGCATGGCGGGTGCGGCCACCTGCAGTGTGAAAGGGGCGGTGCCCCGGCCAAGCTCTGAAATGGGTGTTCGGAACGGGCCAATTCCGAGCCCTGCGCAGCCGGGGGGCGCTGATAGACTGAATTGAGTCGATCTGCACGGGTCACACAGCGGCCCCGTGCCCGAGCATTCCTCCCCCCGATGTGAACACCACCACCCCGCCGCCCGCTTCTTCCGCCCTCTCAGCGCTTCAGCTCGAACGCGCTCTGCAGCTGCTTGGGCATTCGGGCCAGCCGCTGCCCGAAGGCGCGTCGGGCAGCCCCGCCTGGTTGCAGGGCGTGATCGATGCGCTGGTGATTGGGCGAAGCGGCGAAGTCGCGCGTTGAACGCGCGATGCGCCGCCTGATCCTCACCCCGCTTCTCCTTGTGGTGCTCGTCGCTTGCAGCGAGACCCGCCTGCCGGCGGCCGAGCAGGCCAGTTTCGACCCGGTCGCCTTTTTCGCCGGGCAGACTGTCGGTGAAGGCGTGTTGCGCGTCGTCCTGTCCAAGGCGGTTCCGATTGCGGTCGAAAGCCGGGGGACCCCGCAGGCGGACGGGCTGATGCTTCGCCAGACGATTCGCGAGGGCGACAAGCCCGCCCGGATGCGCGAGTGGACCATCCGCAAGCTCGGGCCGGGGCGCTATGGCGGAACGCTGACCGACGCCCGGGGCCCCGTCAGCATGACCGTTCGAGGTCCGCGCGCGACGATAAGCTATGTGATGAAGAACGGGATGGAGGTACGCCAGTTGCTCGCGCTCCAGGCCGACGAGCGAACGGTGCTGAACCACCTGGAAGTGCGCAAGTTCGGGGTCAGGGTCGCGCAGCTCGACGAGACGATCCGCAAGGTCGATCGTTAGTCAGTTTCTGGCCGCTAAAAATTCACTGGCTGCTGGACGTAGCCATACCAGGCGACCACCGGCCGGCCCTGCAGATCGCGGGCGGG
>ENA-OFCE01000594-OFCE01000594.1-metagenomes-genome-assembly--contig:-NODE-594-length-23089-cov-4.344274_pt1 | contig 23089 bp, 23 predicted proteins | sample MGYA00153388_OFCE01 | MGnify analysis MGYA00153388
CCGTGCACCTCACGCACGGAGCGGTGAGCCGGCAAGTGGCCTCGCTGGAAGCGATGTTGGGCGTGAACCTGTTTGAGCGGCGGCACCTGCGCCTGGTGCTTACACCCACAGGCCACGCATATGTTGCCCAGGTGCGCACGGCGGTAGATCTGCTGCGCACCGCCGCCGCCCAGGCTCGGCGACACGCCAGCGACACGGTGGTGGTCTCGTGCGAGGCGACGTTAGCGATTCGCTGGCTGGTGCCCCGGCTGGGCGAGTTTGAGGCGCTGCACCCACAGCTGTCGGTGCATGTGCTGGCCGGTGGCGGACCGATTGATCTGGCAGGCAGCACCGCCGACCTGGCTATTCGCCGCTCCGATTACGCGTTGCAGGGCGACCTGGTGGTGCAACCGCTAATGGACGAGTGGCTGGGCCCAGTGGCAAGCCCACAGGCCTTACACAAAGCCCCCTGGCACGCCATGCCACGCCTGGTGAGTGAAACCCGGCCATATGCGTGGGCCGACTGGCATCGGCTACAGCCCAAACTGGCCGCCAAAGCGCTGGCAGGAAAACAACCTGCCGAGCGTCGCTATGGTCACTTTTACCTGTCGCTGCAGGCCGCTGCCGCAGGCCTGGGGGGCATGGTCGGCGCCGGGGCGGCCGACACCGCCTACCGCTACTTCACCTACCTGAGCCCGGCGCACCGCGCCAGCCACCCGGTGCGCGGCGCCGCTTACGGCATCGAACCCTACGTGATGGCCGGCGACGTCTACAGCCAGCCGCCGTACGTGGGTCGCGGTGGCTGGAGCTGGTACACCGGCGCCGCGGCCTGGCTGCACCGCGCCGCCGTCGAATCGATCTTCGGGCTGCATCAGAGCGCCAGCCAACTGAGCTTCACGCCGTGCTTGCCGTCGCACTGGCCGCAGGCTGAACTGACCCTCACGCGCGAGGCCCGCACGATGCGCTTCGTGCTGATGCGCGCCACCAACCTGGCCGCGCTAGAGGCTGCGCTGGCGCGTGGTGTCGATGCGCACACGCCCCTGTTGCAACCAGGTCAGCCGCTGGCCTGGGCGGCGTTGCCGCTGCGCAGTGCCTTCATCGTGCCGCTGCTGGACACGCCGCTGGAGGCAATCGGCGGAGTTGCTGCCGCGACCGCCGGGACAGCACCCTCGCTGCCTGCCTGACGCGGTTGTCGGCGCGTGGTGTCGGCCAAGCCGATGCGCACACATGCGGCGCCGTCCTACACGGCGCGTCGACGCGCGCCGATGGTGCCTGCAATGCCGACTTTTTATATTTGCATTGGTCGGAAATGGCTCTTTTCCATCAACTGATTGACCTCGTTCAACCAGGCCGTCGCCGCTTGCGGCGGCCGCCCCATCAGGATTTTGCCCATGGCCGCGATCGAAACACTCAAACCGGTCAAGTCGGCGCCGAACGACACGCCTTTGATGAAGCTGGACGAAGTGGCGCTCGATGCCGCTCGCAACAGCCTCGACCAAGGGGCGGTCACGCCGAGCCTCGGCCCGTGGCGGCACGAGATCGTCAGAATGCTCAATGATTCACTCGCCACCGAATTGGTCTGCGTGTTGCGCTACAAGCGCCACCACTACACCGCCACGGGCGTCGATTCGTCCAAGATCGCCGAGGAATTCATGGTGCACGCCGGCGAGGAAACGCTACACGCCGACCGGCTGGCCAAGCGCATCGTGCAGCTCGGCGGTGAGCCCGACTTTTCGCCGGACACGTTGACGCGGCGCAGTCATGCAAGCTATGACGAATCGGTCGACCTGCAAGCCATGATCCGTGCGAACTTGATCGCCGAACGGGTCGCGATTGAGGCTTACAGTCAGTTGATCTTGCTGATCGGCGACAAAGACCCGACGACGCGCCGGCTGCTCGAGGACATTCTGAGCGAAGAGCAGGAGCACGCTGAGGAGTTGAGCGACTGGCTGACCTGATGGCCGCGGAAGGCGTGTCGCGACGCCGTCGGTGGGTGTGAGTTGTCCGCTGTTTTTTTCCTGATTGATCGAGTCTTTATCTTCTGATGCTCGAAGCGCGATGTGCTGATGTCCTGAATTTGAGATTTTCTTTCACCTGATCTTCAACCCCCAAGGAGCTACACCATGAATGCACGCCATACCCTCGCTGCCGTTATTTCCGCTGTTGTCTTGCTTTCCGCTACCGGCTGTGCCGTGACACGCGGTCAGGAGACGGTCGGCGCCTATGTCGACGACACCGCCATCACAACCTCGGTGAAGGCCCGCTTCGTCGACAACCGGGATGTCGATGCGTCGGCGATCAGCGTCGAAACGCTCAACGGCACGGTGATGTTGTCGGGCTTCGCCAAGAGCGCGAACGAAAAGGTCACGGCTGAAACGATCGCGCGGAAGGTCAACGGCGTTCGCAGCGTCAAGAACGAGATTGCCATCCGTCCTTGAGTCGAAAGCCTGAGCCCGGACCGTCGCGAACAGCATCGGTCCGGGCTTTTTGCTTTTTTTTCCTTTGTGCCGCCGTGCCCCGTGGGTGCATCGGCAAGCACTTCAACCGGCGTCGCGCAATCCGCGGATTCGCTCCGAAACGGGCGGACTATTCGCCCGACTTCACGCGGCTGGACGAGAAAGCCCCGGGCACAGATTGCCGTTGGTCTTCGCGCAGCTGCTGGCCTCGTTCGATCGCATCGTGCAGCACCTGCACATAAAGCGACAGCAAGGCGAGCGCCACGACGAGTGCACAGGTCAACAAGGCCAGCCCCGGCGACCGGCTGGTTCTGCCGGGCGATGAAGTTAAGTCTGCAGGACGGCTGGGGCGGTCGGTAATCGGCATGATGGGTTGAGTATCGAACGCTGGCACCCTGCCACCCATCGGCCGAGAGCGAGCCGCCGTGTAGGACTAAATCCTGGTGCATTCTGGCGGACTGGCAGGGGTCAACGCCGCGCTCCGGGCGCGCGTTTTTACAGTGCCTTGGCTCGCTACAGAAGGCCACCCGTCGGGATTCGTGACGCGCATCGCATGACGCGACCAGGCACGCCCGGCGACACATCGAAGGACATCTGCCATGACCCCGTTCAACATCCGATTGATCGCCTTGATGCTCGGACTGGCTGTGTCGGTATTTGCCGGGCCGGTGCGGGCCGACCCGCCAGGGCGCGTGGCCCGCTTGGGCTATTTGTCCGGTCCGGTCAGCTTTTCACCCGCAGGCGAGGACGAATGGTCGCGATCCACCCTCAACCGGCCGCTGACCACGGGCGACCGCTTGTGGTCAGCGGCCGGCGCGCGCGCCGAGATCCAGGTGGGTGGTGCGGTCGTGCGGATGAACGCGCGCACCAGCTTGGCGATCCTCAACCTGGACGACCGCATCACGCAATTGCAGCTGACCCAGGGAACGCTGAACGTGCGTGTCAGCAGCCTGGCACCCGACCAGACCTTCGAGGTCGCCACACCGAACCTGGCCTTCACGCTGCGACAGCCGGGCGCCTACCGGATCGAAGTCGACCCGGATGGCGAAGGCACCTCGCTCTACGTGCGCTACGGCGAAGGCAATGCCTACGGCGAAGGCGCCGCATACCGCATCGACACGCAGCAGGCTTATCGCTTCACCGGCACCGGCCTGCGCGACTACGAGGCGATCGACACCCGGCGCGCCGATGATTTTGACCTCTGGTCGAGCCGCCGCGACCGCGCCCACGACGAATCCGTGTCCGCGCGCTACGTGTCGCCCGACGTGGTGGGCTACCAGGACCTCGACAGCCATGGCGTCTGGCGCAACGAGCCGAGCTACGGCCCGGTGTGGGTGCCGACAAGCGTGGTGCGCGGCTGGGCGCCGTACCGCGATGGCCATTGGGCCTGGGTCCATCCGTGGGGCTGGACCTGGGTCGACGACGAACCGTGGGGCTACGCGGTGTCGCACTACGGGCGTTGGGCGAACCAGCGCGGTACCTGGTTCTGGGTGCCCGGCCCGGTGAGCACGCGGGCTTATTACGCGCCGGCGCTGGTCGCGTTCGTCGGCGGCAACGGCTTCCAGATTTCGATTTCGACCGGCAGCGTCGGCGGTGTGGCGTGGTTCCCGCTCGCCCCGCGCGAGGTCTACCGGCCGTCCTACGCCACCAGCCGCGGCTATTTCGAGAACATCAACCGCAGCAACACGGTGATCAGCAACACCGTCATCAACAACACTTACAACACCTACAACACGACCACCAACGTCACCAACGTGACCAACGTCGTGTACGCCAACCGCCAAGTGCCGGGCGCCGTGGTGGCGGTGCCGACCAGCGCGTTCGTGCAATCTCAGCCAGTGTCGCGGGTGGCCGTGCAGTTGCCCGCGATTGCCGGCGCCAGCGTGCCGGTGACGCGCGCCGCGCCGGTACAGCCAACCCAGAAAAGCGTGCTCGGCGGCGCTCCCGAGGGCGGCAAGCCGCCGCCGCGCGTGTTCGACCGCGTCGTCGTGGCGCGCAGCACACCGCCTCCGCTGGTGGCGAATTTCGCCGCCCTGCAGTTGCAAGCGGCCGCGAAATCGGGCCGCCCGATCGACGATGCCCGGCGTGCCGGCGCCGCGCCGACGTCTGGCGCCATGCCCGCTCAGGGGCCGGCGCTGGCGCCGGTGCGCCGGCCCGACGTGATCGTCGTCGCGGCGCCTGCGGCACTGGCTGCCGCGGCCGGCACCGCTTCCGCACCGCGCGGTGCGGGGCAGACCGATGCCGCAGAGAAGAACGACCGCAACGCCGCGGCAGGCCGCAATGTCAGCGCCAACCCGGGCGTGAATGCAAGCGTGGATGGGAACCTGAATGCGGGCGATCCGAAGTCGAGTGGCGCCAATGCGGGCGCGGCGGTCGTGACGCCCGGGCGGCCCGGTACAACGGCACCGCCAGCCGCGCTGCTGCCGCGCCTGGAGCGCCCACCGGCCACCCCGCCGGTTGCAGGCGACGCGATGCCGCGCCTCGAACAGCCTGCTGCGGCAGTGCGCGATGCTGCGGGCTTGGCGCCCGGCCCGGCCGCGCGTGGCGCCGCCGAGCGTGGCGCCGCCGAGCGCACCGGTCGGCCCGCGTCGGCAAGCCGACCGGGGGCCGTCTCGGTGCCGCCCGTCGCTGCTCCGGCGTTGCCTACCGCCGCTTCGCCGCCGTCCGTCGCTGCTCCGGCGCTTCCCGTCGCCGCTTCGGCGCCTCCAGTCCCCGCGCTCCGCGCCATCTCGCCGACCCCTCCCGCCATTGCGCCTCGCGTCTCCGCGACCCCGTCTGCAACGGGCCCCGATACGGACCGTGCCAACCGAGTGGAGCGTGGCGACCGTGCGGAGCGGCCTGGAATGCGCCCGCGCGACGCCGAGGGCGTGGCGCCTGCAGCCCGTCCCCCCGATGCGGCGCCCGCGGTTCTGCCGCCTGCCGCAGAGATCGCAGCGCCGCCGGCCCGTCCCCCTGCCGTGGACAGCGCGCCACCGCTGTCTCGGCCATCTGCTGTGGACGGTGTGCCTCGGGCGGCCCGTGCTTCGGCCGCGGACGTGACGCCGCTGCCGGGGCGGCCGTTGGCTTCGGACAGTGCCCCGCCTCCGGTGCGACCGCGTGCCGCGGAAAATGCGGCACCCGTGGCCCGGCCACCGGCCATGGAAGGTGCGCCAGCCGCGCCCCGACCACCTGCAGCGGTCCGTTCGCCTGGCGGAGACGACATGCCGCCGTCGCCCCGGCCGCCGGCGGGAGCGGTGCTTCGCGACGCACCGCCCGCAGCGCGTGGCGAATCGGCCGGGCCGCCGCCGCGGCCGGTCGCGTCACCCGCACCGGTGGCCATGCCGAACGTCGGCGAGCCGCTGCGGCCTGCGCCGGTGATCTCCGCGCCGCCGCCGCGGCGCATGGCGCCTGTGCCGGAGGCTGAGCCGTCCGCCGTGGCGCCGCCGATCGTTCCGCCTGCGGGTGCGCCTTCCGACAAGCAGCCGCGACCGGTGGTGAATCCGCCGCCAGCACCGCCCCGACCCGTGCCGTTGGTGGCGCCTTCACCGCCACCGCCACCGCCACCGCCACCGCCGGCCGTGCTGCCGGCACGTTCCGAACCAGTGCCGGTCGCGCCGTCACCCCGTGTCGAACCGGTGCCGCTGCGCCAGCCTGACCTGCGGCCGCCCGTGGCGGCTTCGCGGCCGGCTGGGCCGCCCGAGAAGCGCAACGGCAAGAAGCCTGAATCACCGGAAGGCGATTCGACCACTCCGAGGTGAGCCCGCCGGCGGCGCAACGAAGTCTGGCCGCGCTTGGCACAGCCGAAGGGCGCCACAGCCGAAAGGCGCCTTGCCGAAGGGCGCCGTGCCGTGCGCGGCCTCAACCCGGCAGGTCGCGCCGCGTCGTCACGTACAGGTGCCACACGGCGATGAACATCGCGGCGATCACCGGGCCGAGCACGAAGCCGTTGATGCCGAACACCGACATGCCGCCCAACGTGGAAATCAGCACCACGTAATCGGGCATGCGCGTGTCCTTGCCCACCAGCATCGGCCGCAGCAGGTTATCGACCAGGCCGATCACGAGCACGCCCCAGGCCGTCAGCGCCAGCGCCTGCCAGGTCGCACCGATCAGCAGGAAGTACAGCGCCACCGGCAGCCACACCACCGCGGCGCCGACGGCCGGCAACAGCGACAGGAATGCCATCAGCACCGCCCACAACAGCGCGCCACGCACCTCGAGGAACCAAAATGCGATGCCACCCAGGGCTCCCTGGACGGCGGCCACCAGCAGGTTGCCCTTGACCGTGGCGCGGATCACGGTGGTGAACTTGTCGAGCAGTTCCTGCTTGTGCAGCGAGGTCAACGGCAGCGCGCGGCGCACGGTCAGCACGATCCGGTCACCGTCGCGGATCAGAAAAAACGCCAAGTACATCGTGACCACGCCGCTGAGCAGCCATTGCAGCGTGTTCTGGCCGAGGTCGAGCGCCTGACCGGCCATGAACTGCGCGCCGGTCTCCAGCGCCGCCGACAACCGCCGCTGCAGCGTGGCGAAGTTGACCAGCCCGAAGCGGTCGAGCAGCGACGTGATCCAGTCGGGCAGCGCATTGAAGGCGTCTCGGAAATAGCGCGTCGGACTGGCGGCACCGCCCGACTGCACCCGCTCGTAGAAGTTGAGCCCCTCGCGGGCCAGCGCCGCACTGACAAGCGCGACTGGCAGCACCACCACCAACAACACGATCAGCAGGGTCAGCAGCGCGGCCAGCGTGCGGCGGCCGCGCACGCGCGGCAGCAGCCGGCGGTGCAGCGGCGAGGCCATCATGGCGATCACCGCACCCCACAGAATCGTGCCGTAGAAAGGCACGAGGATCCAGGCGAGCGCCAGCGACGCCGCCACCAACAGCGCCGGGAGGGCTTGTCGTTCGAGTGAGGCGTTGGCGTCTGCGCGTTCGTTCGGTGTCATCGGTGGCTCCTGGCAAGGCTGGAATCGCGGCCGTATCGGAGCGCCCATGTAGGACCGTGCTCACACACGGAACCGGTGGCTCCCGATAGGTCGCTGTGCACGCAGCCCAGATCATCGGGGCTCTGCAGTCGCAAAGAGCATGCCTTGAACAACACCATCCCGGTCGACGATCCGCGACAAAATCAGTTGCTGGCCGCCCTGCCGACCGCCGAGTGGCAACGGTGGTTGCCGTACCTCGAACCGGTCCAACTGGTGCCCGGCCAGGTGCTGTGTCTTGCAGGCAGCGCGCCGGCCTTCGTGGTGTTTCCGACCACTGCCATCGTGTCGCTGCTGTACATGACGCAGGACGGCGAATCGGCCGAGTTCGCGGTGGTCGGCAACGACGGTGTGGTGGGCATCTCGGTGTTCATGGGCGGCAACGCGACGCCCAGCCAGGCCGTGGTGCAAAGCGCGGGGCAGGGCTACCGGTTGAGTGCGCAGGTGGTGCTGCGGGAATTTGACCAGGGCGGCGCGGTGTTGCACATGTTGCTGCGTTATACGCAAACAATGATCGCGCAGGTGGCCCAGACCGCCATGTGCAACCGATATCACACGATCGACCAGCAGTTGTGCCGGCGCCTGCTGCTGGGGCTCGACTTGTTGATCAGCGACGAACTTGTGCTGACCCAGGAGGCGGCTGCCAACCTGCTCGGCGTGCGCCGTGAAGGCGTGACGGCAGCGGCGCTGAAGCTGCAGCAGGCCGGCGTCATCCGCTACAGCCGCGGTCGCATCGCCGTGCTCGACCGGTCGCGGCTCGAGGAACGCACCTGCGAGTGCTACTCGGTCGCCAAGCGCGAGTACCAGCGTCTGCTGCCTGCGCCCATGGCCGCTTGAGTCAGATGAAACCCGCTACTGTGTGCGCCGTCAGACAGTGCCGGCCAGCCCGAGTTGGCAGACTGCACATGGGGTCGTGGTGGGCCGTGGCACGGCCCGGCCAGATCGAAGCTGCATGTCGTTCGTCACTGCCTGCGCACCGAGATCGCCGTTGGCCATTGCAGAGAACCACCTCGTCGAGTTGCTGCCTCATCGCGATCGGCGGCACCTGCTTGATTGCGCCGAACAGGTCGAACTGCGGGCGGCCGACGTGCTCGGCGCAAGTGACCAGCCAAGCCGTCACATCTACTTTCCGATCGACGCATTCGCGTCGCTGCTGGTGAGCATGGGCGGCGGGTCTGTGCTCGAGGTCGGCATGGTCGGCCGTGAAGGCATGGTCGGTTCGCAACTGGCGCTGGGGATCGGTAGCTGCCCGTTGAACACGGTCGTGCACCGGCCCGGTTCGTCGTGGCGGGTCGAGACAACGGCATTCGAGGCGTTGTTGGCGTGCTGCGCGCCGTTGCGAACCACCGTGAGCCGTTATCAGCACGTGCTGATGTCGCAACTGGCGAGATCGTCCGGATGTGTGCGCTATCACCGCATCGGCCCACGGCTGGCGCGCTGGCTGTTGATGTGCCAGGACCGCACGCAATCCGACAGTTTTCATGTCACACACGAATTCATGGCCGGCATGCTCGGTGTGCGCCGCGTCGGTGTCACCTCGGCTGCGGTGGCATTGCAGCGACGCGGCCTGATCTGTTATCACCGCGGCGATCTGACAGTGCTCGACCGCCCTGCTCTCGAGAAGGCCGCCTGCAGTTGTTATGCGACCGATCGGCGCAGCTATGACGACTGGCTGCAGTGAGCGCGCCATTCGGCCCGCCCAAGCGCAGACCGCGCTGGTGCCGCGTCACAAAGTAACCCCGGGTGCCCGGGTGTGTCGATGTCCGACACGCTCGAATCCCATTGAAGACTAGGAAGACACTCATCATGGAAGTCCTCAACCGTTCCGACGTCAGCATCGCGCCCAGCATCATGGCCAGGGCTGCATTGGCACACGACGCGCGGCCGCTGCCCGAAGTGCGCGCGGTCGGCACGCCGCCGCAGCGCTGGCGTGAATCGCTGGCCCTGATCGAGCGCCACCTGCCGTTTTCGCGACGCACTGTGCGCGCCGGCGACGCAATCCAACGCGTCGGCGATCCGTTCAACTGCCTGCACATCCTGAACCTGGGCACCGTCAAAACCGTGAACCTGGCGGCCGACGGGCGTGAGCAAATCGTCAGCCTGAACTTCAAGGGCGACTGGGTCGGGCTCGATTGCATGGCCTCGCCACGCTGGGTCTGCGACGTCATCGCGATGGACACCAGCGAGGTCTGGAGCATCGACTATGCGACCTTGCTGCAGTCGGTGCCGCGCGTGCCGGCGCTGCTGCAGGCAGTGCACGGGGCGATGAGTTGCCAACTGTCGCGCGACCGCGAATGGAGGCTCGCACAAGGCACGCTGTCGGCCGACGCGCGCGTCGCCGACTTCCTGCGATCGTGGGCGGCGTCGCTGGCCGAACGCGACCTGCGCACCGACCAGATCACGCTGCGCATGACGCGCGCCGAGATCGGCAACTACCTGGGCATGACGATCGAGACCGTGAGCCGTGCGTTCAGCCGCCTGGCGCGCAGCGGCCTGATCAGCTTCGAGGACAAGGGCCGCCGCAACATCGCGATCCCACGGGTGGAGTCGTTGCTCGAATTCGTGCAGCGCACGGTGCGTACACCTTCGCCCGCCCTGTTGCAGTGACCGGGGCCCGCGATGCACCGCACCAGCAGCGCTCGCACGCCGGGCAGCGCGTCGATGCCGCCATTCGGCCCGCCCCTGGCAAACGAGGGAGATGACACGTTCCTCGCCCATGGCCGTGCAGCCCCGCTTCCGGGGTGGGCGGCGGCGGAGCACATCGAGACCGGGGGCTTCTGGACACAGCACGGCATGGCCCGAACGCGCGAGACGTCGGCCTCAGGTGGCGGCAACATTGAAAGAGCACCAACTGCGCAAGGCTTCGACGCGATGCGCGATGCCTTCCGGTCGACCGGAGGCATGGCCAACGGCGACGACCTCGCGCGATTGCTCGAAGATCGTCGCATCGGTGACTTCATCACGCTCGCGCGGTTGATCGTTTCGGAGCAAATCTTTGCGGTGGGCTGGCGCAACACCTGTTGGGTGCCGATGTTTCAGTTCGACATGCACAACCTGTCGATCAAGCCCGGGCCGCGCCAGGTGATTGCCGAGCTGTCCAGCGTGTACGACGACTGGAACGTGGCTGCGTGGTTCGTGCGCGGAAATGCCCGGATCGACGCTCGCCGGCCGGTCGATCGGTTGCAAGCCGATCTGCCCGGGGTGCTGGTTGCAGCGCGCGCCGACTGCCACGTCGCCAAGGTGTGAAGGCGTGAGGGCGTGAGGGCGTGACCGGCTCACACACAGCATCGACACCGCTTGTGCCGCGGTGGATCTTGCGATGAGCAACACCCGCACCGAGGTCGATAGCTTCGGCACGATGGAGGTGCCAGCGCAAGCCTTGTGGGGCGCGCAGACCGCGCGCAGCCTGAAAAACTTCGCGATCGGCGAGCAACGCATGCCGTTGCCCCTGATCCATGCCATCGCCTGGTTCAAGTGGGCTGCCGCGCTGGTGAACCAGCAGCTCGGAGTGCTCAATGGGGCCAGGGCGACGGCGATTGCAAATGCCGCTCAGCAGGTCGCCGTGGGCCAATTCGATGGCGAGTTTCCGCTGTCCGTGTGGCAGACCGGGTCAGGCACACAAAGCCACATGAACGTCAACGAGGTGATCGCCACCCTGGCAACGCGCGCGCTGACCGAAGGGTGCAGCGACGTGCCGCGTGTGCATCCCATCGACGAGGTCAACCGTGGGCAGTCGTCGAACGACGTCTATCCGAGTGCGATGCACCTGGCGGTGGCGCTGTCGGTGCGGGCCGATCTGCTGCCGGCCTTGCAAGAACTGACCTCGGCGTTGGCCACGCACAGTCGGGCCTGGGCAGACACCGTCAAGATCGGGCGCACCCATATGCAGGACGCGACGCCGGTCACGCTGGGCCAGGAGTTCGGTGGCTATGCCGCGCAGCTGATGCTGTGCCAGACCAGCCTGCGCCATGCGCTGCCGGCTGTGCACACTTTGGCGATTGGCGGCACGGCGGTCGGCACAGGGCTCAACACGCACCCCGAGTTCGGCGCGCGCGTGGCGGCGCTGCTGGCGCGGCGCTTCGACCTGCCGCTGGTGCAGGCCGCCGACCTGTGCGCCGCGATGGCCGGCCACGAGGCGTTGGTGGCGCTGCACGGCGGCTTGAAGATGCTGGCCATCGCGTTGACGAAGATCGGCAACGACATCCGGCTGATGGGCAGCGGGCCGCGTGCCGGGCTGGGCGAGTTGCTGTTGCCGCAGAACGAGCCGGGCAGCTCGATCATGCCGGGCAAGGTCAACCCGACGCAGGTCGAGGCGCTGACGATGGTCTGCGCGCAAGTGTTCGGCCACGACGTCGCGATCGGCATCGCGGCCAGCCAAGGCCAGTTCGAGCTCAATGTCTACAAGCCACTCATCGCGCTGAACGTGCTCGACAGCCTGCGCTTGCTGACCGATGCGATGCACAGCTTCACGCAGCATTGCGTGCTCGGCCTCACCGTCAACGAGCCGCGCGTGACGCAATTGCTGCAGAGTTCGCTGATGTTGGTGACGGCACTGGCGCCGCACATCGGCTACGACCGCTCGGCGCAGATTGCCAAGCACGCCTTGTTGCAACACACCACACTGCGCGAGGCCGCGCTGGCCTCTGGGGCGGTCAGCGCCGAGCAATTCGATGCCTGGGTGGATGCCCGCGCGATGCTTGGTCCGCAGGCCGGCTGACCCGTGCGGCGTCGATCGGTTGCACCCGCCGAGCCGCACGGCCGGCCCCTGTCGGATTGCGATGCGACCGTGCTGGCCAGCTGGCCGGTGCTGACAGCCTTCAGCACCGCTTTGGTACGCCATCGCACAGTGCGATGCAAACACAAGCCCTAATATGTTTAACTGCCGGATTTGTGCAAACCGACCCGCCGGCGGGTCCACGGAACGCGCCTCTGGCTCCGTGCATTTGCTTGTCTTGACCGAGGAGAAACGACCATGAACAAACATTACCTGACGACGGCTGTGGTGCTTGCCGCACTGAGCCTGAGCGCCTGCGACCGCCAGCCCACGGTGGTCAACGTGCCGCCATCGGCCGCCGGCCCCGCTGGGCCAGCCGGTATGCAAGGCAACACCGGCAACACCGGTAGCACCGGTAGCACTGGCAACACCGGAAACACCGGAAACACTGGCAGCGCTGGCGAAGCCGGCAAGGCGGGTGACACCACCATCGTTGTGATACCGCCGGCCGCTTCCGCGGCGTCGAACTGAACACCGCCGTCGAGGTCACGCCATGAGTCTCGGAACGATCTTGTTGATTTTGTTGATCCTGGTGCTGATCGGTGCCGTACCGAGCTGGCCGCACAGCCGCAGCTGGGGCTATGGCCCCAGTGGCGTGGTCGGTGTCGTGGTGATCATCCTGGTCGTGTTGCTGTTGACCGGACGTCTTTGACGACGCGGGCGGGTGCGGGTGACCGCGCCTTGGCCGCAGGCGTTTGGTTGGCCTGAAGCGTGGACTGAGTTGTCACTTGATGGAATAAATCTGGATGACGGTCGCCGCATCCGCGGACGTGGGGTGCTGGGTTGTCGCGGGTCTGGGGCACTTGGTTACGCTGAGACGCTGGCGATGTCAGCAATCCCAAAGCGGGGTGTCTCAGGAGCGTTGATTTCCCGACAAATCTAGAAGCGACATGGAGCAGCAATGGGGAAATACCTGAGCGGCTACGCGGCCACCTTGGTTGTGATGCTCGCAATAGACTTGGTTTGGCTCGGAGTGATAGCGCGGCCTTTTTATCAACAGGGAATCGGTCACTTGATGTCCGAGCGACCCAACCTGACGGCAGCGGCGCTTTTCTACCTGCTCTATGCGCTTGGGCTGTTGTTGTTTGCAGTCGCCCCGAAGGGCGTCGGTGGCAGCTGGTCTGCCACGATGTTGACCGGCGCGATGTTCGGATTCTTTGCGTACGCCACCTACGACCTGACCAACTTGGCCACGTTGAAAAACTGGCCGGTCGGCTTGGCGGCGCTCGACATGGCGTGGGGCACGCTGGTCAGCGCCATCGCGGCGGGCGCGGGCAAATGGGGCTGGGACCGCTACGCCGCCAGCTGAGGCGCAGGAATTCCTCGCTCGTTCATCGCCGCGATGTCAAGTTCAGCGTTTGCTCCCGTCCTTGCTTTTGCTCTTGCTCTTGCTCTTTTCGTTGCCACTGTCCGCCGCGTGCGCCGGCTTTCCAGCATCCGTCGTTTTCGCAGATGCAATGTCGGTAGCGTTGGTTTGGGGCAGGTCGGTGGCCACGCGTCCGGGCAGCGGAGCACCCTCTGAAGTGAAATCTGTCTTTTGTTGAGACAAGCTGCGCGCGTGCGGGATGGGCGTCGGATCGGTTGGTTTCATGGGGCGGGCTCCTTTGAAATGAGGCTTTCAGCGCATGGGCACTTTGGAGTCCCACCTGTCCAACGGTCACACTGGATTTTTGCGAATCTTGTATAAATCTTTTGCGAAACCTGTGCGAAGAAATTTCCCGGAATGCTGGGCGACAGCATTCGGCCAACGCAAACCGCCGGGCAGGCCCGGCGGTGGTGACGCTAATGGTCGGCCGATGAGACGTCAGTAGTCGCGGCGACGAGTCAGCATGCTGACGACGGCCAGCAACACAGCGCCCGCGGCGGCTGCGATCAACATTGATTTCACGGGCTCGTCTCTGACGTACGTGACGGTCGTGTCGGAGGCGCGTACTGCCTTGTCGCGCAATTGATGGGTGCTGTCCCGCGCGGCTTCGGTGGCACGTTTTGCGAGCGTGCTGACTTGCTCGGCCGCACGGTTCATCAAAGGCGCTGTCTGATGCCGGATGTCCTGAACGGTGCTGCTCAGGTTGTCAAACGCGCCACGTGCAGGGCTGATGCCGTTGTCGTTGGGGCGGGTGTACGGGTCGTTGGTGGGATCGGTCGGGTAGGTGCTGGACATGGTGAATCCTTTGTGAGGTGGAGTGAAATGGCGGGCTTGGGCGGTCGCCGGTCAGCGCTTGTTGATCAAGCCGAACAAGAAGCTGCCCACGGCCAAAACGGCGAAAACGATGAAAAGAATCTTCGCAATGCCGGCTGCGCTGGCAGCGATGCCACCGAACCCGAACACGGCGGCGATCAGCGCGATGACAAAGAAAACAACGGCGTAATGCAGCATGGCGGCACTCCTTGGGAAAAGATGCGCAGGTGTGCAAGCTCGTGTTGAAGCTCGCCGGCGGGTAAAAGGACAACCTGAGTGTTGCGATTCGCTGGGCTTGGTGCGATAGGCGGCCTCGCCGCACCGATGTCGGGTGACTCAGCGCAGCGTCGTAGGAGACCGCTGACACCCAGCTCGTGAGATCTGCGGCCGGTGGGTCGCCGCGGTCAGGCCGTCGCGGCAACGGGCGCCGCGGTCGACTCCGGCAGGGCAACGCGAATCAGCGTGCCCTGACCCGGGGTCGACTGGAGCAGCAACGTGCCGCCTTCGGCTTCGACCCGGTGGCGCATGCCGACCAACCCGTAGGCAGGATTGCGCTGCGCTGCCGTGTCGAAGCCGATGCCGTCGTCGCGCACCGAGACGACCGCCTGGCCGTCCTGCGGCGCAAGATCGAGCCAGACGTTGCGTGCCTGCGCGTACTTGGTGATGTTGGTGATGGCTTCCTGCACCACCCGGTAAACCACCAGCTCGGAGTTCGCTTCCAGCGTGACCGGCTTCAGCGCGCAGTGCACCTCGACGCCGGAGCGCTCGGCGTATTCGCGCGCCAGGATCTCCAGCGTGGCGACCAGCCCGAGGTTGCTCAAGGTCGACGGGCGCAGATCTTCGATGATGCGCCGGCCCAGCGCGATGCTCTCGTTGAGGGTCGACACCAGATGCGTCAGCCGCTCGAGCGCCTCGGGTGCGATGCCGGACAGCCGGGAACGGATGCGGGCCGCATCCAGCTTGGCAGAGGTGAGCAGCGCGCCCAGTTCATCGTGCAGGTTGCGCGCCAGCCGGCTGCGTTCGTCCTCGCGCGCGGTCTGCAGGTGGTTGGTCAGTTCCGTCAAGCGCGCGGTGCGGTTTCGGACCTCGACGTCGAGCCGGTCACGCTCGACCTGCACCAGCTCCGTCAGGTCGATCTGATGCTGCTCGAAGGTCGCCGTTTGGCGCAGGTACAAGAACAAGGCGAGCAGGCTGATGGCGCTCAGCGCAGCCAGCCCGATGCGGCTGATCAGCAGCGTGCGGTACAGCTCTTCGCGCGACGACCGGATGTTGGCTTCCTCGATCGCCAGCATGTCGGCGTTGATCTTGCGGATCGCGTCCATCGCCTCCTTGCCGATGTTGCTGAGCACGATGTCGCGTGCTGCATCGGCCTTGCCCTCGCCATAGAGCTGAATCGTCAGCTCGATTTCGGAGCGTTTGGTATCGACCAGTTTGCGCAAACTGGCCAGTGACTCGGTGTTGCCGTTGCGGGCCGCGTGGTACTGGGCCAAAAAGTCGAGCGAGGTATTGATTTCATTGACCGCGCGGGTGAACGCCGGCAGGTATTCCTGGCGACCCGTGAGCAGGAATCCCCGTTGCCCGGTCTCGGCGTACAGCAGGTTGCGTTCGACGCTCATCACGCTGGTGCGCGCCTTGTGGATGTCGGCCAGATCGCGCAGCTTGCCGACCGATTGCCGGTAGGAGGTTTCGCTGATGAACAGCATTGCGACGGCGGCCGCGCAGGCCAACGGAAAGACCACCGGGCTTCGCTTGATCAGCGTCAAAATATTCACAGAATCACCTCCCCGCAGCGCGCTGCCGTGCCACCGCAAAACGTGGGATCATCCAAACGAAGGGCCAGTGACCGACCATGATCCGAATTGCCATTGTTGATGACCACGCCCTGGTGCGCGCGGGTTTGCGTCAGTTCTTCGCCGAACAGATCGATTTCACCGTGGTGGCCGAGGCCACGACCGGGCGTGAAGCGCTTGACATCGTGCGCAAGGGCGAGGTCGATGTGATCGTGCTTGACATCTCGATGCCCGACCAAAGCGGCGTCGATGCGCTGGCCGCCATCAAGGCGCGGGCTCCTGACCTGCCGGTGCTCATCCTCAGCGGCTTCGCCGAGGAACATTACGCGACCACACTGCTGCGCCAGGGCGCCAGCGGCTATCTCAATAAAGACTGCGACCCCGAAGAAATCATCAAGGCGATCCGCACGGTCTACCGCGGTCGCAAGTACATCACGGCGGGCGTGGCGGAACGGCTGGCAGATGGCCTGAGCGGCGGTGGCGACAAGCCGCTCCACGAGTTGCTGTCGGAACGCGAGCTGCAGGTGTTCCTGCGGCTGGCCAAGGGCGAGACGATCGGCCACATGGCCGACAGCATGTCGCTCAGCGTCAAGACCGTCAGCACCTACCGCACCCGCGTGATGGAAAAGATGCAGCTGGCTTCGAACAGCGACCTGACCTACTACGCGCTGAAGAACGGCCTGATTCAATAACACGGTCCGGTCGGCACGTCAGTTCAAGGAGCCGTTGCCCGACTCGCCCGAGGCCAAACGGTTGCAGTACAAGATCAGCGCATCGATGTCGTTGGATTTGTCGAACACTTTGTCAGCACCCAGCGACAAACATTTGAGCCGCATGTCCTGCGTCGCGTAGTTGCTCAACACCACCACGTTGTGCAGGTGCGGCAGGCCGTTCGTGGCTTTCAACACGCCCAACCCCGACCCGCCTTTCAGGAAGATGTCGACGATCACCAGGTCGACCTGGTTGCTGGCCTTGGCCAGCCACTGCACTGCCGTGGCCTCATCCTCGGCGGTCCCGACCACCTTGACCGGCACCAGCTCTTCGAGTGTGGCGATCAGGTTCTCACGAATGACCGCGCTGTCTTCGACGATGTAAGTCTTGAGCGGGGGCATGAACAGCTTTATGGATCCAGTCTGTCGCTTTGTCAGGCAGGGCATGCCTGGACTGCCCATGGATGCCGGCCGATGCGAAGTCGGCGCTCTGCAGACAGACGAGTGTGCGCTCAAGCGGTCGCGATTGCCTTCGGTAGGCTGCGCGCGACCTTGTCGGAACTCTCCTACGACGCCTCTGCGTGGCCGATGGCCGAGTGCCCAGGCCCTCATGGCCCGGAGTGCGGCGTGTCCTGGTCACGCACGATGTGACCGTCGACCAGTTCGATGACGCGGTCACAGCGAGCCGCCAGTCTCGGATCGTGCGTGACCACCAGGAACGAGGTGCGCAGTTGCGCGTGCATGCGCCGCATCAGCGCGAACACGTCGTCGGACGATGCGCGGTCCAGGTTGCCGGTCGGCTCGTCGGCCAACACCAGCGGCGGCTCGAGCACGAGTGCGCGGGCGATCGCCACACGTTGCTGCATGCCGCCCGAAAGCTCGCCCGGCCGCTTGGTCATCGCCGCCTCCAGCCCGACCGCAGCAAGCATCGCCTTGGCACGGGCCAATTCAAGCGGCGCGACCCGACCTTCGCGCATCAGCGCGGGCAGGCAGACGTTCTCAAGCGCCGTGAAGGCCGGCAGCAGGTGGTGAAACTGGAACACGAAGCCCAGCGCCGAGCGGCGGCGCATCGTCATCAAAGCATCGGTCATCCCGCGCGTTTCGACGCCTTGGATGCGGTAGCTGCCGGCGGTCATCGGCTCGAGCAGCCCAATGATGTTGAGCAGCGTGCTCTTGCCCGAGCCCGACGGGCCGATCAGCGCAACGAACTCGCCCGCACCGACCACCAACGACACGCCGTGCAGCACTTCGGCCTGGTTGGGCAGGCCGAAGTTGTAGCTCTTGCGTATGTCGCCGAGCTCGATCAGCGGCGCTCCGGCGGCCGAAGGCACGCCCGCTGCCGTGCCTTCGGGCTGCGCATTTCGGTTTTCGCCCCCGTCCGGCGCGCCGCAGGCCATGGCCGTGCTCACTGCCGGATCGCCTGTGCCGGGTCGAGCCGTGCCGCACGCCGCGCCGGCGCCACCGCGGCCAGCACGCCGCACAGCGTGGCGATGCCGGCGATGCGCAGCGCCAGTGCGGGCGCCAGCGTGATCGCGAACAGCGGCAAGCCGTCGGAGCCGCGCACGAAATGCGTGAACGCGGCGATCAGTGCCACCGCCAGCAGCACGCCGAGCGCCGAGCCGAGCGCGCCGACGATCGCGCCTTGCAGCAAGAAGATGCGCAGCACCTGCGCCTGCGTGGCGCCCATCGCGCGCAGGATGCCGATCTCGCGGCGCTTTTGCACCACCGACACCACCAGCACGCTGGCGATGCCCAGCACCACCACGATCATCACGACGCCGCGAATCAGCGCGGTGCTGACCGACTGCGCATTCAGTGCCGATACCAGTTGCGCGTTCGCCTCCTGCCAGCTCTCGACCTGGTACGGGAATCGGCGCGACAGGTCGGCGGCCAGCGTCTGCGCCACCCAGACGTCGTGCAGCGTCAGTTCGATGGCGGTCGCGCCGCCCGGCAGTCCCACCAGGCTCTGCGCGGCGCGCAGTGGCACGATCACGGTGCGCCGGTTCAGCTCACGCACGCCCAGGTCGACGAGCGCGCTCACGCGCAGCGTGTCGGTCAGCACGCCGCTGACGATGGAGAGGCGGTCGCCGACGCGCACGCCCAGGTCGGTGGCCAACTCGCGGCCGATGATGCCTTCGCCCGGCTCCAGGCGTGCCTGCCCCGCCACCACCTTCGAGCGCAGCCGCACGATGCGGTCGTAGCGGTCCAGGTCGACGCCCAGCAGCGCGATCGAGCGAGACGCCTGGCCGCGCACCGCCAGCCCGGCACCGACCACGGTGGGCGACACGGCGGCGACCTGCGGCAGCGCTTCCAGCACCGGTATCAGCTGCTGCCAGTTGGCGATCGAGCGCGGCCGTTGCGCGCGCGGCTGCGTTTGCGCCAGCACCGTCGTGCCAGCCGACGCTGCAAGCGCTGGCAGCACCGCTTCGTCGGGTGCGCTGATGCTCATATGCGCCTGCGCGCCGAGCGTCTTCTCGAGCGTGTTGCGCTGCAGGCCGGTGATCAGCGCCGAGATGTAGGCGACCACCGCCACGCCCGCCGCGACGCCGACGATGATCAGCAGCGTCTGCATGCGCCCTTCGCGCAGGAAGCGCACCGCAACACGGCGTTCGAAGCCGAGCATGGGCTTCAGCGCCCCATCGAATTGGTCAGCGCCGCACCGGCATCGTCGCGTCTGCCGGCTGCGCCCGGCGCGGGCGCGCTGTTCAGGTCGGCGCGCACGCGCTGGCCTGGCGCGGGCGCGGCACCGAGCAGCACCACGTCGCCCGCTGCCAGCCCGTCGAGCACCTCGGCGCCGTCGAGCGTGCGCAATCCCAGCCTGAGCTCGCGAGACTGCACGCGGCCGTCGCGCTCGACCATCACGGTCACCGTCCCGTTCGTGCCGTTGCTGCCCGCCCGCAGCGCGGCCACCGGCACGACCAACGCGGCATCGCGGCGCGCCGTGACCACCTCGATCGACAACGTCATGTCCTCGCGCAGAAACGGCGGCGGCGCGTCGGGCAGCGCAAAGCGGACCTCGACCGCACCGCGCTGCGCATCCACCAGCGGCGCGATCGACAGCACGCGCGCTTCGAAGCGCTGACCGGGAAAGGCGTCCGCCAGCACGCTGGCGCTCTGACCGACCTGCAGTTCCTGCAGGAAGCGCTCGTCGACCTGCGCCAGCAGCTGGGTCGGGCCGGCCAGCGCGAGCGTCAGCAAGACTTTGCCTGGCTGCACGATCTGGCCCGGCTCGACCGTGCGTGACAGCACCCGTGCGTCGGCTGGCGCCATCAGTTCAGCCTGCGCCAGGCGCGCGCGCGCTGCCGCGGTGGCCGAGCGGGCCACTGCCAGCTGCGCCTGCGCCTGCACGGCGTCGCTGCCGCGGTCGGCATTGGCGGCCTGTTGCGACAACGCCGCCGCATGCTGCGCCCGCGCCACCTCGACGGCGCGGCGCGTGTCGTCGAGCCGCGCCTGGCTGACGAAGCCCTGCGCCACCAGTTCCAGGGTGCGCCGGTGCTCGGCGCTGGCGGCCACCAGCACCGACTCGGTCTGCGCCGCTGCCGCCTGGGCGGCGCTGCGACCGGTGCTGCGCAGCCCGCTCAGGCGCGCGCCGGCCTGCCGCTCGCCGGCCTGGGCCTGTTCCAGCGCGGCGCCGAGTTCATCGCTTTGCAGCCGCACCAGCAGTTCACCGGCGCGCACCCTGGCGCCTTCGGTGACGGGCACCGACACGACGCGCCCGGTCAGCGTGCTGCCCACCTCGACCCGTGACAGGGTGGCCACCCGCCCCGAGAACTGCAGGGTGCGAACCATCGCGCCGTTCGCCAGGCGCACGCCCGGCACCACGGCCGGACGGCTGAACCACCACCCCGCGGCGACCACGAGCAGCACGGTGGTCAAAGCGGCAATCGCGAGCGGGCGACGAGACATGGCCGGAATTGTTGCACCTCGTTTTTTTGGGCTTTGGCGCAGCCCGGATCCGGTGCGACAGGCGTGCCGCCGGCGCGAGGCGGGCTGTAGGACGCGCGCTACGGGATCTCGCGGCGACGTCTGCTGGTTGTGCCGCTGCCGCGTTCAGATACTGCGGCAAGTGTGGGGACGAAGCCCGACACCCGCGATCAATCGATCGATGACTGGAGACAACGACATGAATGCACTATCGAAAATCGGTTTGGCGGTGCTTACCGCCGTGGCTGCATCGCAGGCTCTTGCGCAGGTGACTTTTTACGAGCAGGACGATTACCAGGGCCGCTCGTTCATCGCTGACGGACGGGTCGGCAATTTCGAGCAATACGGTTTCAGCGACCGCGCCGCTTCGGCGATCGTTCAAGGGTCGCCGCGCGAGGTCTGCGAGGACAACCAGTTTCGAGGGCGGTGCGTGATCCTGCGTCCGGGCGGCTATCCGTCGTTGGCAGCGATGGGCTTGAACCGACGGGTGTCATCGGTGCGCCTGCTCGATGCCCCCGTGGCCTATCAGCCAACCGCACCCGCGATTGTTCCTGGTCAGTTGACCCTGTACGAGCACGACGGCTGGGAAGGCCAGAGTTTCATCGTCAACCAACGCGTGGCCAACCTGGATCGCAGCGGGTTCAACGACCGCGCCTCCTCGGCCACCGTGCTCGGCACGCGCTGGCAGGTGTGTCAGGACATGCGCTTCGAGGGCCGTTGTGTGGTGCTTCGGCCTGGACGCTATCCATCGCTCGCCTCGATGGGGCTGAACGACCGCATCTCGTCGGTCCGGCCAATTGAAGCGACTGCGCGGGTGGACGACGCCCTCTACGCGCCGCTGCCTCCGCAGGCGATGTACGACAACCGGCTGCGCCGTGGCGAGCGCCTTTACGACGCCGACGTGATCTCGGTGCGCGCCGTCGTCGGCACGCCCGAACAGCGTTGTTGGGTCGAGCGAGGACAGATCAGCCAGGAGACCAGCCGCGGCTCCTCCAACGTGCCGGGCGCGCTGGCGGGTGCGATCCTGGGCGGCATTCTGGGACACCAGGTCGGCAACGGACGCGGCAACGACCTGGCCACGATCGGCGGCGCGGTGGCGGGAGGTGCCATCGGCTCGAACGTCGGCCGCAACAACGAGACCACGCAGGCCAGGGCGCCGGACGTGCGCCGCTGCGAAGACGTGCCGGCGTCGGCTCGCCCCGATTACTGGGACGTGACCTACGTTTTCAGGGGACAGGAACACCGTGTGCAAATGACCAGCGCTCCGGGGGAGACCGTGACGGTCAATGACCAGGGCGAGCCGCGCAGCTGATCGTCGAGGGACCGCCGAGCGCCGAAGCCACTGGGCGGTTTCCTGTATTCACGACTTCGCCGGGCCCAGCGAATATGGCCTGCCCGGCTTCACCCGACTCGTCGAGCCGGCGCATCACAAATCCACGTGATCGGCCGCGAGCCGTGCGGGGCGAGCCAGCCTCACACGTCCGATCGTCATCCAAGGAGATTTTTATGAACCCGAAGCTCAAACTCGCAGCAATCGTCACGGCCATGCTGGTCCTGCCGGGCGCGCATGCAGCCACCATGACACCGGCCGACTATTCAGCCTCGAAGACCCGCATCAGCGATGTCTACAAGACCGACAAGGGCGCTTGCAGCAGCCAGACCGGCAATGCCAAGGACGTCTGCATCGAGGAGGCCAAGGCCAAGGAGAAGGTGGCCCGTGCCGAGCTCGAGTACAACCGCAGTGGCAAGGCGGACGACCAGACCAAAGTGGCGCAGGTGCGTGCCCGCACCACCTATGCCGTCGCGAAGGAACGTTGCGACGATCAGGCGGGCAACCCCAAGGACGTCTGTGTCAAGGAAGCGAAGGCGGTTGAAGAAAAGGCCTTGGCCGATGCCAAGCTCGGCAAGCAGGTCGGCGAGGCCCGCTCGGACGCATCGCAGTCCAAGATGGATGCCGATTACGAGGTGGCGACTCAGAAGTGCGACGCGATGGCCGGCGAGGCCAAGAACAGTTGCATCGCTGCCGCAAAGGCCCGCTTCCGCAAGGGCTGATCGGCCACCGGGCGATCGTCCGGCGCATCAGGCCCGAGGCGGCGCGCCGCGATGTTCGTCAGCCGATCGCGCCGTGCAGACGCCGTACAGCAGCAGACCACCCACCAGCGCCGCGGCGATGCCAGCGAACGCGGTGGCGTCTGAGCAGACTGTTGCCATCATGCCCACGCAAAGCAAGGTGGGCAGGTGCATCGCGCCGGCCAGCAGCGACGAATGGCGAGCGCGTCGGCCGGTCGATGCGGCGCACTGCGCGCCACCAGTGCGAAGCA
>ENA-OFCE01000595-OFCE01000595.1-metagenomes-genome-assembly--contig:-NODE-595-length-23080-cov-5.577720_pt1 | contig 23080 bp, 23 predicted proteins | sample MGYA00153388_OFCE01 | MGnify analysis MGYA00153388
GACCGCGTGCGACGGAATGGCTGCCAAAGTGCTACTCATATCCTGTTCGGCCACCCAAAGATCATTAGCCTGCTGCATTCGCAACCAAAGCCCCGGCCCGTTGCCGCACCATTTGCCCAGACGTAACGCCATTTCCGGCGTAACCGCAGTCTTGCCATTCAATATCTTGTAAAATGCCTGCCGCGACACACCCAGCTGGGTAGCGGCTTCGGCCACTGACAAGCCAAGCGCAGGCAGCACATCGTTGCGTAGCACCAGGCCAGGGTGCGGGGGGTTAAACAAACATGGCATTTTATTCGGCGTTACGCGGCTTAGCTCAAGCGGCTGAGCTCGGCACCGCACTCGCCAGCACCTTATCAATCCGCTTCCCATCAAGATCAACCACCTCAAACTCCCAGCCGGAAACCTGCACTTTTTCAGTGGTTTTCAGCAATCGACCTGACACGCTTTGCAGTAAACCGGCTACGGTGTTGTAGCGGCCTTTGTCTTCTTCGGGCAGCTCTTTGATTTCTAACCGTGCTTTAAGCTCTGACACTGGCATCACACCGTCAATCAGCCAGCTGCCATCATCCCGCCGAGTGGCCCAGGCGTCTATTTGCGCGCCGGGTTGCAGCTCGCCGGTGATGGCTTCCAGCATGTCCAGCGGCGTGACCAAGCCTTGCACCACACCGTATTCATCGACCACAAAGACCATGCGGGTTGACCTGGCGCGAAATTGCTCAAGCAGCTCCATACCAGTGAGTGTTTCGGGCACAAAAACGGCGGGTATCGAGAACGCGCCCACGCGGTCTTCAGCGATGTTTAGCCCAACCCCGCGCGAGGCAATCAGCTTGGCAACGTTGACCACGCCGACTACGTCGTCCAGACTGCCCCGGCAAACGGGGTACCACGAGTGGCCGGTTACCCCGGCCTTGGCAATCGCCGAAGCCAGCGTGTCTGATGCGTCCAGCCAGTTAATGTCTGAGCGCGGCAGCATGAGAGACGCCAGCAATCGGTCGTCGAGCAAAAACACGTTTTGCACCATCTGGTGCTCGTGCTCTTCAATCAGGCCAGCGTCTACGCCCTCTTCCAGGCTAGCCGTAATTTCTTCTTCAGTTACAGCGCGGCCAGCGCTATTGTCTACACGCAAGAGAATCAGAACGTTTTGCGTGCTGAAAGACAACAGCTTCACAAACGGCTTGGCCACGCTGGCCACCCACATCATGGGGCGCGATACCCAGCGCGCGGTGGTTTCAGGGTAGAGCTGGCCGATGCGCTTGGGCACCAATTCACCAAACACGATGGTGATGTACGTAATGATGGCCACCACCAGCCCAGTTGCTGATATTTCAGCCGCTCGAAACGGCATGCCCAAGTCCTGAAACCACACCGACAGGCCACCGCTAAACGCCGCTTCACCAATAATGCCGTTGAGCATGCCGATGGATGTGATACCCACTTGCACTGACGATAAAAACTGCGTGGGGTTGTCCAGCAGGCTCAGTGCCGCTTCCGCCCCTTTGTCACCCGACTCAGCCATGGCAACCAAGCGCGCCTTGCGGCTGGATGACAGTGCCATTTCTGACATCGCAAACACGCCGTTGAGCAGTGTTAAAAAACCGATCAGCAAAAAATCCATGGGTCTTCAAGCAAAATAAACACATGTCACTGTACTTGATTGGCGATCTCCAAGGCTGCAACTCTGCGTTGCAGCAACTGTTGCGAAAAATTGATTTTTCTCCCAGCACAGACACTCTTTACATTTTGGGTGATTTGGTCAATCGTGGGCCAGACTCTCTTGGTGTGCTGCGCGCGCTTGCCGCGCTGGGCGACTCAGCGCGTTGTTTACTGGGCAACCATGATTTGCATTTGCTGGCCGCGTGGCAAGGCGTGCGCGGCACGGGTCGCAGCGACACGCTGGCTGCAATTCTTAACGCGCCTGATAGGGACAGCCTTTTGCATTGGCTGCGCCACCGTGAAATGGCGATCCATGAGCACGGCTGGTTGATGGTGCATGCCGGGGTACTGCCGCAGTGGACTCTGGAGCAAACCTTGCGCTTGGCAGGCGAGGTAGAGGCGCAACTGCGGGGGCCGGACTTTAAAGCGTTTCTGATGGCGATGTACGGCAACACGCCTGCTGCATGGGCCGACACGCTGCGCGGTAGCGACCGGCTGCGCGTGATCGTGAACGGCCTCACGCGGCTACGGTTTTGCACTGCCGATGGCGTGATGGACTTCTCAAGTACCCGCCGCGCAGAAGATCCGCCGGAAGGCTTTCAACCGTGGTTTGACGTGGCCACGCGCGCCACTAAAAATCAGCTAATTGCCTTTGGGCATTGGTCTACGCTGGCGCTGACCAACCAGAAGCCCGACACCAGCCGCGGCAATGTCCTGCCGATGGACACTGGCTGCCTGTGGGGCGGATGTCTAAGCGCTGCCAAGCTGGGCCGGCGCGCAGGCGAATTTGAGCTCATTCAAGTGCAGTGCGAACAAACGAAAAAGCCACCGGGTTAAACGCCTTGTTTTGGAAAAAACCGCAGAGCTTTAAGCTCAAGGTTTGAACAACACGGCCTCGTCGGCCCATGCGCGAGCAATACTGGCCGACAGCAGCAAAACTGCTGAAGAAAAGTAAATCCATATCAAAATAACTACTAGAGAACCTGCCGCGCCGTAAGCGGAAACCACGGCGGCGGTAGACAAATACAAAGCCATTAAATATTTGCCCAACGCGAACAGAGTCGCTCCTGCTGCCGCGCCCATCATCAGGTAGCGAAGGGCTGGTTTGGGCCCCGCGCTCATTCGCATCAGCGCGACGAACAGGCTCACGCAAAATGCAAATGAAACGACCTCATTGAGAACGGCGCCAAATGCCAGACCCAGCGCTTCTGCGGGCACCAGGTCCCCGACCCAGGTGGACACCAGTCCCAGCGCGGTAGACACCACAAGCGACACCAGCAACAAAAATCCAAACGCCAAGATGTATGCAATGCCGCGCAAGCGCAGCGTAGCTCCGTACCACCATTTTTGCCTCGGCGCGTTGCCACTGCCTTGACGCCAAAGCCGCTCAAAGGCGTTTTGTAATTCTGAAAAGACGCCAGTGGCGCCGGAGATCAAAAGAATGAAAGCAATCAGCGAGGCAGTAATGCCTTCAGACGGCTGCTGTGCGCTGGCAATTGCTTGCTTGACGACTTCCGCGCCCTGCGCACCCACCACGCTGCTGATCTGATTGACCAAGCTGGTCTCCACATAGGTGCGGTCCAGCCACCAGCCAAGCACGGCAACCATCAGCACCAAGAGTGGGGCAAGACTTAAAATTCCGTAAAACGACATCGCGGCGCTCATGCGAAGGCCATCGGCATCCAGCCACTGGGATACCGCACGCCACATGGGCCTAAACATACGCCCGGCGCGGATAAATTTCATACGCGGAGATTACCCGGCAGCGGTGCGTTTGCCACCAGACGTTTTCATAAAGCGCCGTAGGTTCAGGCTGACGCTGCTCGAGGCGATGTCATTAGCAGCCAGGGGTCAGCCAGCTATTTTGAAAAGCGCTGCGACTTTTTTCTTCGGCTTGATGTTGGCCGACACGCCGCTACGGGCCGGATTGGCCTTGGCGGCGGCTTCCCAAGCGGGCTGCGCGTTGGCGGAAGCGGCGGGCTCATAAGGTTGGTCAAAAAACGGGTCGCGCGGCGCAGCGTTTTGGCGGCGTGGCGGCGCTTCGCGGCGCTCCCTGAATTCTCTCGGCTCTCGGCGCTCAGGCGGCGCAAATTCCCCGGCGGAAGCGTCTCCCGGGTCGCGGTACATGCGCCTGCCATCGTTGATGCGACCCGCGGGCGCTTGGTCTTCATCAAACACCATCGGCTCCAGCTCAATTTTGGTTTTGATAAGTTTTTCTATGTCTGTGACCAAGCGCTGGTCACTGCTGGCAACGAAGCTCACTGCCAGACCTGATGCACCTGCCCGGCCAGTGCGGCCAATGCGGTGCACGTAGTCTTCGGCATTGAAGGGCACGTCAAAGTTAAATACCGCTGGCACGTCTTTAATATCCAGCCCGCGGGCGGCTACGTCCGTGCACACCAGCAAATCGACCTCGCCGCTTTTGAAGGCTTCAAGTGCTTTGAGGCGCTCGTCCTGGCTTTTATCGCCGTGCAGCGCGGTAGTTTTCAGGCCTTCTTTTTCAAGTGAGCGCGCAAGCCGAGCGCAGCCCAGCTTGCTGTTGACGAACACAAACGCCTGCTTCATGCCGCGTGTTTTTAAAATTTGGTGCAGCGCGCGGCGCTTGTCGTCTGCGCCCACGCTGTAAAAGTGCTGCTCTACCGTCGATGCTGCGGCGTTAGACCGGGCAACTTCAATCGTTACCGGGTCTTGCAGGTAGCTTGATGCCAGGCGCTTGATTTCAGGCGAGAAAGTGGCTGAAAACAAAAGCGTGGTGCGCTGCTTGGGCAGGTAACTCAAAATGCGCTGCAAATCAGGCAAAAAGCCGATGTCCAGCATGCGGTCGGCTTCGTCCAGCACCACGTATTCGACCTGGTTCAGCACCGCATTTTTGGCTTCAATGTGGTCCAGCAAGCGGCCTGGCGTAGCCACCAGCACTTCAACGCCAGCTTTCAGCGCCAGCGTTTGCGGCTTCATGTCCATGCCGCCAAACACCACTGCGCTGCGCAAGTTGGTGTACTTGGCGTACAGCTCAACTTGTTCGGCAACCTGCACAGCCAGTTCACGCGTCGGCAACAGCACCAGCGCACGCACTGGGTGCCGGGCTGGCGATGTCGATGCGTTCTCGTGCTTCATCATGCGCTGGAGCAGCGGCAGAGCGAAAGCGGCTGTTTTGCCGGTGCCGGTTTGTGCCGCGCCCATCACGTCTTTGCCTTCAAGCACCACCGGGATGGCTTGCTCTTGAATGGGCGTCATGGTTTCGTAGCCCATCTCGGCGACGGCGCGTGCCAGCTGGGGGGCCAGTGAAAGATTTGAAAATGAAGAGGTCATGTAGCCCTCTATTGTCGCATCTTGAGGGTTTTTACTGAAGACCTCCGCGTTTGGTGGGGCGAGCCGCGCTCAGGTATGCAGAGCGGTAACAGACACAACAACATAAAGCTATTATTATAATAGCTGCTTACGCCCGTATTTATTGCACTAAAGGGCTTATTTAACCAATAATTTACTAGATATTTTTTGCACTGAAGGTGTCGCAGGCTTTTACGCTTCCGTTCTTCAATCCCACATCAAACCATTTTTGCCGCTGCGCACTGCTGCCGTGGGTAAAACTCTCTGGTACCACCGCGCCGCCGCTTGAGCGGGCCAGTGCATCGTCGCCAATCTTTGCGGCGGCGTTCATGGCTTCCTCCACATCGCCCTGCTGCAAAATTTGCCGCTGGTTTTGCGCGTGGTGCGCCCAAACACCCGCAAAGCAGTCGGCCTGCAATTCGAGTCGCACACTGAGGGCATTGAACTCGGTTTTGCTCACGCGGCTGCGCATTTGTTCCATCTTGCCGCTGATGCCCAGCAGGTTTTGAACGTGGTGGCCAACCTCATGCGCAATCACGTAGGCTTGCGCAAAGTCACCCGGCGCGCCCAGGCGCTTGGTCAGCGTTTCATAAAACGCCAAATCGATATATACCTTTTGGTCGGCGGGGCAATAAAACGGCCCCATGGCAGCTTGACCCGCGCCGCAGCCGCCGGTACTCGTCTGGCCTCTGAACAAAACCAGGCGCGGCTCCTGGTACGTCGCGCCGCCTTTTGTGAAGATGTCTTTCCATACGTCCTCTGTATCGGCCAGTACGGTGCCAACAAATTTGCCCATGCGGTCATCTGCAGTCGGGCGCTGCGCAGGGCTTTGCTGCGCGACTTGCGCGGCAGGTGCGCCACCATCGCTGAGCATGCCGATGATCGTCAAGGGGTTAATGCCAAAAATCCACCCGCCCACCAACGCAATGACGACGGTGCCGATGCCAATGCCGCGCCCACCCAACAGGCCGCCCAATCCCCCGCTCCCCGAGCCACCACCGGCACGCCGGTCTTCGACGTTATTTGATTCGCGGTTGCCTTCCCATTTCATGGCGGTCTCCTTTGTGCGCTAATTATTTTTGCTGATAAATGTCAGCCGATGTGCCGACTTTACTTGAGGCGGCACGGCGCAATGAACAAAACTGCAGGATTAGGGTCAAAAAGCCCATAAATTTATACAAATGCATGTTCTGGCTTGTCTCGGCAGGGTTGCTGATAGCGGCACTTTTGGGGGCATTTGCCAGTTCCATTACAGCCAAAGTCACCCGCTTTAACCAATGGCCCGCCGATGCTGCAGGTGCGAGTTTGAGTTTTATACGGCCAGCGGATGGTGCGAACGATCTGGAGCAGCAGTCGTATGAAAAAAATGCCCAGCTGGAGCTTGAAAAATTTGGCTTGAAGCGCGCGCCAGCCGGGCAAGTTGGACGCATTCAGGTTAATGTGGTCACTGGCAATGGCACACGCAACCGTATGTACCAAGAGGCCATTTACCGCAACAACCTGGTCTACCACCCCCCCTACCGCGACGCAGTTGGCAATGTCTTCAACGGCTTTTGGGCATCTGACTTGTGAGGAGCGCAGTATGTGGGCGAACGCACCGTTGTACGCACGTTGCAAGTGAGCAACCTGCGCCTTCGATTGCTCGACTCGCAAGGCAATGCGGGCAAACCCAAAGCGGTGTTTGAGTCACGCGCTGTGTATGAGGGCGATATTGAAGACCTGCCAAAACTCGTGCCCTACTTGGTGCGAGCAGCACTTGATGGATTTCCGGGGAAAAGCGGCACAGTGCGTACGGTAAAGTTTCACAGCAAGACTGGTGCCGTACTTACCAAGTGACGGATTTAGGTCAGGCACTCCACAATATAGCAATGAGCGACAAAAACACACTACCCCGAGGCGTACTGTTAACCGGTTTTGACGCCTTTGGCGGCGACACAATGAACCCCAGTTGGCTGGCGGTCCAGGAACTACGCGATGAGGTCATTGCCGGCCACACGGTCATCGCCGCCCAATTGCCCACGGCGTTTGCCAGCTCCACAGCAGTACTTGTTCACTTGCTGCGCACACACCGGCCCGCGTTGGTGATTTGCGTGGGCCAGGCTGGTGGGCGAAGTGCGCTGTCGCTGGAGCGGGTGGCCATCAACATCAACGACGCCCGCATTCCCGACAACGAGGGCGCGCAACCCGTTGACCAGCCGGTGCTGAAAACGGGTCCTGCGGCCTACTTCAGCACGCTGCCGATCAAAGCAATGTTGCATGCCATTGCGCAGGCGGGCCTCGCCGCTGAGGTTTCCCAAACTGCTGGCACGTTTGTGTGCAACCACGTGTTTTACGCGTTGATGCACGCACTGAAAAAACAGCGCGGTTCAAGCGCAGTGCGTGGCGGATTCATTCACGTGCCGTATTTGCCCAGCCAGGGCGCACCAAGCATGCCGCTAATCGACATCGTTCGCGGCTTGCGGGTTGCAGTGAACTGCGCGCTTAACACCAGCGAAGACCGCGCAATGGGTGCGGGAAGTCTCAGCTAAATTGCTGGGGATTGCTACTCGTCAGGCGCGGCATCTTTTGGCGGCGAGGCCAAAAGCCGCCACAGCAGCCAGGTGCCAATCACTGCATTTGCCAACGCAAACCCACCCACCACCAACATGCCGAGCGTGTTTAAAGCGCGGTTTTGCACAATCCACGCCAGCGCAAAAGACAGCGCATTGATCGCCAGCATCAGCCAGAACAACGGGTTCTGCGGCTGGTAAGCGCGCCGTAGCTTCAACAAGGGCGGCAATCAGTCAGGCGGATTGGTCAGCTTAAGTGGCGCAAGCGAAGTCACATCCGCCTGCAAGGTGACGGGCTCAAAAAAACACATTTTTTGCCCGTCCCAGCGCTGCCCGCACCAGCACTGGCCTTCAGCATTGATCAGGCATGTGCCCGTACCACAGCAGCGTTCATCGTCAACCATCGGATTACCTCAACAACAAAAAGGGAGCTTAAAAATATCGCTGCCGAATTGTATTAAACGCCGTTGCCCAGAGCGATCCAGGTAAAAACAGCCCCATCGCCTGTATGGAACGCCAGCCGCGCCAAAGTGCAAACCCGCGCCCAAGCAGCCCCAAGAAGCGCTTGGGTCTGAGCACGATAAAAACTGAACCGACCACTCCAGCGAATAAAGCGATTGCTGCGCGGTGCACACGTACAAATTGCCACGAGTTGCGACCCGATGCCAAAGCGCGGTCGCCAGCACTTACCGCTTTTTGCAGGGGAATCAGCTGCACGCTGAGCACCCTGCGCTGTTGCGCAATTCGCTCCAGCAAACGCCCACGCTCCTGCGCCAGCACTTGCAGCTCTTTAGTCATTGGGCACATTCCCGCCAGAAGAGCCGCGATGCGCGACAGCTGAGGCACGCAGCAACGCGATATCGTCCTTGAGTGCAGCCACACTTGCGGCAAATACGACCTCCGTTGAACGCAGCGTATTGCGCAGCAGTACGTAGCACCAAATCGCTATCGCTACCGTAACTCCAGTGCTGATGCCAAGCACCAGCACCCGCTGGTCCCACCAGGTTGCCACTGCCAAGGCAATCGCCAGCGGAACACTTAAACCGACACAAAATACGAGTGCCAGCGCAAGGCCAAGCTGCCGCACCAAGACCAGCTTTTGCACTTGCAGCTCATTGCCAATCAATTCAAGCCGCGTTTGCAGGACGGCCAGCAGCGTGCCGACAATGTTTCTAAGGGTGTTTAACATGTTCAACCTCGAGCCGAACCGCTAAAAAAATTTAACGCCGACCAATCAACAAGCCGATCAGCAACCCGGCCCCAGCCGCAATGCCAATAGCAGTCCATGGGGATTCATGCACGTAATCATCCGTCGCACGGGCAGCGGCTTTGGTCTTTGCCAGCAACACTTCTTCGGCCTCAATAAGTCGTAATTTAGCGTCATGCAGTCGCGACTGGATCCGAACGCGGAGATTGGCAATTTTTTCCCCAGCTTGGTCGGCTGTGGCGCCCAATATGTCCTCAGCCTCGGAAATCACCGATTTAATGTCGCTTACCAGCTGTTCTTGCATGTTGACGCTGGTGGGAATGGGTTTGAACATGATGTGCCTTTCAGTTGAATTTTTGAAACTAAAAGATTAACAGATTCAGAGCGTTAGCCTTGTAGGTGCAAAGCGCAATAAGCCGCGCGAACTGAAAGCGCCCCACCCCAAAGTCAGCGCTATGCTTTCGGCAGCGTCACCCCCACCTGCCCCTGGTATTTGCCGCCTCGGTCTTTGTACGACACCTCACACACGTCGTCTTTGTCACTCTCAAAAAACAGCACCTGCGCGCAGCCCTCACCAGCGTAAATTTTGGCAGGCAAAGGTGTGGTGTTTGAAAATTCCAGCGTGACGTAGCCTTCCCACTCGGGCTCAAACGGCGTGACATTAACGATAATGCCGCAGCGTGCGTAGGTGCTTTTGCCCAGGCAGATGGTGAGTACATTGCGCGGAATGCGAAAGTATTCCAGCGTGCGGGCCAGTGCAAAGCTGTTGGGCGGAATGATGCAGCTGTCGCCTGAAAAATCGACAAAGCTTTTTTCGTCAAAATTCTTGGGGTCAACCACGGTGCTGTGGATGTTGGTGAAAACCTTGAACTCAGGCGCGCAGCGAATGTCGTAGCCGTAGCTGGACGTACCGTAACTAATGATTTTTTTGCCATCGGCCTGGCGAATTTGGCCAGGCTCGAACGGCTCGATCATGCCGGTGGTTTCTGCCATGCGGCGTATCCATTTGTCGCTTTTGATGCTCATTGCAGGTTTTCCTAAATTTCGCTAGATTGTAGGTAGGCGGCGAGCCTGCACTCTGTTGAACTGATTGCTATTATTTTAGGATCTGCTCGCGCCCGTATTTATTGGGCTATACGCCGATTTGACACCTGCAATCGACGTTTCAGGTGCATTCCGCCTGAGAAATTACGGTTTTCTCGACCAGCCGGTCGTCACCCAGCACGATCAGCGCAAACAGCAACTCCGCCAGGTTGCTTGCCTGCGCTGTTTTACGCACAAGCAGCGGGGTTGCGGTTGGGTTGAGAACGACAAAATCCGCCTCGCAGCCCACCTGCAAATTGCCGACCACACCTTGAAGCCCCAGCGCCTGAGCAGCGCCGGCGGTGTGTTGCCACCAGAGCTGTTCGGGCGATAGCGAAACTCCCACTTTCCCCTGCCCTTGCCTACCAACGTAATACGCCGCCAGCATGGTGTGAAACGGGCTAAAGCTGGTGCCGCCGCCCACGTCGCTGGCCAGGCCATACAAATGCCCGCTGCGCTCTGCGCTCGCGTAGTCAAAAAAACCGCTGCCTAAAAACAGGTTGCTGGTGGGGCTGACTGCTGCGGCTGTGCCCGTGGCGCGCAGCAGGGCGCGGTCAACATCGTCAATGTGAATGCAGTGCGCGTACACCGCTTTTGGGCGGAGCAAACCAAACTGTTCGTACACGCTCACATAGCTGCGTGCATTGGGGTACAGGCGCTTGACCCAGGCAATTTCATCGAGGTTTTCAGCGACGTGCGATTGAATCCACACGTCGGGATACTTGGCCGCCAACGCGCCTGCACCGCGCAACTGGGCCGCGCTGCTGGTGGGTACAAAACGCGGCGTGATTGCGTAACCCAGGCGGTCAACCCCATGCCACTTTTTAATCAGCGCTTCGGTATCAATCAGACTTTGTTCGGTTTGGTCACGCAGCCCATCGGGCGCGTTTTGATCCATCAGCACTTTTCCGGCAATGATGCGCAGGCTGTGCTTTTGCGCCTCAAGCATCAGCGCATCAACCGATTCGGTATGCGAGGTGCAAAACGTGAGCGCAGTGGTCACGCCATGGCGCAGCAATTCTGCTATAAAAAATATAGCTGCTTGCGCGCAGTATTCGGCCGCTGTAAAGCGTTTTTCATGCGGAAATGTGTAATTTTCGAGCCACGGCAGCAGCCCGTCGGCGGGCGAGCCAATCACGTCTTGCTGCGGGTAATGGATGTGCATGTCCACAAAGCCGGGCGCAATGATGCGGCCCGGCAAGTGCTCTGTTGGCACGCCCGGGTACTTTGAAGCCAGGCTTTGAAAGCCGCCAACGTCTTTGACAAGCTGGCGACCTGAAGCGTCCGGCGCAACCACCAACAGGCCGTCGGCTTCGTACACGGCGCTGCCCCGCCCGTTCTGGCTGTCGTTGAATCTGAGGATGGCGGACCTGTAGGCTTTCATGGGTACGCCAAGCTTAACCAACTAAGCGCCCAAAACGTCGGCGATGGCGCACTCAGCGATAATCTGCCGCATGAATAACGCCACCAGCCCCACCAGCCCCGTCTCCGCGCCAAAAACTCCATCACTTGCACAACTGTGGCTGCCAATTGTGGCCATGATAGTGGTAGTAGTTTCTTCAAATTACCTGGTGCAATTTCCAGTCAACAGCTGGCTGACTTGGGGTGCGTTTACTTTCCCCATCGCTTTTTTGGTTACTGACCTGACGAACCGCGCTGTGGGTGCGCAAGCCGCACGGCGAGTGGCCTATGTTGGATTTGCGATTGCCGTAGTCGTATCGCTGGGCCTGGCGCCGTGGCGCATCGCGGTTGCGTCTGGCGTGGCGTTTATCGTTGGCCAGTTGCTGGACATCACAGCGTTTAGCCGCCTGCGTGCACTCGCCTGGTGGAAAGCGCCGCTGATTGGCTCTTTGGTCGCGTCGGTGGTCGACACTGGATTGTTCTTCTTCCTGGCTTTTTACGGCAGCGGCCTTGACTGGCTGCTGCTGGCCGCAGGCGATTTGGGAATCAAATGCCTGATGGCTGCCGTGTTGCTGGCACCGTACAAACTGATGCTGCCGCGCCTGCAAACTTGGGTGCCAGCGCCCGCACCAGCGCCTGCGCGGTAGGAGCCTGGACGGCAGAAGGCGCCCTAGCGAAAATTGGCCCCAGCGAGGGCCAGGTTTTTGACAATTTTGCTGAGGAACATCTCGATATTTGACAAGGAATCGGCGAAAAATAAACCATTGCGTCCAATTTGCAGCCGACGTTCCTTATGCCGCCCATGCTCCTATGCAAAACTGGCGAAGCAGCCATCCAGCTTGTCGATGTGCCGGCGCTTGGCCGAGTCGTCGATGAAGCTGGCCTGAAAACTGTTGCGCGCCAATGTGTAGGCGTGCTGCGAACTCAATCCGGTGGCGGCAAAAGTCTGGGTGAAATTTTCATTCATGTAGCCGCCAAAATAGGCCGGGTCGTCAGAGTTCACAGTGGCCATCAACCCTGCATCCAAAAGCTGCCCAAGGTTGTGGCTGGCCAGGTTGGAGAACACGCGCAGCTTGAGGTTAGACAACGGGCACACGGTGAGTGCAATTTGGTCCCTCGCCAATCGCTGCATCAGAGCGGCGTCTTTGCTGGACTGTACGCCGTGGTCAATGCGCTCAACTTTCAATACATCCAGCGCAGTCCACACATAGGCAGGCGGGCCTTCTTCACCCGCATGGGCCACCAGGCGAAAACCTAACGCGCGGCACCGCGAAAACACGCGTGCAAACTTTTCAGGCGGGTTGCCGACCTCGCCTGAGTCGAGACCAATCCCAACAAGTTTGTCTTGGTAAGGCAAGGCTTGTTCTAGCGTTTCAAAGGCATCTTTTTCTGACAAGTGCCGCAAAAAACACATGATGAGCAACGCACTGACGCCCAAATTGGCCTCGGCATCCACGCAGGCACGGTGCAGACCGTTGACCACTGTAGCCATGGCCACGCCCCTGGCTGTGTGCGTTTGGGGGTCAAAAAACAGCTCGGCATGAAGAACATTGTCAGCCGCTGCTTTGACGAAGTAGGCACTTGCCATGTCGTAAAAATCCTGTTCCGTAATCAACACACTGGCACCGGCGTAGTAGATGTCCAAAAAGCTTTGCAGATTGGTAAACGCATAAGCGTTGCGCAGTTCTTCAACGCTTGGGTACGGAATTGCCACGCCGTTGCGCTGGGCCAGCGTAAAAATCAGCTCAGGCTCCAGCGAGCCTTCAATGTGCATGTGCAGCTCTGCCTTGGGCATGGTGCGAAGCAGCTCGGGCAAACGGTCACGGGCGACGGGATTCACAGCGTTCATCAACACACTCCAAAAGTGATGCCAGCTTCAAGCAAAAACCGGCGGTACGCAACCGACATGCGATCGGCCGCGCAGTGCTGCTCGGCCCCCGGCGACAAGGGCAGGCGCTTGGGGCGCTGTGCTTCCAAAATGGGCTGGTCCTGCCCAAAAATAGTGTTTTGAAAGTCAATCAACTTTTGGTCTGGCGAGTCAAAATCGTTCATCGCCATGCGTATCCACACCATGCTCGTTTCAGGCGTTACCGGGCACACAAACAAGGCAATGGACTCTCTCAAGTCAGCCACCGCAGTGGTACCCGCCTCAGGCACTTTGGTGAGCACTGCTGCGTAAGGGCTGACGACTTCGTAGGTGTACTCGACCATCGCATTGCCCGTGGCATGCACCGACGAACGCGGCTGCACGGCTTTGCAACCGGTTGCCAATACACCCGTCGGAGTTGACGTCACGTCGTAGTGCGGCACGCTGACGGCGTCGCGTGTGCCTAGCCAGCCTTCGTGCACAAAAGCAAAGTGGGACAGGTCGAGAAAATTTTCAACTATGCGTGGTGCGCTCGCGTCGACTGGATACGGGCCGCAGTTGACCCTGCGAAGCCGCTCGTCCTGTTCAGCCGCGAACAATGGCAGCCCAGGCTCGCCCGGCACCATTTGAACCCAAAGTAAACCGTAAGCTTCTTGAGTTGCATACGTGCAAGCGCGCTGGCTGGCGGGCGGCACAAAATCTGGCAATGCAGGAACAAGTAAGCATTGGCCGCCAGAGTCAAACTGCCAGCCGTGGTATGCGCATTCCAGACGGCCATCGACCAAGTGCCCCAATGACAACCTGGTGCCGCGGTGCGGGCAACGATCAGCCCAAGCCTGAAATTGACCGTCTTTGGCTTGCCACACCACGACTTCCTCGCCCAGCACCACCACTGCATGCGGGCCGCCTGACAGGTCGCCCGCCTTACCCACCGGATGCCAAAAAGTTTTCTCAATCATGGTTTACAGTCGTCGCCTGATTTTCCGTCGTCAATAAAAAAAGGGACTGCGCGCCACGTGCCCGCAATCCCTGATGTAACAAAAGCGCACTTGCGTGCTACTTTTCAAATCAATATCACTTGCCTGCGGGGATTTTGCCTTCAACGCCTTTGACGTAAAAGTCAACTTTGCCGCGCCAGTCATCGTCCGCTTTCATGTCTTTGGCCAAACGTTCTTTACCGGCGCTGTCAATAACGGGACCGGTGAACACCTCAAACGTCCCGCCTTTGATGGCTGCTTTGATTTCGTCTACTTTGGCTTTGGTCTCTGCTGGCACAACATCGGCAATCTTGATGAGATCGTTCTGGCCTTCAGCGACGCCCCAGCGGGTAACAATATCGCCCTTCCAGGTGCCGTCCATCGCTTCTTTGACAGCCTTTTTGTAGTAGTTGCTCCAGTCAACAATGGCTGAACCCAAATGCGCTTTAGGTGCGAATGCGCTCATGTCGGAGTCCCAACCGAAGGCGTACTTACCGTTTTTCTCGGCGGTTTGCAGCACAGCGGTGGAGTCGGTGTTTTGCAGCAACACGTCAGCGCCACCGTTGATCAAGGTTTGTGCGGCTTCGGTCTCTTTTGGAATGTCAAACCAGCTGTTCACCCAAACCACACGGGTTTTGATTTTTGGGTTGACCGACTGTGCACCCAGCGTGAACGCATTGATGTTGCGCAGCACTTCGGGGATGGGAAAGGAGCCCACAAAGCCCAGCGTATTGGTCTTGGTCATCTTGCCGGCAATGATGCCCGCCATGTAGGTGTCTTGGTAAAAACGCGAATCGTAGACACGCATGTTCGGCGCGGTCTTGTAGCCGGTGGCGTGCTCAAACTTCACATCCGGGAAGTCTTTTGCCACTTTAAGCATCGGCTCCATGTAGCCGAAGCTGGTTGCAAAAATCACCTTGTTGCCCTGGGTGGCCAAATCGCGAATCACGCGCTCTGCGTCAGCGCCTTCAGGCACGCTTTCAACAAAGGTTGTTTTGACTTTGTCGCCCATCTCGGCCTCAACCGCTTTGCGGCCCAGATCATGGGCGTAAGACCAACCCGCATCGCCGACCGGACCAACATACACCCAGGCAGCCTTGAACGGCTCGGGCTTTGGTGCGGGTGCAGCTACCGGTGCCGAAGCCGGGGCAGCCACCACAGGCGCTGGCGCTTCTTTTTTACCGCAGCCCACGAGGGCCGCTGCAGCCAGCGCACCGAGCGCTGCTACTTTAAGCAGTGAGCGCTTGTTCAAATCGTTCATCTCTTTTTCCTTCAAGTTAAAACAACACAAAAATCAAACAAACCCAACCGAAATACCCAGAAACCTACCGCCCCGGATAAAAAGGTTTGCCCAGCGAAGACGGCATGTTAAGCCGAATCCACGCCGGGTTGCTGGAAATAAGCACCAAAACAACGATGGTAGCCAGGTACGGCAGCATGCTCATGAATTGCGACGGCACATCGACACCAGCGCCCTGCAACGCCAGCTGCAGCATCGTCACGCCGCCAAACAGATACGCACCAAGCAATAAACGCGCCGCGCGCCAAGTCGCAAAAACCGTTAACGCCAGCGCAATCCAGCCGCGCCCGGAAATCATGCCCTCGGCCCACAGCGGTGCGTACACCACGCTTATGTAAGCGCCACCTAACCCGCACAGTGCGCCGCCCGCCATCACGCAGGCCAGGCGCAGCCATCTGACAGGATAGCCCAGCGCGTGTGCAGATTCAGGGTTTTCTCCTACGCTGCGCAGCACCAAGCCGGTGCGGGTGCGGCTGAAAAACAACCCGATCGCTACCGTAAAAGCAACTGTCAAGTACACCATCGGGTGCTGCTGGAACAGCGCTGGACCCATAAACGGAATGTCACTCAGCCACGGCAGACTGTGCAAGGTGCGCCCTTCCAGCGTCTTGCCGATGTAGCCTACTCCGACAAAAGCAGAAAAACCGCCGCCGAACAAGCTAACGGCCAGGCCGGTTGCGTACTGGTTGGTGTTGAGCCAAATCACCAGCGCACCGAACAAGCCGGCGCTTAAAGCTCCAGCTGCAGCAGCCGCAGCAAAAGCCACCACGCTACTGCCACTGTGAAAAGCCGCAGCAAAACCCACCACGGCAGCAATCAGCATCATGCCCTCCGCGCCGAGGTTCACAACGCCTACTTTTTCATTGATGAGCAAGCCCAGGCCAGCCAGCGCGAGCGGCGTGCCTGACGACAAGGTCGCTGCAATCAAAAATGCAAGTTCATTCATAAGGCAGCCTTCAGGCGAATGCGGTGGTTAATCAGTGTGTCGCAAGCCAGCAGTGAAAACAGCAAAATTCCTTGAAACAACCCCGTCAATGCCGCAGGCAGGCCGATGCGCGATTGCGCCAGTTGCCCACCAATCAAAAACATGCTGAGCAGCACACTTGCCGCCACACAACCCACCGGGTGCAGGCGGCCAACGAACGCAACGATGATCGCTGTAAAACCGTAACCCACAGACACATACGGCGTGAGCTGGCCCATCGGGCCAGCAACTTCATAAGCGCCCGCCACTCCGGCAAATGCGCCTGATGTCAGCATGCAGATCCAGAGCGTTGAGCGTGCAGAAAAACCAGCGTAACGCGAAGCCGCCGCCGCCTGGCCGCTCACCTGCAATTGGTACCCCTTGAAGGTGCGCGACATGAACACCCACATCAGCACCACCAAGCCAAGGGCGACGACAGCACCCCAGTGCAGGCGAAAGCCAGCCATGAGCCTTGGAATCGCCATGTCAAACGTCACGGTTTGTGGAAAGTTAAAACCCTTGGGGTCTTTCCACGGGCCAAAAACCAGGTAACTTAGCAGCAAGTTGGCCACGTACACCAGCATCAGACTGACCAGAATTTCACTCGCGTTGAACCGGTCTTTCAGCACCGCCGTGATGCTGGCCCACGCGGCACCGCCCAAAGCGCCTGCAATCGTCGCGATCGGGAAAAACGCCCAGTTGCTGATGCCGGTTTTCTCCATCGTCAGCCACATGGCAACCCCGCCCGCCGCTATGCCGCCTGCCAAAAACTGCCCCTCGGCGCCAATGTTCCACACGTTGCTGCGAAAGCACAGCGCCAGCCCAAGCGCGCACAGCGCCAGCGCGGTGGACTTCAGCGCCAACTCGGTGATGGCGCGGGTGCCGTTCCACGGCTCAATCAAAAAGATCTGCAACCCGCGCACCGGGTCTTTGCCCAGCGCGACAAACAGCAATGCCGAGAGTAAAAGCGTAATCGCCAATGCCGCCACAGGCGAGGCGTAACGCCAAAAGCGTGACGCATCAGGCCGTGCTTCAAGCCGCAGCATCGCTTGCCTCTTTTTGAAGTCGATCCGCGTCCCACAGGCCGCTCATCCACAGGCCGATTTGCTCGACGGTCGCATCGTTGCGATCAACACTGGGCGACAAACGTCCTTTGGAAATGACGTACAGCCGGCTGGAAATTTCAAACAACTCGTCAATTTCTTCACTGACGACCAATACCGCGCAGCCTTGGGCGGCAAGTGCTAAGAGCTCACTGCGAATTTGTGCTGCCGCGCCTACGTCAACGCCCCAGGTGGGCTGGGACACGATCAGCAATTTGGGCTGTGCGTCAATCTCACGGCCCATGATGAATTTTTGCAAGTTACCGCCTGAAAGCGACTTTGCCAGCGCCTCTGGGCCGCCCGCTTTCACCCCGAAGCGGTCAATGATTTTTCGCGCCTGGTTGCCAAGCGCGCGCGTGCTGATCCAGCCGCCTGCCAGGCTGCGCGATGACAACGCCTCACTTCGCGTCAAGAGTGTGTTCAGGCTCAAACTGTGGGCGGGCACAGCGCCTCGGCCTAAACGCTCTTCGGGAACAAAATGCAGGCCCAGCTTGCGCCGCTCAATCGGCCCACTGCGCGAAACGTCTGCATCGGTTGCGCCATTGTTAATGCGAATACTGCCAACAGGCGCGTGCGGGTTTTCACCCGACAGCGCCAGCATCAATTCCTTCTGCCCGTTGCCCGACACACCCGCAATGCCCACCACCTCACCCGCGCGAACGCTTAACGTGATGGCTTCGAGGTCGCAGCCAAACTGGTCTTCGCGCGTCAGGCTCAAGGCATTGACGCGCAGTACCGCTGCCCCGGGTTTGCTGGGGGCGCGCTGCAATGCGGGCGGCTCTTTACCAATCATCAGTCGGGACAATGAGGCGTTTGACTCTTGCCCTGGGTTGCACACGCCCGTCACCTTGCCACCACGCAGCACGGTGCAAGCTGTGCACAGCGCGCGAATTTCATGCAGCTTGTGGCTGATGTACAAGATACTGCAGCCGCTGCTGCTGAGCTGGCGCAGCACCAAAAACAGTTTTTCAACGGCCTGCGGCGTCAGCACAGACGTCGGCTCGTCGAGAATCAGAATTTTGGGCTGGGTCAGCAGTGCCCGAATAATCTCCACCCGCTGCATTTGGCCGACACTGAGCGAATGCACGTGCCGCGCGGGGTCAATGTCCAGTCCGTAAGCTTGGGCGGTTTGCGCAACGCGTTCAGTCACGCTGGCCAAGGTCTCGGATTTACTCAAACCGAGCCAGACGTTTTCGGCCACCGTCAGCGTGTCGAACAAGCTGAAGTGCTGAAACACCATGCTGATGCCGAGGGCGCGCGCTGCTTGCGGGTTGCCGGGCAAGGCAGGCACACCATCGACTGCCATGCTGCCGAAATCCGGCTGCGCCGCGCCGTAGATAATTTTCATCAGCGTGGATTTGCCAGCCCCGTTTTCGCCCAGCACCGCATGAATTTCGCCAGGTTGCAATGTCAGGGAAACTTCGTGGTTGGCAACCACGCCCGGATAGGCTTTGGTGATGCCAGTCAGCTGCAAGCGGGGCGGGCTAATCACAGCCTTGGCACGGTGTTTGCACCGCGTGATACGCTGTTAATAGAGGACAAAAATGACCGATCACAATACCCATCCCATCCGGTTCCTAAAGCGTGGACAAATCGTTACGCTTGCCAATGTACCACCCGCACGCACGCTGCTTGAAGTGCTGCGAGAAGATCTCTGCGCCACCGGTACCAAAGAAGGCTGCGGCGAAGGCGATTGCGGAGCGTGCACTGTGGTACTCGGCGAACGGGTTGATGGCACGCTCAAGCTGAAGGCTGTGAACAGCTGCATCCGGCTGGCCCATTCAGTCAATGGCATGGCACTGTGGACGGTAGAGGATATCGCCACGCCAGAACCCGGCACCGGGCTGCACCAGGGCGGGAGCGGCGCCCTCGGGGGGCAGAGATCCGCCGCGGCAGGGGAGTCTGGGGGCCAGGTGATGCACCCTGCACAAGCCGCGATGGTGCAATGCCATGCGTCGCAATGTGGATTTTGCACGCCAGGTTTTGTAATGAGCATGTTCGCCATGTATGAAAACCATGTCTGCAAGGGGCGTGCCATCACCCGGGAGATGGCGCAAGAAGAACTCTCGGGCAACCTGTGCCGCTGCACGGGTTACCGGCCGATTCTGGACGCTGCGCAAAGCATGGCCTTGCTGCCCAGCCAAACCATTGACGCGCCTGATGTGCTACTTAAATTAGAGCTGCTTGCGCCCGGATTCATTGCGCCAGAGGCCAATTTAGCTTATAAATCTCCCTGTACGTTGGCTGATTTGCTGCAAGCCAAAGCGGCGTACCCCAACGCGCAAATTGTCGCTGGCACTACCGACGTCGGCCTGTGGGTGACCAAGCAGCACATGCTGTTTGACCGCGTAATTGACATTACCAAAACCCGCGAGTTGCGCCGCATTGAGCAGTATCCGCACCATATTGCGATTGGCGCGGCGGTAACGCTTGCCGACGCGTTTGCCGCATTGGTGGCTGACCGACCGCAGCTGCACGACTTCACCGCGCGTTTTGCTGGCCTGAGCGTACGCAACTCAGGCACGCTCGGCGGCAACGTGGCGGGCGGCTCACCGATTGGTGACTCGATGCCACTGCTGATCGCTCTTGGCGCGAGCGTGGTGCTGATGAGCGTGCGGGGCTCCAGGGAATTTGCGCTGGAAGACTTCTACACAGGCTACAAAAGAAATCTGCTGGCACCCGATGAAGTGTTGGCCTGGATCAAAGTGCCGAAGGCAATTGAAGGCGAATTAACCCGTATCTACAAAATCTCAAAACGGTTTGACGACGATATCTCGGCAGTGTGTCTGGCCATCAGTCTGCAGATCGGCGAAGGCACGGTGACCAAAGCGTCTATTGGCGTGGGAGGCGTTGCTGCTACACCAGTACGCGCTATTAAAACAGAAGCTGCTTGCGCCCATAATCATTGGACAAAAGGCACAATTGACCATGCTACTGCGGTGCTGCGGGGCGAGTTTGCACCTATCAGCGACATGCGTGCAAGCGCCACATACCGCGTTCAGGTGTTGGGCAATTTGCTGCAGCGCTTTTGGCTTGAAAGCCAGGGCGTGCAACACATCAATCTGCAGTCGTTCACCCTGGAAGAAGCGCTATGAACGCAGCCAAAGACATTCCCGTCAGCCGTGACGCGGTGGCTGACCCTGACGTAGCTGCTGCCAACGCGCATGCAGATGCGCTGCCTGTGCATGACAGCAATGCGCCCATTGCAAAGCCAGCAATAAGTGCAGCGGGCCAGTCACGGTTTCACGAAAGCGCCAGAGCCCAGGTACGCGGAGCAGCTACTTATGTAGACGACATTGCCGAGCTGAAGGGCACCCTGTACGCCGCGCCCATCATGTCAAAAGTGGCGCACGGCAGGCTCACAGGCATCGACAGCCGGGCTGCCCTGGCGATGCCGGGTGTGGTCGATGTGGTGCTGGCCAGCGACGTACCGGCAGGCAAAATGCTGGCTGCTTTTGCGGGGGACGAGCCCATTTTTGCCGAGCACACCGTGCAGCATGTCGGCCAAGTCATTGGCGTGGTGGTGGCGCAATCAGTGATGCAAGCGCGGCGCGCGGCGCGGCACGTGGTTTGCAACATCGAGCCCCTGCCCGCGATGCTTGACGTCCACGAAGCATTGAAGGCAAAAAGCTACGTGCTGCCGCCGGTTTTCGTCAAGCGCGGTGACGCTGCTGCCGCGCTTAAAACTGCGCAGCACACGCTGCACGGCACGCTGGAAGTGGGTGGCCAGGAGCATTTTTACCTAGAGGGCCAAGTCGCCTACGCCCTGCCGCAAGAGCAAAACCAATATCTGGTGTATTCCAGCACGCAGCACCCCGGCGAAGTGCAGCACTGGGTCGCGCACGCGCTGGGCATTGACAACCACGCCGTGCGCGTTGAATGCCGCCGCATGGGTGGCGGCTTTGGCGGAAAAGAAACGCAGGCCGGGCACATGGCGGTGTGGGCAGCGGTGGCAGCGCACAAACTCAAGCGTCCCATCAAGTTGCGGCTTGACCGTGATGAAGACTTCATGGTCACTGGCAAGCGGCATCCGTTTGCGTATGACTACACGGTGGGTTTTGACGCCACAGGCCGCATCACCGGACTGAAAATGTTGATGGCGGTAAATTGCGGCTTTAGTGCGGACCTGTCTGGCCCGGTGGCTGACCGCGCTATATTTCACGTCGATAACGCGTACTTTTTAGAGCACGTTGACATCGCCTCGTACCGGTTAAAGACCAACACGCAAAGCCACACAGCTTTTCGCGGTTTTGGCGGGCCGCAGGGGGTGGTAGTGATCGAAAGCATCATGGGCGACATTGCGCGGCACTTGGGGCTGGACGCGCTCGATGTGCGTAAACGCAATCTATACGGGGTCGCTGAGCGCAACGTTACGCACTACCAAATGACAGTGGAAGACAATATTTTGGAGCCGTTGTTAAACGAGTTGGAGCGTACCTCGAACTATCGGCAGCGCAAGAAGTCGATTGCAAAATGGAATGCGGCCAGCCCGGTCATCAAACGCGGCATGGCGATCACGCCAGTTAAATTTGGAATCTCATTTACCGCCACGCTGTTCAACCAGGCGGGCGCGTTGGTGCATGTTTACCTGGATGGCAGCGTGCTCGTCAACCATGGCGGCACCGAAATGGGGCAGGGGCTGAACACCAAGGTCGCGCAAATCGTGGCCGATGAGCTGGGCGTGGCGTTTGACAACGTGCTCAGCACCGCCACCGACACCAGCAAAATCCCCAACGCGTCGGCCACCGCTGCATCGGCAGGCACTGATTTGAATGCACGCGCCGCGCAATACGCCGCGCGCAATGTGCGTGACAACCTGGCGCAGTTTGTGAGCGGCCTGGACAGCTGCGGCGCGGGCGCTGTGCGTTTTGCAGGTGGCCACGTCATCACGCCGAACAATTCGCGTCAGTTCACAGACGTGGTCAAACTTGCCTATGCCAATCGCATTCAATTGTGGTCAGACGGGTTCTACCGCACTCCAAAAATCCACTACGACAAAACCACCCTCACCGGCCGGCCGTTTTATTACTTTGCCTACGGCGCAGCGTGCACTGAAGTGGCAATTGACACGCTCACGGGCGAATCCAGGGTGTTAAAAGTCGATATCCTCCACGACGTAGGCACATCGATCAACCCGGCAATTGACATCGGGCAGATCGAAGGCGGGTTTGTGCAAGGCATGGGCTGGCTCACGACTGAGCAACTGGTGTGGAACGAAAAAGGCGTGCTGACTACCCACGCGCCCAGCACCTACAAAATTCCGGCCACCGGCGACATCCCGGAGCACTTTGAAGTTGCCCTGTGGCCCGAGCCGAATCGTGAAGACAACGTGTTTGGCAGCAAAGCCGTGGGCGAGCCGCCATTCATGCTGGCCATCAGTGTGTATGAAGCTTTAAAAACAGCAGTTGCCGCTGGGCGCGGCGATGCGGGTGTTGTCAAACTGACCGCGCCTGCTACGGCTGAAAATGTGTTGCACGCACTGATGGAAAAACCGTAAAAAGGCTCAAAAAGGGCTGTTTTTAAGCGTCATTTAAGCCTCTAGGGACCCTCTGCACAACTCCCTGCGGTCTGTGATCAGCCGGACTCGGGCGGTCTGCAGCGTTGTTTTTCTAGCCAATAGCCCTGCTATTGGCGTCAAAAAGACGC
>ENA-OFCE01000599-OFCE01000599.1-metagenomes-genome-assembly--contig:-NODE-599-length-23010-cov-2.657722_pt1 | contig 23010 bp, 24 predicted proteins | sample MGYA00153388_OFCE01 | MGnify analysis MGYA00153388
TACCACGATAATTGATACCGTAGGAATTTCTCGTATTGGTATAATAATCTCTGCTGCCATCAGTAAATCCTGATTTCAAATGTTCACTCATTCTTTCATAAAAGACATCGAGGTTCTTACCTGCCGACATATCGTATGTTCCACTGATATTATAGAACTGGCGCGGTCCATACATATTCGTACTATCTGTTCGTGTCCTCTCTTTAATATCGGTAAAAAGTGTATCGACTACCCATGCCCATTTCCCTTCTTTACCTAAGTCAAAACGGAATGAAGCGTTTTGTTGCTTGCTGCTGTTCGACAAACCCACGGTAGTCTGTGGTTTTTCCGATTTACGCATAATAATATTGATGACGCCGCCCAAAGCATCTGATCCATAAAGAGAACTAACCGGTCCCCGTACGATTTCGATCCGTTCAACATTATTAATATTAATCCGGTTTAATTCGTAATAATTCATGGTTGATCCTGTATCTTCCCCTGCCATACGTCGACCATCAATCAAAATTAGGGACTGGTTCGTATTCATACCACGCAAACTAACCTGATTACCTGTCATTCCCGCTTCAGAAAGATTTAAATTCATCGCCAGCTTCAATGCCGCTACTACACTGTCAGCACCCATGGTTTCGATGTCTTGCCGGGTGATGACCTCAACACTGGCCGGTATATCCTTCACATTCTGCTTGGTCCGGGTGGCAGTAACCACCACCTCACTAAACTGGTAAGGTTCCTCCTCGGCGTAAGCCGGCAAACTCAATGCCGCCATAATACCGAGACTTAATAACGCCACTTTGCCTTTTCTCCGATTTTGTCTCATTTTCATATGATATCTTCCCTTCCCATATTTATAGTAAAGTCTGCAATTTTCGTTTAGGCTAACTTGAGTTCATAATCACAACTCCCTCCTTTCATGAATTAAATTGTTATAACGTAAAATAGCAAAGCTCCATGCGGTAATAAACCGTCATGGAGCTCACAGGCTCTCTAAAAAGGACCCGGCAATTAGCCTTGGGCCGCTATAGGCTGCACTTCCACCGAATGTTCACCATCTAGCAGAGCATGCAAGCATTCTAATACTGACTGGGCGATGTTCATATACCAAAACTGACCAGCTACCGTCAGTCGAGCTACTGATGGACCAATTTCAAGAAGCCCACGCCCTTGCCAAATCTCCAGTAATGATTCTAATTCCAAAACAGCAGGTCCATAGCAAGCTGCTAAGGCACTAAGTTGTAAAAAGCCCCGCTCGAGTTGTCCTATAACCATATTGTGCAAACCACTGTCGGCTGGCTGCAGCAGCATGCCAGCAACTGGTTTATAACCTTGCTCAATACTTTTAATATAGTTACCAACATCCCGATTTAAAAACATAGCCACACCGCCAATATTACCGCCGGCACCAGCACCAAAGGGAATCACACTGTGACCTGCCTTTGTAAGGGTATTGTATATACTTCGCTCACGATTGGTCTTCCTCCAGTGGCAAATACTGAGCCGTGAAAATACATGGGCTGACAGTTCCGCTTCGGCCGCAGCAAACATTCGAGCTTGCTGGGCCGTTGTAGCTGCCGGCGGCAGCTTACCGGAATTGATGGCCTGCTGCAAGGCACTATCTTCATAAATGTTTAACTGATATAAATCCATTCCATCAATGGCTGCCGTTTTTAATAGGTTGATATCATTGGCCCAAACCTGATTCGTTTGGTTCGGCAGACCATAAATCAAATCAATAATAACGGCAGCCTGATTATAACTGGTTAGCAGTTCTAGCCTTTTAAGAATCGTCTGCGTATCATCCAGCCGGCCAACCCCTTGCCGTACTTCTGGATTGAAGGACTGAACGCCGATGGATACGCGGTTTACCCCATGATCCAGCCAAGCTTCTATTTTAGCTGGAACTAAGTCGTTAACCCTCCCTTCCAGTGTTAATTCATAATCATTGGCTAGGGGCAAACAGTCCCGGATAGCATCAAGCAGCCTGGCAACCTGCTGAGGTGCCAGAGTACTGGGAGTCCCACCCCCGATAAATACGGCATTAACCGGTCCACTGGCTAGATAAGCGCTATCCCGGCTCATCTGCAGTTCTTTAATTAAATGATCAATATAAACGGCTTCCAGCTCTGCCGCTGAATAGTTTTGAAAAAAACCGCAGTATAAACAACGATGCCGGCAAAAGGGAATATGAATATACGCTACACGTTGTTGAGGTTCTATATTTTGTCTCAGTAAAGACTGCCATGTCGCCTGCCATTCTCCCGGCATGATCGGTTTTCCTCTGACGCCGGCATGAACGACCCGGCGTTTTACAAAAGCTTCTGCCAGCGACTCTTCGGCTGCTGTGCCAACGGTCAAGGCATATTGCTCTGGGCTCATGTTCTCCAGAATTTGCTTTAGTCTACTTCCCCTCAAGAGGCAGTCACCTCACCTTTTTCCTGCCCTGCAACTCGATTCAAGCTATTTTTTATATCTGCAAAAATAGCCTGAGCGGCCTCTAGATCGCTGGCATCAGGATGGCTGGCAGCTTTCTTATAGCGTTCCATCCGTTCTGGGGTAGCAGCATGAGGATGATTTCCCGGCATGTTTTTAAATTGTTCAATTAGCTTCGGATCTATTTTCCCCTGACATATAAAAGTTCCCACCAATTGATTGCTGGCATCCAGGAATGCAGCTGCATTTTTGAGGCTGCTGGCAGCATGCTCTGAATCAGGATAGGCCCCTAATGTAGCAAATAAAGCCACTGGTTTATCCTGAATGGTCTTGAGATACTCCTGGGCCTTCTTATCGGCTGTGCCTTTGTCAACCCAAAAGCCGACTATCACAAAATCATAGTTTGTCGGCGCCGGTGCTGTTTCAACTGGAAACAACGCAGCCCTTGCACCAAAGACTTCATAGATCGCCTCTGCCACCTTTTTGGTATTGCCCGTAAGACTGGAATAGACAACTAACGTTTGCATAGAAAAACCTCCTGTTTTTTTAAAAAATCCATTTTTACCACTGTGCTATTATTCATCATACAGTCAGTGCATAGTCATGCCCCTGATTCAGGCAGCTGTCGTGAGGAAAACAGACAAGATGTGAACTCCCTCCTTGCTCAATCGTCATGATCGTTGTTTCAACTCCATATAAAGCCCGTAAGTTTTCTGCGGTAAATACCTCTTCCACCGGCCCATCCGCAAATAGCAGACCATCTTTGACCGCAATCATACGCTGGCTAAAGCGAGCTGCATGGTTTAAATCATGCAGAACCATAATAACGGTAATCTGCATATCCTGATGCAGTTTGCGAACCAGTTTCATTAATTCCAGCTGGTGATGAATATCCAGATAGGTTGTCGGTTCATCCAATAAAAGTATACGAGGCTCCTGCGCCAGGGCCATCGCCAGCCAAGCCCGCTGCCTTTCCCCTCCCGACAAGCTGTCTAGCCGTCGGTGCAGCATTTGCTGGATACCAGTGGCTTCCAGTGCCGCTGCCATACACTCTTGATCATCACTGGCCAATTTTTCAAACATTTTTTTATAAGGCATACGACCATAAGCCACTAGATCATAAACTGTCATGTCTCCCGGCGCATGTATTGTCTGAGGCAGTATTGCCATGATTTTAGCTACCTCCCGCGGCGGCAAGGTATGTATATCCCTGCCATCCAGCAAGACACAGCCAGACAAAGGAATCAATAACCGGCTTAATGCTTTTAATAAGGTGGATTTTCCTGAGCCGTTTGGTCCAATAATTGAGATGATTTCCGGTTTATCGATCACAATATCCATTTCTGGAATAATCACCTTGCTGCCATAGCCAAGTGTAATGGATTGAGCCTCAATGGTATGACTCATCGCTGCATCCCCTTTCGCAGTAAATAAATAAAGAACGGAGCTCCCAAAAAGGCCATAAAGATTCCTACTGGTACTTCCACCGGACTGAATATAGTACGGGCGACAGTATCAGCAGCCACTACAATCGTAGCTCCCAGTACGGCTGCACAGGGCATCAGATACTCAAAATCCGAACCAACCAACATGCGGGCAATATGGGGGATAATAAGTCCAACAAAGCCTAAGAGGCCAGCCACGCTGACCGCAGAAGCTGCCAGCAAGGCCGCCAAAACAACCAGGAAAAATCGCGCTTTTTCCACTCTTATTCCCAAACCTTTGGCAACTTCATCACCTAACTGCAATGCATTGAGATGACGGAAAGAAAGCATCGCCCCTAAAACCCCGACTAAACTGTAAGGTAGAATCATCTGCACATGATTCCAACTGCGCCCCTGAAATCCCCCAGCCATCCAATTGACCGTGCCCTGCACTTTATCAGAATGAAAGACCATAAGAGCACCCATGCCGCCGCCAAAGAAGGCAGCCAGGGCCACGCCGGCTAGTATCAGCCTAAGAGGCTGAATTCCCCGATCCCAGGACAATAAAAACACGATTCCAGCAGCCACCAGGGCTCCAATGAAAGCAGCCGCCGGCACCAATGCCATAAGCCCGGGCCATAAAATCATTACAGACATAGCTGCCAGACCAGCACCCGCCGATACTCCAATAATTCCAGGATCGGCTAAAGGATTGCGCAGCACCCCTTGCAAAATGCAGCCAGCTAAAGCTAAATTGATCCCGGTTAACGCGCCAACCAGTACCCGGGGCACCCTGATATTATAGATAATTTGATAGGCTTCATTGCCGGCCGGAGCAATAAATACGTTCCAGATATCATAAGCACTAAAGGGTACAGCTCCCACTCTGATCCCCCAAAACAAGGCCGCCACCAGCGCAACCAGCCCTGTTATACTGATCCCCGTTCGCCAAGTCCCACGAGGATCGATTGCGACTTCTCTCATTGCTTCGCCACCTCCGGATATAAAAACCCAGCTAAAACAGTCAATGCTTCACCCACCTGCGTACCAGGATTTACAGCAAATAAACGATAGGGCAGCTGATGAACCTGATTGGATTCGACGGCCTTTAGTCCCCGCCATGCAGGATGATTAGCCAATTCATTGCGAAACTTCTCATTGATTTTTTCATCGGAACTATGGGTAATCAAAAAAACCATATCCGGATTTTGCTTCGCAACATATTCCATGCTTAATGGTACATAGCCCATTTGCCCACCACCGTCATCTCCCTGGTCAGCAATATTAACCGCCCCCAGACGTTTCAGCAAGTCGCCGCTAAAGCTGCGGGATGTTGCCATATTAAAACTTTCCGGCGATCCCCATACAACTACCACTTTAGGGGCCACACGATCTTTATTATGATTCATTATCTCTTCGTAGCGGGACTGAATCTGGTTGATTTGTGCGTCTGCCTGATCTGGTTTTCCCGTCAGTTCACCATAAAAACGCAGTGTATCGATAATTTGCTGATAGTTATCAAGGGATTGCAGCAGAATGGGAATGCCCGCTTTGTCTAACACTGGAATCAAATTATGATGAAACGGCATGTTAACTCCTAAAATCAAATCAGGCTTTAGCCCTATAATCTGTTCAATATTAGGATTGGGAGTAATGCCAACAGTCGGGACCTGCTGGACAGCATCCTTAACAGCCTGTGGCAAAGCCTCTGTAGTGGGGCGTCCAACTACCTTCCCACCGACTGCATAGAATAGTTCCAGATTAGAAGCATTTAAAACAATCACCCGCTGGGGCTGACGGGGGATTTCCACCTGTCTGCCGGCACTGTCAGTTACACTATAGCGAGTTGACTGATTTACCACCGGTTCCGACTGTCCTCTAAACAAGAAAAAGCCACTGACAGCCAATAATAAAACGATTATTCCACTTGTCATTCTATTCATCTTCGCACCTCACTTCTGCATTTTCACGAGCCATAGGCTCTTAAGATCTCGGGTCTATTAAAATAAATAAAAGCTCCGTGCGTATTACTACTGGCACGGAGCTCTTGGCTCTCTAATCGGTTATTTTGCTAACCATTTGTATTGTATTGTTTAGTACAGAACCACCAAATGCTATTATTGATCTATAGTATATTGATAATAATTATCAAAGTCAATATCTTTTTTTGAGAATACAACAATTATTTCACGAACTCCAGTTACCTGTTGCAAACGTTCATTCTGGCTTCTTGCTTACGATCGCCTATATACTGAATTGCGCCGCACCGTGAGCACTTAATCTCCATATCTTCAACGATTCCACGAAATAATAAGCGATTACATTGACCACAACGTACTTCCGGCCATTTTGGTTTTGCATACCGCAATTCTTTATCCTTTATCTCCATGTGCATCACTCCAAATTATACGATCTTAAAATCACCTGTCATAGTGGTGTGGCATGATCTTTTCCCCCCATAGTAAGAGAAGGAAGTATTTACCTTTACTATTTAGTATATTGATAATCATTATCAAAGTCAATTTATTTTTATAAAAAAAATATATATTGGGACAGTCACCTGGCCCTTCACTCCTGCACGAGTTATTCTTGACAAAATTATATCCATTTTCTATAATGATAATAATAATCATTATAGAAAATATGAAGCAAAGAGAGCCTAGAGCTCCGTGATGAAATTGTATTTCGCACGGAGTTTTTTATTTATATATTAATTTGCTGTTAATGGAGGAATATCATGAAAATACGTCATAACATGATAAATAACACTGGTTCAAATGAATGCCGTTGTTCAAAATGCAACAGGCTCCTATTCAAAGGTCAGGTAAAGTATATTGAAATCCAGTGTCCGAAATGCAGTTTAATACAAACAATTAAAAAGGGTAGATCGTTGCGGCTTATTGCTCTTAACGCTTCTAATGTTGATTTATATTATGCCGTTGGCGGAGAATTAGTCGGTCGCACCAGTACTATGGCACTGTCATCGGATCTGATAGAAAAAATTAAAGACGTGCCATCTGTAGGCGAGACACCAACTCCCAACATTGATCAGATTATCGCCTTAAAACCCGACTTAGTTTTGACTACTGATATTCATTTGCGTCAGCCAATCCTTGCCTCATTAGAAAAAGCGGGTATTTTAGTATACCTTCAAAGATTGAATAATTACCAGCAGATTAGCCAAACCCTGCGCTTTTATGGTGAATTGACAGATCATTCGCGGCAAGCTTATCAGGTGATTCATCGTTTGGACAGCAAATTGCAGCAGGTCCAAGCGAAAAGCAAAAATAAACCCTCACCAAAAGTCCTCGTTGTCTGGGGATCTGCCGAAAGTTTTCATATGGCACTGCCAAACAGTTTTATCGGCGATCTTCTCTGCCGCCTCAATGCAATAAATGTTGTCCAAAGCGTAGGCGATGGCAATGCCATGGGATATGCTCCCCTCAGTCTCGATATTGCGATCAAGACCAATCCAGACCTGATCTTGCTAATTACCCATAGCTATGACACTAAGGTCAGTGACCAAATTCGCAATGAATTGGCACTTCACCCTAGCTGGAGAAAGTTAAAAGCCGTACAGGAAAATCGGGTCTACCAGCTGCCATATTGCCTGTTTGCTGTTAATCCCGGCAGCCGAGTAGATGAAGCCATCGACTATCTGTCCAATTTATTTTATCAATAAGTAATAACTGACAGGGCTTCATTAAATGAACTTACTGCAACCCAGCTGGGTAAAACGAACCCGAAGCTAGTTATAGAAACTTAAATTTGCAAAATGCTTCTATAAAAGAGTAGCAATCGGTCATACCTTTTGGATCACGGAGTGAAAAATAAATCGGCATGCTAAAGTGCACTAGTATATGGATACTATTTTAAATTGTATACTAACCCAAATTGATTTAAAAATGCTCCTTTTTAACAAAAAAATTACTACTTAAATAGCTTTAAATATGAGATTGGTTCTCATGTTATGGCAATCGCAACTATTTTTTTAACCTCTTACAATTAAGCTCTATAGTGATTGACATATATAAAAACTTCTTGCTATAATGGTTTTCAACACAAGTTAATTATCACTAAAAAATGCGGCTTAACTCGTGCTTACGATTTGCCATTTAGATGCATCGAGAATGATTGAGAATGATTATTTATATCAAATATCATCCCTGTTACATCTAACAATTTAAAAAATAAACGAAAAGGAGTTGAATTAGAAGATTGTGTCGGCGGATACACCGCTGATAAGTGCAGATACTCTCCATTATGATTAGTCATATACTGTACTTTGAAAAGAACACCAGCCATTTCGTCCGATGTGGAATATCCTTTTAAATTCACTCACTATTTGGCATGTTTGATCCCCTGCTAGCTATGCCATACCTCAAGTACTGGTGGCATACTAAAATGTAAGGAGACAGCAATGTATGAACTTTCGTCGGACTTTTTTCTGTGCCGGCATCACTCTTCTTTGCTGGAGCGCACCAAACTGGGGCTATACCGCCCCTCTTGCCCTCACCCTTCCTGAGAGCATACACTTGGCGCTAACCCGCAGTCATGCAGTAAAAATAGCGGAGCTAGATGCGGCCAAAGCCTCCTTGGAAATTAAGAAAAATAAGTCTACTTATTGGCCTACCGTCAGTATGACTCATGAGCAGACCCAAATTGAAAAATCACCTAAACCAGAATACGGCAACTACTTGACAGCCAAACTTCCTTTGTCTGATGGAGGCAGAACCAAAAGCTTGGTGATGCAGTCACAAGAGTTTTATGAAGGAGTTACTGATAATCTGGAACATACCAAGCAACAGGTAACTGCCAATACGATGCTGGCTTATTATAATGCATTGCAAGCTAAGAGCCGTGAAGATCTAGCGAGCTTGGCTGTAGAAAACCTGACCCAGCATTTGGCACAAGTCAAACTTCAGGATGCGACAAAAAACGACTTTAAAAGGAATGTACAGCGAACTGAAGCTAAACTGGCGCAAGCCCAGCAAAATTACATTCGTATACATAATGAGCGCCAGTTGGTCACTAGCCAGCTAACAAGCCTTCTGCAGCTTCAGCCAGATCAGGAATTGACTTTATCGGAAATACCGGGGCAGTCTGCCCCTGAAACATTGGATTTTGCCATCCAGACCGCATTACACCAGCGCAATGATTTAAAGCAAGCCCGCAAAGAGCAGACCGTAGCCCAATGGGGTATAAAAGTCGCTGCCAGCAACAAGCGTCCTAATGTTTACTTACTCTTTGTCGCCAGTGACCTGTGGCTGCCAGAGCAGTATTGGTACACCACTGTTAGTGTATCAACTAATTTGTTTGATGCTGGTCGAGCTAACATACAAGTCCGCCAGGCCAGTTTAGAAGAAGCTAAATCACAAGAATACCTGGAACAGAAAATTGAGAAAATCACTCAAGAAACCAGAGAAGCCTTCTATTACTTTCAACAAGCTGACACTGTGATGCAGGAAACTGCTCAATTCCTTGGTAAAGCAACAGAGGATTATGAAACCGCTATTGCGGAGTTCAAATCCGTGAAAACCAACAATGAGGATCTTCTAAATTCCTATAGCACACTGGCCGAAGCTAAAGCCAATAATGTGAATGCCCTTTATGATTACCACAAATGCCGGGTAAATCTACTGCGAGCTACTGGTATGCTGCCTGTTTCATGGTAAGCAGTCTGACGCTGCTACTTTGCTTTTGCAATACATTTTTTTTACTGCTAAAAAAATACTCACAAAAATTATTTATAAGGAGCTAATATAATATGGAATTTTTCAATCATTCAATAGATTTGTTTCACAAGGGCGGCCCTGTCATGTATCTTTTAGCGATCTGCTCGCTATTCGTGGTGGCAATTGCCGTCGAGCGCGTTTTGTACTACAAAAATACATTTGCTAACACACAGGCCTTTCATCAGGCACTACAACCTTTATTGGAAAAGCAGCGTTTGAATGATGCCATTCAATTATGTGAGCAAAAGCCACATACACTCTCAAAAGTAACCCTAGCCGGGCTTTTGGCTTCTCAACGAAATGGTCAAGTAGAAAATGCTTTGGAGAGTAGTGCCACGTTGGCAGCTGATCGTCTGCGAGAACGCCTAGATGATCTGAGCACGATAGTTACTCTAGCCCCACTGCTTGGACTATTAGGAACTGTTATCGGCATGATCAATTCCTTTAGCGTGTTCAACGTACAATCTGGACAGCCCATGGCCATTACAGGCGGTGTCGGGGAGGCACTTGTTGCCACTGCAACAGGTCTTAGTGTTGCTACTTTGGCTCTTGTTTCCCACAGCTACTTTTCTCGAAGAGTCAACCGTATGATCAGTGATATTGAGCAAACAGCCGCATTAGTCATCAGCTACATGCCATTAAAAAAAGCAGCACGGAGAGAAACACATGAGATTGCGTAGTTTACGAGTCGATAATCAACCACAATTGATGATTATCCCTATGATTGATATTATCTTCTTTTTATTAGTGTTTTTTATGATGAGTACTCTTTATATGGTAGAGCAGCACACCATTCCAGTGAATCTGCCCCAGGCAGCATCTGTTCAGCAAGATAAACCCAGCAGTATAAACATTACAGTCCTGGATAATGGCAGTGTAATGTTTAATCAGGAAGAAATACCGCTAAACTTACTGGCTAAACGAGTCAGTTTAGAACTGGGAAAACAACCGGATAATGTTTTTGTCCTAAGAGGCGATAAACAAGTACCATACGGTCAAGTAATCGCTGTTCTGGATGAACTAAAGTTAGCCGGAGCTCACCGAGTATCGGTAGCGGCAGAGAAAGTGAGGTAAATCAGCTATGTCCTATGCATTTCATTGGCGTAAAGCCATGGCTGTATCTTTTTTCCTTCATATTCTCCTATTAGTGACGGCGGGCTATATCGCTTCTGGATTTACAGCTGCCTTGCCAGTACAAGAAGAGGTCATTCTGGAAATGGATTTAATAAATGATCCGGCAGATCGAGCTGGAAATAGCCCATCGCTACCAGAACCCCAGCATTCCCAGGATATACCAAAACCAATTCCAACGGAAGCAACGCCAGTAGAACAAATCCAAACAAGTACTCCAGTTGTCAAATCGGAGCCTGTTGTTACAGCCAGCGATTTAACCATGACGGAGGCTGAAGCACCAAGTTCCTCCTCCTCCTCATCATCATCTAGTGAAGCTAGCAATTCTAGTAGCTCTGCAGCATCTGCTGCGGTAAGCGGCGGTGGTTCACGCAGCGGTATTGCCGCACCAGGTATCTTATCGAAAGTAGATCCCTCCTACCCATCAGATGCCAGACAGGCTGGTTTGGAAGGTACTGCGGTACTACGAGTACAAATTCTAGCAAATGGCCGTCCCGGCGAAATCTCTGTAAGCCGCTCTACTGGTCATTCATCCTTGGATGATGCAGCCGTAGCTGCAGTAGCAAAATGGAGATTCGTACCAGCCAAAGATCGGGATAGCGGCAAAACAGTAGCATGCTATACATCATTGCCAGTATCCTTTCGCTTGAAGTAAAAAAAGCATCATAGAAATCATAGGATTTTAGTTGGATACATGAAAGCACAGAGCACACTAAGGGTTATCAACTCCCTTTAGTGTGCTCTGTGCTTTTCATGTATACTTTCTTGTTTCTCTACCTTTTTTATATCTTACATCATACTATACTGTAACTAAAGCTTTAACATTTTTCTGTTATAATTTTCAAAATATTCAGCTTAATAACTGGACTATGCCTTTTCAGAGTGCTATAATAAAACCAAGGAGATGATAATATGTTTAATAACTATCCATCAGCTTATTTATTACTATTATCCTCAGCAATCTTCTTAGGAATTTATCTTATTGCACCAATTGTTGGATCATGGCATCTGTTTTGTTCCATCGCAGTGGATGTCCTTAAATTTTCAGGTACTATTGTCTGTCTATTTTTCTTACTTTGTGCAGTAATCGAAGCTGCTCATAATCTGTTCTTAAAGAATCGTCATCATTAAATGGGTGCTGTAGTATGGTTGTTTATCTTATAAAGCCTCGCTAATTCTTTATTAGAATTTTGCAAGGCTTTTATTTTATTCTTAAAAATAAAACATTTTGAAACGTGTTTTTACCCCAGGAGCTTGTGTATCATATAGGCTACACCCTTATCGTCATTCGAAAGAGATACATACTTACAGATTTTTTTGACGTCGTCTTCCGCATTTTCAACTGCAACACTGAAACCGACTCTTTGCAACATAGAAATGTCATTATAGTTATCACCAAATGCCATTACATGATCTAACGAAATATCTAAATGTGCTGTCAAAGCCTCTAATGCATTACCTTTGGATGCAGAGGGATGAATCATTTCAAAAATATCCTTGCCCGCTATGGTCATTGACATACCTGTATAATTACTAAAATACTCCCTCCCATGACGCAACTTATCATCATCCAAAGTGATCGCTGAAATATTACCAAAAACAAAATCTTGCTCTAGAACTTCATTAAAATTATTGACAAACACTGCACTATCTAAGGTTAGAAAAACATCGATTCCTTCCTTAAGCTTCTCAGGTGTCATCTTCCTGACATGGTTACTTGCATTTTCATAATCACGGGTTAAGATCGTATGCGCATTAGCTGGCATGTATGCGAAATGATCCGTACATAATGTATAGAAATACTTACGATAGTTAAGCCAATTAAGAGCTTCTCTTATGTGATCTTTATCCAAACCAATCGCTTTTATCTGATTTCCATTTTTATCATACACAAATGCACCATTATTTGATATTACGTGAGGTTTAAGGCCCGCCCGTTGGCATAGCGCCAAGACATTTCCATAATTTCTGCCTGTTGCAATCGCAATTTCTATTCCTTTGCTTTGAGCCACCTTAAGCGCCGCAACATTTTCTTCAATGACCTCATGATTCGAATCCAGAAAAGTGCCATCTAAATCAGATACGATTAGTTTCATAATTTATCACCTACACTAGAAATGAGTTAGAAGCACATGTACTTTAGCTCATCATTTTTTATTTTCAATAAATACCTTCATATTAATAGACTCTTTGCATCATTATATCCTAATGTATCACAATCCTCAATTGCAATAAGGTAAACTGTATTAGTACAGTTTTATAAACCTCAATTTTTGTCGCACAAAAACACCTCCGCCAACATTGTTCTAGAAATTTATTACACTTTAAACTACTTGTCTACCAGCGCTCCAACAATAAGTATGATCTTTTCTGCCAAAGATAACTACTTACTCGGTATAGCAAATAAAGTAATGCGTATATTAATACTGTATCTGCAGATTACTAAAAAAACTATCACATCATCTCAAGGAGGAAATATGACAAATTTATTTGGCGAGTTTTTTGGTACTTTAGTTTTAATTTCTTTTGGTTGTGGCGTGAATGCAAATCTTACCTTAGAGAAGTCTTACGCTAAAGGAGCTGGCTGGATTTGTACTACTGCAGGGTGGGCTTTCGGCGTTATGATTGGTGCTTTTGCTGCTATTTCCCTGGGTGCCCCTCAGGCTGATTTGAATCCCGCTGTTACTCTTTTCAAAACCTTTGCAGGTACATACACCTTTGCACAGGCTATTCCTACCATGTTTGTTCAAATACTTGGCGGCATTGCAGGTGGCACTATCACGTGGTTAATGTATCTTCCTCACTGGGGAGCCACGGATAGCAAAGAAGGGAAACTAAGCGTATTCTCCACGGGCCCTGCTATCAACAGCCCTATGGCAAACCTGCTTTGTGAACTATTAGCAACTGCTTTCTTATTGATCGCATTTTTTACCATTGCTAGTAAAGCCGTCCAAGGCAATCCAGGCTTCGGCACTGGTCTTAATATCTATATCATTGCGATGGTAATATGGGGAATCGGTCTGAGTATGGGCGGAACCACGGGTTATGCGATCAATCCTGCCCGTGATTTAGGTCCTCGTATTGCTCATGCGATCTTGCCTATCGCTGGTAAAGGCAGCTCAAACTGGGGTTATGCTTGGATTCCCATCGTTGGACCCATGCTTGGTGCCTGCTTAGCCTTTCTATTTTGCAGAGCTACAAATTTAGTTTAGGTGATGTAAAAAGTGGGTACTCTGGATTTCTCCCTTATTTGGAAAACCTTGCTTACGATACTTTACGGCACACTTATTTTACGCATTGCAGGACGCAAATCCCTAGCCCAAATGACCGTAGCACAAACGGTAGTCATGTTAGCAGTGGGTACCGTTCTAATTGAACCCCTTGTAGGAGCTGAGCTAATCGATACCTTTGTGCTAGTTGCAGTTGCCGTGTTTACTCTGATCGCAATTGAGTACTCTGAAATCAGATTTCCATTCTTAAAGAAAATTTTTACTGGACATCCTGTAGTGCTCATTGAAAATGGAGAGATGAAACGAGAAAGGCTCAAACAAGTTCGAATGACAATTCAACAACTAGAAATGGAACTTCGTCAAGCAAGTATTTCTAAAGTATCTGATGTAAAATGGGGAACCATTGAACCCAATGGACGATTTGGATTTATACTCAAGGATGAATTACAACCTGTTGACCGCTGGGAATTTGAACGCTTGCTGGATCGGTTGGCAAACATCGAAAGATCTTTAACAAATCATTCCAATGGAGCTTTCGATGCTCCTCCTCCAGCACCTATTGGAAATGAAATAAAAGATTCCCACTCGGAAGAAGATGTTTTTAAAAAACTATTGACTCAAAGTACTGGAGGCGACGATAAAAAATAGTACAGCATAAGTCTATTTTATGCCGTACTATTTTTTAACTTCTAAGAATCAAATAGATCCCATTACTCAATTGTGTTACATCCCCTTTGATCGTCTTTGCTATCTCAAGTGTTAGCTTTTGCTGCTCTTCTTCATCCTTAGCCTCAAGGACGAATGCTTCACCTGCACTTAGTATTTTATGATTTGAGAGAGTAACAGCAGCAATGATTGCTGCTGTCTGCCTTTGTGAACTTTCATTTCCCACATTTAATCCTCCACTGCTTTTGATCGTAATACGGCATGACTCTTTTTAACGGATTCTAATAATGGTGTATTCTTAACAACGTCAATCAGTTTCTCAAGATCTCTAACGATAGGTACAAATAATATGATGATGTTTCCCGTTTCATAGTCTTTTCGTGTGAAGTTATATCGCTTAGCCCCAAGTGTCCGGGTCGCTTCAAAAAGAATTGCCTTTCGCTGCCCAAAATTATGAAGTGCAATAGCAGAATGTTTCTGGTTGGGTTCAATAATAACCGCTACTCCTTCCTTCGCAATCATCTTCTGAGCGTTCTGGGTTCCCGCAAGATTAGTTACGAAGGTACCTTCTACAGAAACTTCGCAGCCTTCTACTTTTATTTCGGCAAGACGAACGGCTGCAACATCCCCGACACTTTTCCCCTTGGAAAATCTACTAATCATCTGATAAACAATATATCCGGCAAGAACCCCTGCCACCACCTGATACATTATACCGATGTGTAATGCAGCAACGATCGCCATAGAAGCAGCCGTGGTTAGGGAAACAACCAATGCAAAATAATTTCTTGCTTCGAAAGTCTTGGCGATTCCATCTATGTACGCATTCCCACGAGGAGTGTATTCGGTCTCCTCCAAATCTTTTAAGCTCTCTCTTTCCGTCTTTCTAACATCACGAAAATTTTGAACAGCCAATGCAAGAAAAGTGACCGCCGTGTAATTGTTCGACTTGATAGCTGGGATGGCAACGGCTCCAATGGATGCGGCTACAAATGCCAGCACTACGTGAATGAGAACTCCATTGGGGTAGGAAGGATATTGTTTATAATCGACTTTTAGTACAAGCAGCCTTGCCATCGTTCCCATTGCGATTGCGATAATGATTAACCACAAATCTTCAGTAGATATAACCATCGGCCCGCGTCCATCCATTATATCCGCCTCACTTTCATATTTCATCTGGTAATTCATCGCCAAAACCGTACTTTAATCAGTCTATCTTTAAGAAATCAGATGCACAGTAATTATTATTTCTTTGATCCAATAAAAAAATCCTCAATTTAATATTACTAATAAAAATTTGACATTTCAGCTATCATTCTATACAATGGATTATGTAACTTAAATGGCTCCGTAGCTCAGCTGGATAGAGCACTTGACTTCGAATCAATAGGTCGGGGGTTCGAATCCCTCCGGGGTCACCATGTAAATTAAGCCTTCGCAGGTATGCGAAGGCTTTTCTTATGTCAACTTATGCAGTTGCTTTGAAACATAGCTGCCTATATTTCCCCGGACACAATCGTACCGGTTTTCTTTTTGCCCATTTACAGCTCTGCCGATTAATTCTAAATAAAATAGCAAAAGCTGCCTATCACTTCTCATGTAGTAAGTAATAGGCAGCTTTGCGATTCAAAAGATTTTATTGTTATCAGAACACATCAGCGTCCTTCTTATTGATTCCTTACAATTTATAAAATTCTTCAAAAGATGCTGTTACATAGGTATGATCTAAGACCCCTCCCAATTCCCTGACAGAATGCATAGCAAGTATAGGAGTTCCCATATCTACAGAGCGTATAGCTAAATGAGTCGATGAAATAGGACCAATGGTGGAGCCGCCTGCTAAGTCAGAGCGATTAACAAATTTTTGTACAGGTACACCTGCTTTTTTGCATATTTCTTCATAAACTGCATCAGAATTACTATCGGTAGTGTAGCTTTGCTTGGCACTAATTTTAATCACGGGCCCTTTATTTAAAACAGGTCTATTTACAGGATCATGCTTTTCCCCCATATTGGGATGTACAGCATGGGCAAGGTCTGCAGAAATCATAAATGATTTTGCCAGTGATCGAAAAAACTCTTCTCGTCCTTTTCCCTGGGAAATAAGAACCCTTTCTAAGACAGTAGAAAGAAATGGTGAATCTCCTCCCTGCTTGGTTCTACTGCCTATTTCTTCATTATCAAAGGCAATCAGTACATTTGTTGCTCGTGCTGCCGGGGCTCTTAAAAGTGCCTCCAGACCTGCATGAACCATCGCTAAATCATCTAATCTTCCTGAAGATATAAACTCATTAGTAAGACCAATAATACTGCCCTTTTCGTATTCATAAAGGTATAAATCAAAGTCGATAATACTTGATACATCTACCTTTAACTCTTTTGCAATCTCATTAAGCAGATAATTTCCCGCTTCTAACCTTTCATTTACATGAGCCAAAAGTGGCAGTGTGTCTCTTTGGGGGTTTAGTTCTATACCTTTATTAATTTCTCTGTTCATATGTATTGCAAGGTTCGGAATAATAAGGATCGGTCTTTTTATATTTACAAGCTTAGTTGCAGGATATAAGATATTTTCACTTCTTACCGTAATTCTTCCCGCTACCCCTAATGGTCGATCCAGCCAGGTGTTTAGTATAGGGCCGCCATACACTTCTGTATTGAGTCTGATATAGCTTCCTTCACTAGTCATCTCTGGTGCAGGCTTAATTCTAAACGTCGGTGAATCGGTGTGCGCCCCTATTATTTTAAAGCCCCACTCTTCTAGATTTCCAATTCCCAGAACAAATGCAGCTATTGCAGAATCATTCTTGGTTACAAAATATTTACCACCTTTTTTAAGATTCCACGTTTCATCTTCCCGAACTTCTATAAAACCGCAATGATGCAGTCGCTTTTTTACTGTATCCACAGCATGAAAAGCCGTCGGACTTTCATAAATAAAGTCAATAAGTTCCTGGGCGAACTCTAGTTCTTCTATCATTTTCATAAACCTCCCAATCCATTTATAAAACTAATTTACAGATAACAGTTTGATACCTATTACCTGTATTTACCATTAAAAGATAAAAATCCTGCAAATTGCTTTTTAGTCTTGGCAACAATCTTAGTATTTAGGGTTTGCGAAAAACCAATTCCCTATTATAATGTTAATCAATGGCATATGTATTCATTGAAATGCAGCGATCATACTAGTACCTTATCAGCCCTAAATCAGTGAATACTGACGGTCTATTCTCCGCACCCCTTCGTTATCGTCGATCGGCATACTCCCGGTATGCTTCCCTCCTCCGCCTTGTGTTGCGAAAAATAGCATCGCCATTATCCTACCGTTTTAAAGCTGACAAGGTACTAGCGGGAAGGCAAGTTTCCTAATTTCATAGCAAAATAGACTTGTCCTAAGGCAAGTCTATTTTGCGTAATAGGCAAATAATGCATAAATACTTTCATTGCTGTTTATGATATATTATGTGAAGAGAATATAAGAAGATACAATACTACTAGGTTTTTATAAAAAGCGGAGGCGATGCAGTGAATTTGATTTGGCTAAAACAACAACCTAAGTTCTTATATACACTGGCTGCCCTATTTGGAATTGGAGCATTGTTTTTTGGAGCAATGCATATTCCAAAAGGGGTACCGGAAGAAAAAGTAGAAGTGACTCAAAATCTAAGTTCTGAATCTGTACCTGAGCCTGCTCAAACCGTTCCGAAGAAGACAATGCACACCGTAAAAGAAGGTGAGACATTAAGTACGATTGCTGAACAATACGGGATTGATGTAGATACGTTAGAAGGCGCAAATCCAGATCTGAATGTTGATATTCATCCAGGAGACCAATTGGTAATTTTGCCTCAAAAAGGTGCATTGCATACTGCTGGTACAGGGGATACGTTGTGGTGGATCGCTAATGCCTACCATGTTGAGGTCGCTGCGATATTGCAGGCAAATGGCAAGGTGAATGAAGACTTATCCATTGGTGAGAGTTTGTTTATCCCAGGTGGGAAAAAACCGAAGGAAACAGAACGATTATTGGCGCGAGCTGAAACCACAGTGTCTCGTAGCAGCGGCAATCGCTTTAGCTGGCCGACGGAAGGAGAGCTGACCTCTGGATTTGGACATCGCTGGGGAAGAAATCACGATGGAATTGACCTGGCTAATGATATCGGTACTCCCGTGCGAGCAGCTCGTTCCGGGCGGGTAAGCTATTCTGGCTGGTCTAGTGGGTATGGTCGTGTTGTCATGATTGAGCATGAGCAGGGTTATACCACTGTTTACGGTCATTTAAATGAATCTTATGTATCAGGAGGACAATATGTTAAAGTTGGACAAAGTATAGCCGCTATGGGGAATACAGGATATTCTACGGGACCTCACCTGCACTTTGAAGTGCGAAAAAATGGTACACCGATCAATCCATATAATGTGCTGCCATAATAGAGTCCAATATCTGCTAAATGTTAAATCGTGGATTATAAAAATAGCTAGGGGCAATAAAACGCTCTTAGCTATTTTGTTATGTTAAATCTAATGACAAAGAATGCCCCTGCGGTTCAGTGATGCTTATATGTTTTAAAGAAGGTGAAATAGTACGTCTGGAAGAGATAAATGAAGAAATATGCTTTTAAATTTCACAAAAGCATTAATTTAACGCTTTTAAATTTTACCGAACTAAAGTATAATATGAAACATAGGTTAATTATATGGAGTGGGGGATTTATACATGAAGAAAATAGTTGCGTTGGTATTATTACTTATGATGGCAGGTATGGCTTTAACAGGATGTGGCAGCGCTGATACCAAGGGGGCAGCAAAGAAGAAAATTGTAATAGGCTTGGATGATAGTTTTCCTCCTATGGGTTTTCGAGATGAGAAAAATAACATCGTTGGTTTTGATATAGATATGGCTAAAGAAGCAGCTAAGAAACTCGACATGGAAGTGGAATTTAAGCCAATTGACTGGAGTAGTAAAGAAGCAGAATTAAGCGCTAAACGGATTGACGCCTTGTGGAATGGTATGAATATCACTGAAGAACGGAAAAAAAATGTATTATTTAGTGATCCCTATATGGAAAGTAAACAATTGATTTTTGTACTTGCAGGTTCTCCTATTAAAAGTGCAGCTGATTTAAGCGGAAAAGTGGTAGGCGTACAGCAAGCCAGTATTGGTGAAGAAGAAGTTTTAAAAGATGTTCAATTGAAAAACTCTTTAAAAGATTTCAAAGTATATCCAGACTTTATTGCTGCATTTATGGACCTTAACACAGGTAGAGTCGATGCGGTTGTTACAGATGAAATACTTGGCAGATATTATATGTCTAAGGAAAAAGATAAATACGTAGCCATTGAAAAGCCCATCGGTGAAGTCGGCACATATGGTATCGGATTTAGAAAAGAAGATACAGACCTTCGGGATAAAATGCAGAAAGCATTAAATGAAATGAAAAAAGATGGAACTTCTGCTAAGATATCACAGAAATGGTTTGGCTCAGACATCGTTAAGTAACAATAGAAGGCTAATGGTTGATGCCATTAGCCTTCTATATTTTAACATCAACTTCCTACTCTTCGCGTCTTCGCGGTTCAAAGAGCCTTATTTTTAAAGGATGCCTAGGATTTTTCTTACGCCAATCACCTAGGGAGATATGATATAATAGAAGCTGTATTTTTAAAGTCAAGAAAGAGGAGAAGATGAATGGAAAAAATAATAACCATGATGGGGCCTATGCTGGATGGAGTCAATGTGACACTACAAATGTTCTTTATTACCTTAGTGCTTTCATTGCCTTTAGGCTTGCTTTTGTCATTGGCTCGTATATCGAAATACAAACCTATTAGCTTTTTAGTAGAGACATACATATGGTTGATGCGGGGTACCCCCCTCATGCTCCAACTCTTATTTGTATATTATGCGTTACCTTTAGTGCCTTATATCGGTATTAAATTACCGGACTTTTCGGCAGCTATTCTGGCATTTGTACTCAATTATGCAGCTTATTTTGCAGAAATTTTTCGTGGGGGAATACAATCTATTGAACGGGGACAATATGAAGCAAGTAAAGTACTAGGTATGACATATGTCCAGACGATGAGGCGAATCATACTTCCCCAGGTCTTAAAACGGGTAGTACCCCCCATTAGTAATGAGACAATTACACTTGTGAAAGACACATCTCTCATCTACGTTCTTGCCATGAATGATTTACTTAGAACTGCTAGAACCATCGTACAGCGAGAGTTTGATATGACCCCTTTTGTCATTGCGGCTATATTTTATTTGGCAATGACCTTGGTATTAACATGGGTATTTAATAAATTGGAAGAGCGCTATGCAGCATACGATGAGTAGGAGTGAGTTTTTATGAATATGTTACGTTTGAAAAATATCCACAAAAAGTTTAATCATCTTGAAGTGCTAAAAGGCATTAGCCTTGAAGTCGCACAAGGAGAAGTTGTGGCTATTATTGGACCTTCCGGATCTGGTAAAAGTACTCTTCTTAGGTGCTTAAACCGGTTGGAAATCATTGATCAGGGAACAATTGAAATTGAGGGTGAAATTCTTGCCACCGAAGATACAGAGGGAAAATGTCAATACGTTTCAGAGCAAAAGGCTCGGGAAATTTGCTTTAAAATGGGTATGGTATTTCAGCAGTTTAATTTATTTCCTCACATGACAGTGATCGATAATATTATTGAAGCGCCGATGTTGGTGAAGGGAATCAAAAAAGAGCTTATTATTCCCGAAGCAGAAGAACTGCTTAAAAAGGTAGGACTATTTGAAAAAAAGAATAGCTATCCTTCAAGATTGTCAGGCGGTCAAAAACAGCGGGTTGCGATTGCAAGAGCCTTAGCGATGAAGCCTGATATCATGCTGTTCGATGAACCTACATCTGCCCTTGATCCAGAGTTGACGGGAGAAGTATTAAAAGCCATGCGTCAGCTTGCCTTAGAACATATGACAATGATCGTTGTAACCCATGAAATGGCCTTTGCCCGAGAAGTGGCTCAACGTGTTATTTTTATGGATAATGGCGATATTGTGGAAGAAGGCACACCGGAACAAATCTTTAACGATCCTCAGCAGCCGCGCACACAAGCATTTTTAAAGAGTATGTTATAAAAATATTTAACCTATTTCCAGACTTTCATCTTTGACATTGGAGCCATTCGTACACAGTTGTAAAAGCAATATGCTGCCAATAACCAAAAGGCCGCCTAAACTTTGAAGGAGTGTAAGGGCTTCTCCTAGTATTAACACTGAGAGTAAGACTGTCAGGACTGGTTCAGCAGTGCTGATGATCGAAGCATTAGCTGCTCCGATTTTTGTAATGCCAGCAAAAAATCCCAAAATACCTAATATAGTCCCGAAAGTAGCTGTTCCTGCTAACGCCAGCCAGCCGTGGAGGGGAAGAGTTGTCAGTATAAGCTGACCTGTCGTAATGCTGTAAGCAGCAAAGGCAAAGCCTGCAGCGGAGGATACATAGGTGGTGGCAACTAATGCATGAACATCTTTTAGCACTCGATTACCAATGAGAATATAACAAGAATATACAATGGCACTGCTTAAGCCCAGCAGGATGCCTACTTGGCTAAGACCAGTAAATGAGACGCCTAAAATAAAAAAAAGACCTAGTAAGCAAATAGCAAGAGAGGCACCTTTTTGCCAGCTAAATTCTTCATCGCCAATCAGGAAAGAAAGAACGCTCACGATCGTAGGATAGGTAAAGAGCAGCATTTCAGATAAGGAAGCAGGCAGGTATTGCAAGGAAGCTGCAAATGCTAAAGACATGGTGCCGTAGCCCAGTGCTCCCATTAGACAGAGTTTGATTGCAGTTTTGGTTGGAATACGAGGCGAAATCTTTAAATAACGTAATAACAGCCATAGGCATAAGGAGGCCAATACAAAACGCATGGTCAGTATAGTAAGGGTATTAGCACCTGCGCCATATGCAAGTTTAATAAAAATTGCCAAAGTGCTAAAGCCCGCAGCTGATAATAAGACTAATAAAGCACCTAAATGTTGTTGACTCAGTGGAATCATCTCCTTTGTTCTGTAGTATATTCCTGCTTATAAAAGTAATTTCCTGCGAGTTTGATAAAAGACTTGTTATAGAAATTTTTATTTTGTTACATCCTATTCCGCCTTATTCAAAAATTGAGTATTTTAAAATTTGTTATTGAAGATAAATGCTAACATGATGATCTTATAAAAATGGTAATACTTATAGTTGGTAGATTGATTGATTGTATGATATAATAAGTACATAATGATACACAGGAGAGTTATGTGTGTTGAAGCGTACACGCATAGTTTTCGAGTCATTATCATGCAATGTTGAAATCGGGGGCGTAATGGTTTCGACAGGGGTTGTTGTGGCATGGGTAGCGAGCCGG
>ENA-OFCE01000600-OFCE01000600.1-metagenomes-genome-assembly--contig:-NODE-600-length-22907-cov-36.064283_pt1 | contig 22907 bp, 21 predicted proteins | sample MGYA00153388_OFCE01 | MGnify analysis MGYA00153388
CACGCTTTCTGATGCGCATTTTTTTTGAGGAGCTTGACAAACTTCTTTTGTTTTACTGGGTCGGCATTCTCATAATCTCGATGAGCCTTTTGATGTGATAGGTTCAATCTATCTAATATTTCATAAATTCTCGATGTTTTTAGCTCTATTCCCCATTTTTGCTGGATGACGAATGCGATAATTTTTCCGGTCCAGATTTCTCGGTCTATTCCGTACTTAGTCGGTCTCTGGTTCAACACCATTTCTTTGAGTTCCTGCGACTGTTGAGGAGTCAGCCTCTCCTTCACTTGATGCTTGATTGGCTCCACCAGACCCTCTAGCCCGGTTTCTAGATATCTAACTATCCATCTGGCTATGGTTAAATCTGTACATCCTAATAACTGAGCTACTTCCGCTCGACTTTTTCCTTCGCTTAGATATCTGATTGCCGATAGTCTCTGTCGGATGTATGCTTGCTGATTTTTGTAATATAATCGCTGCCACTGCTTTTTATCTAGGCTTACTAATCGCAATCTTTGACTTAGATTCATTGATCTTTTCCTCCCTTGTTTAGTAACTATAGCATTTTCTATACTCTTTGAGCGGGAAGGGAGTAGTTCTATATTATATCATGTCCATCAATTACCTACAATCAAGGTGTTTGTAGTGAGGACTTTAGTCCTTAGATTTTGTAAGGACTAAAGTCCTCACTACGAACCAATGGGTCTAAAGCTTCTGCATCGAAGACCGTCAAATAGGAGCCGATGCAATAATTTTTTTCTCCTTTAATTGCTGGTGAACTTGCAAATCATTTGACTCAAGTTCCTCGTGTTTTTCATCCTGCACCTGTTTATCAATTTTGGGTAACTTTAAAATCGCCCCAGCCAAAACCCAGTAATAAACTGATACTGGATCTACATCCAGGGGATAGTATTGAGTATTGATCGTAATAAATGCCACAAATACCCAAAAACTAGCTCCATAAGTCCGTAAACTTTTGTCTTTCACAGAACGGTAAGCTCGAAAAGTTAGAAAAGCTAAATGTAAAACCATTAGCTGAAAAGCAATCATTCCTGGATAACCCAGTTCGTAGATCAACTTAGGTTGAAAAGTCTCAATTAGTTGCGTCGCACCAAATATCCGCGTTGAATTAGTCGCTCGTCCTACACCTCTACCCAGATTTCTGTCAATGATAAAATTGTGGCTCTGCTCGAACTGATTAAACAGAAACTGTTGGGGTGGCGCCGCATTCCAGCGGCTAATAAAACTCTCCCGCCGCTGCTCGATAATTCCTGGGTTAATTGCTGCACCGACAAACAGCAAGATAGCAAGTCCGACACCAATGGGAATAAATCGTTTTAAATTGACTACTTGACCCGTCAGAATTAGCAGCACAAAAGTAACAACTGGAACCATTACTAAAGCTGCTCTTTGACCGGAAATCACGGCGTTGGCGAATACTAATGCCATACCAAATAAACCGATGGTTCGCCACCAGAAAGAAGGGTCACAAAAAGCAGAAGTAAAGGTTAAAAAAGCATTACCAATTAAAAACCAAGCCCATTGCCAAGGCGCTACAAAAGTTCCTGGTAAACGGATAAACTTGACTTCTGGACTAAATACAAGAGAACCGCCGACAAAACATCTAGCTTGTAAGGTAGCTTTATATAATTCTACTCCTGACATTCCTCGCGTGCCCGCGCACCTGCCACTTTGTAGTAACAGGTACTGAATTAAACCCAGAATGCAGCAAACGATGGCCAATATTACGTGCATTCGACTAAAAAATACCAAATCTTTCTTAGTGCGGATCAGATAATAAGTACAAGCGATCAGCGGTATGTAACCTATCAATACTTTTAAGCCGAGAATTCCTTGCAGCAAGGGTTTCTCACCCTTCATCGGGTTAAGCTGCATATCCCCATTGACAAAAATTAAAGTCAGCAGCGCCATCATCAATAGGATGCTGAAGGTGGGAATCATTTGTTTGGGAAGGAAGATGGGCAATTGTTTCTTTTTACAGCTTTGAATGAGGGCGATGAGAGCTGGTATGTAGAAAGCATCTTTAGCTATTTGAAATGCAGCATTTCCGCCGCCAATGGCGTAGGTAATTGTACCGCTAAAAGGTAGGTAAATAAGAAAAGACCACAAAGCTTGACGAGGGTATTTGTAGGAAAGCAGTAAGATGGCTACGGCTGCGCCTCCTGCAATCGCAATCTTAGGGCGGGCAATGAACAACAGGGGGATGCTGACGGCAGCGCTGACTAGGCAGCTTATGGCGATCGCCTGTACCAATTCATTGCGCTTTTGTGAAGTTTTGCGTTTTTGTACAGCTACTTCTTTTTTGCTGAGCGTTGTTGTTGTTGTTTTTTCGCTCTGCTTGTGTTTGGATTTCTTGGATTTGCGCTTGGTTTTTAACATAACTTTTAGAAGGCACTTATGTAGAAGGCTGAAGGCATTCTGATGTAGAAGGCTAGGATATAAGATAAAAAATATTTTGGTAAATTTGGTAACTTATTTTTCAAGTCGAGAGCGATCGAGATTGTGGGCGCTCCGCTGGCAAAATTCATGCTCGCGACCTTGTAGAATATAACTGCTGCATCTACAATGTACAAATCTGGGAAAAATAGTTTTAATCGATCGCTAAAACAGAATATGAAATTAACAAAATTTGTATCGATCGGCATTGCCCTACTTTTAGGAGCAAGCGCGAGCATATTATCGACCAGCAGTAGAGCATTCGGGGCCGAGAAAATTGTCCTGACATTTGGCCCGATCCGGCAAACCATCAATATCAGCGACTTAGAAGACTTTGCTAAAGACGGCACGACGACGCCAACCCTGCAACAAATTATCCAGTTTTCCAAAATGGACGCCCAAATACTGCGGGGGTTGATCGGTTTAGAAATCGGTTTAAAGCCTGCTAATTTGGCCCGGGTAGTTTACAGCGCCCCGGGAGAAAAAATCACTGACGAAATCGGTCAAGTAATTCGGACTCAGCGCCGCACAGAGAGTGGTAAAGCTTTGCGGGCGGCGGTGATCCTCGCAGCCGGCGACGACGGTAAAGTATCGCTGCTGGAAGTCCTGAAAAAGTATCCTCTACCTGAGCTTTATGTAGATGTTGACAGCATTGGCACCGCTGTTGGGAAAGTTCAGGGTTTAGTCGGAAATCTGCAAACCCTGCTTCAAGATTCGATGCGCGAGACAACTAAAACAACTACCACCGAAAGTCCCGAACGACTTCCTCGCCGCAGCGTGCAGCCAACAACTCCCCCTCCAGTACGTCCCTCCGCACCTTTACCAGCACCCGCACCGCAACCTATGAGGCCGGTCAGAGGACTGTGGTAAGGATACAGCAGATTCCACATTCATGAAGTACACCCGCCATCCTTGGCTCCCCGTAGGGACACGGCACTGCCGTGTCCCTACACTTCACAAACCTCCCAAAGCAATCAATTTTTCTTGAGCAGTTTCTTGAGCAATTTAGGAACTTCCGAAGGCCGAGCGGCCACAGGTATGTCCGCCTCTTCAAAGGCAGCCATTTTGTTCTCGGCGGTAACTCCAAAGGCTTTCTGGGCTGCTGCCCGAGAACTGATCAGGATGCCTGCATGGCCCAAAGACGGGCCCTTGGGAGCGTAGCGGCCGGCTAGATAAGCAACCACGGGTTTGTCGATCGCCGATCCGATATAAGAAGCAGCAGCTTGTTCGCTCCACCCGCCAACTTCCCCAATCAAAACGATCGCCTCGGTACTATCGTCTTCGTCCAAAATTTGCAACCACTGCATAAAAGAAGAACCGACAATCGAATCGCAGCCAATACAAACTGCCATCGACTGTCCCAAGCCCGCCTTAGTGAGTTCTAGGGCAACTTCGTAAGTCAAAGTGCTACTGCGACTGATCACGCCCACTGGGCCGGGAGTGTAGAATTCCTTGGGGTGAGTTCCTAGCAGCAGCTTGTCGGGTACAATAATTCCCGGACTGTTGGGCCCAATTACCAAAGTTTCGGTGACCTCTGCTTTTCTGACTAAACGCACCATATCCAGAGGAGGCACTCCTTCGGTGACGATCGCGATTTGGCGAATTCCGGCGGCGATCGCTTCTAGAGCCGCATCCAGCACCCAATAACGGTCTACCAATATTACCGTAGTGTCAACGTGACCCACTGCTGCCACTGCTTCTTCTACCAAATCAAAAATCGGAATTCCCTCCAAATCCAGCCCCCCCCGACCGGGACTGACACCAGCAACGACATTCGTGCCGTATGCTTTCATCATCAGGGCGGCGCGGGTTGACGCGGGAGATTCTGTAATGCCCTGTATTAGGACTTTGCTTTCAGGAGTTAAATTCATTTTTCACACTTGACACGGATCTTTTGAAAAGCAGAAGGGCTTCGTCTGTCGATAACTTTCGTATTTTGCCGATCGATCCTCGGCTACTTGGCGGAAGATACAGCTTGAGTCGCGGCTTCATCCAAAGTGCTAGCTAGCTGCACCGGCAACTGTCCCAAACGCTTTTTAACAGCATCAGCATCGACCTCTACCAGTCGTAGCACAACTTGGAGGTGGCGGTTGGCGCGAGCTTTTCGTTCCAAATAACCGGCTACTGCGGCGGTGATTTCCTCGCTTTTGGAGGCGCTGCCCAAAATATTTATGAGTATCACCTTAACGCTTTTATCTTGAGCGACTAACTCCAGACCCAACTCCGTGCGATCGCGCAGGGCATTTGCTGTATCGTAGCGGTCTAGGGAACCCATATTCACAAAATTAGCTGGTTTTCCTCCTTGCTGGGCTACAGCATCCAGAGTTGCCATTGTCAGCCCCACGCCGTTGCACAAAATCCCGATATTCCCGTCTAGTTCGATTAATTGCAGGGATTCGGAATTCGAGATTGAGGATTGAATTTTGGGGTCAAATTCCGATCCAGAGTGCTGCACCTTCGAGTGAGAATTCCGGCGATCGCCGGTAGACGGATTTCTCCTTTCCCCTGCCAACCCGCTGCTAGGCTTCTTCTTGCCCGAGAGTGCGGCCAAGTCTGGATGCCGCCCCAAAGCATCGTCGTTGGCGGTGACTTTACCGTCTAAAGCCATGAGTTCTCCGGTCGGACTAATACCGAGAGGATTGATTTCTACTAAATCTAAATCTTTTTGGACAAACAGCCGATACATTTTTTCGACGATCGTGCTCACCGATTGAATTAAGTCTCCCTGCAATCCCATTTTCAGCGTCAGACGCCTCGCGTAGAATGGCGAAAATTCCTGGTCTACGGGAACTTGCTGCATTTCGTCGATCGACCCTTCGACATCCATACCTCCTTGTCTCGAACCCAAAAGTACCGGGCGTCGTGCTACCGGATCTAGGAGTACGGCTAAGTACAATTCTTGGTCGGCATTGTACTTGGCTTCTGCCAGCAGGACTTCGGGATATTCATCTTCGATCGGCAAATTAAAAATTGTTTGAGCCGCAGCTACTGCATCGATCGTATTTTCCACAAACTTGATGCCACCCGCCCGGCCGCGTCCCCCAGCCCGCACTTGCGACTTAAGTACAACTGGGTAGGGAATTTTCAGTCCTTTGAGGTCAGCGGGATTGTCAATCCGCTGCGACGGCAAAATCGGAATTGCCATCTGGCGAAATAAAGATTTAGCTTGGTACTCTAACAAATCCATTATCAATAACGGGTGAGGGGCATTTCGCAACAAGCAATTTGTAACTGGCAATTCATAATTAATAGATACTAATTGGCTTTTTGTCAAGTTAAAAGTTAAGAAATCCAGATTTTATCTTTTAATTTTCCACTTTTGTATTGCGGATTACTTACTCGCTATTACCGATCAATCGCCACTCACTGACTACCGAATCGATTTCGGAGTATTTTTTCGGATAATTTCCAAATTTCATTGGCGATTCTAGCGGGGACACATAACATTTCTCAGTAACATGAGGCATTGAGCATTGGGCATAGCTCACTTTTTTGAGAACCACTATCTAGTCAATTAATTTGAAATTTCAGGCTTATTCCACAGATAAGGAGGTATGCAGGGAGCAATTACCAATTACCAATTGCCAAGCGTACCTCATTTACTTGAAAAAGGCTATATTTCTACTAATTTTTTACTTGATAGTAGCAGTGCCTTGATGGACAGTTTTGACCCATTTTAGTCGCTTGGGACGGAGCGAAATCCGAGCAGTGACACTCCCCACCAGCATCCAGTGCAACATATACACAGTACCCCGCAGGGTTTGCAACAAGGTGACAAAAACTCTTTTAAAGTCAAATTTAGTTTCTTTGCGAGTGCGGCGCAAACCGACAAACATTCCCACTATTGACAAGGTAAGAGTCATAAAAGTTAGGGGACTTGCTAGAGGCATTCGACGCAGCGCAATTGACATCAAAAAGTCTGGTAGCGCTACTGTGGGTAAGAAATATTGAGATGCCCAAAATCCAAATAAATCCCAAGTTTTGCCAGTTCCCATCCGGTTGCGGAAAATTAGCCGCCAGTAGTCAAGATAGCGCTGATAGCCGCCTTCTGCCCAGCGATTGCGTTGATGCCACAGAGCTCTAGCGTTAGTCACTCCTTCTTCTGACACGGGTGGGAAAGCCAGAAATTCAATATCCCACTGGTCTAGGTGTAGCCTTACGGTCAAATCTAAGTCGTCGGTAATTGTTTCCTCGTTCCAGCCGCCGCAGCGTTCTAAGGCGGTGCGGCGCATAAATTGGCCGTTACCGCGCAATTCTCCTATGCCGCCGATCGCAATTCGCTGCTGTTGGAAAAAACTGTCGAGGGCCATTTCTGCTTCTTGGCCGCGAGTCCACACATTTACCGCAGCATTGGCGATCGCTTTTCTGACTTGCACAGCCCCTACCTGTTCTGAATCGAACATCGGCAATACGCGGCGCAGCAAATCCGGCGTTACTGTCGCGTCGGCGTCAAATATGCCGACAAATTCGCCGCGAGTCAGCGGCAAAACTTGATTCAGGGCTCCCGACTTGCCGCCGCTGGCATTCTCTTCTCTGCGAAATACTTTTAGCTGCGGGTACTGTTTGGTTAGCTGTTCCAATATTAGGGGCGTGCTGTCGCTGCTGCGATCGTCGATCGCCCAAAGTTCGTAACGGTCGATCGGATAATCTAAATTGCAGATTGATTGTACCAATCGAGCAATCACCGCTTCCTCATTTTTCGCAGCCACCAGCAACGACACGTAGGGCCAATCTGCTCGACTTTCATCCGAAAGAGGCGGCAGTGCGGGCTTGGGTTCGGCAAACAAAACTCGAAATGCTTGCATCCACAGGAGTCCCATTACTCCCCACACTATCCACGCACCCCATGAAATCAAGTGTAGGGCGATCGTGCCGCCCCAAATCGCAGTCAGCACTACGGCGGCTTTTCCCCGCCGTCCCCGGTACAGATTTTGAGGAAAAGAGGGAGAACCCGGCATAGACACCGCAATCGGGAGCTCTGATGAAGTTTCCGTGTCAAACACCCTGTCGCCACTGTCTGGTATGGCAAATATTTTGCTTACCTTCTTGTTCGAGGTCAAATTCTTGAACTCTTCTTGAGCTAAATCAGGGATGTCCAAGTTAAGCTCGCTGCGATCGTCGTTTTCTGGCCAAGAACTCTCCTGCATAGGTTACTTGATTCAATTACCAATAGTTTTTGATTTTAGAGATAAGTATCCATTGTATCAGTATCTGGACTTTTGTCGAAAACCGATGGCAGCTAATTTCAGGGGCTCGGTGCTTGTAGTGCTGAGGTAAACTGGCATTGCTTGCGAGTCTTTGAATTGAGTCGCGACTTGCGATCGACCAAGAATATCTGCTAGTTTTTGCAGATGATCTCAACAATTAACTCTCAGGATGTGGAAATATGTCTCTTCCTCAACTGAAGCCAGCCGATGACAAAGAAGTGAAAGTTTACGCGCCTTTCTGTCAAGAACCCAGGCGCAAGTTTTTACCGCACGCTATTGGTCTCTACAAGCTCAAAAGCTTGGAGGGAGCAAGAAAAATTGATGGCGGCGAGGACATACCGTTTGTCGCTAGTTGGAATACCTCGTCATTGCCGATCGATCTAACCCGCTGTCGGGTACTGTTTGAAGGCAATGCTGAACTCAGCTACGAAGTGACTATGCAAAGCTCTGATTTTGTTAGTTGCTTAATTGAGGTACTTTTGACTTTTCAGCGGACTCGTAGCGTCGATTTTTCTAAAACGTTTTACCGGAAGCTGATGCGTATGGATGATTAACTTGTCTATCGCACCTGCAATCTCTGAAAGTCCGCAATTGATTAGTGGACTGTTTCTATTTTTAAAAGGCTTCGCGCGCTGATTTCAGAAACCCGGTTTATTCGTATATTTCTGATTTCTCGTCGCGAAATATTACGAATAAACCGGATTTTCAGCCCCATGCGCTGACCTCAGAAACCCGGTTTATTCGTATATTTTTGGTTCTTTGTTCCAAAATTTCGTAAAAACCGGGTTTCTAGCCTCCGATATGTAATACCAGTTTCAAAAATAGAAATTACTATCTCTAAATAGTTCTCAAAAACTGCCAGCAAAAAAAATAATATGAGCAAAAGACCTTGAAAAAAAAATGCAAATAAAACGGTTGCGAATAGGTGAATAAAAGTTTCAACTAAAAAAACGCTCTGCGCAAAAGCGACAAAATCGAGTATAATCGGATTGCGAAATTGAATCGCAGTGCAGAAATACGGTTGAAAAACTAAATTTATTTAAATAGACAGGTGCAAATTGAGGAGTGAAAGCGTAGCCAAATTGACTAAATATCTACTGATTGGTTCTACAAAAGCTTACAGCGGCAAGTCCGCGATCGCCCTGGGGATGGCACTCGGACTCCGGGCAAAAGGACTAGCCATCGCCTACGGCAAACCTCTGGGAACCTGTTTCAGCTCGCCAGGAGCTGGAGCCGAGGAGGAAGATGTACGGTTCGCGATCGAGACGCTGAAGCTCTCAGAAAGTCAGGTGCCGTCAACACTGCTGTCTTTGGACGAAGAGACGGTTCACAAGCGTTTGCGCGGAGAGGACAAGACAGATTACCGTCTGTCTCTAGCGCAATATTTGCAAGCCCCCAGCGGAGACTTGGTGCTGTTAGAAGGCCCCGCTAATTTGGAGGAAGGCAGTTTGTTTGACTTGTCTTTGCCTCAAGTCGCTGAGACCGTTGATGCTTCTGTGTTGCTGGTAGCGCGCCCGATCGACCTTTATGTAGACGATTTGCTGTCGGCTAAGCGGCGTTTAGGCGATCGTTTGCTGGGTGTCGTACTCAATGACGTTCCCTCGGACAAACTCGAATCTATCACGGCGACTGTGCGACCTTTTCTGGAGGCTACGGGCATTCCAGTTTTGGGAATGCTGCCGAGAAGCGCTTTGCTGCGTAGTGTCAGCGTCAAAGAATTGGTGCACCAATTGAAAGCTGAGGTGCTCTGTCGTCCAGATCGTTTGGACTTGATGGTCGAAACCTTGACAATTGGCGCAATGAATGTTAGCTCGGCTCTTAAGTATTTCCGCAAAGCTAGAAATATGGCGGTGGTAACGGGGGGCGATCGTACGGACATTCAACTGGCGGCTCTGGAAAGCTCGACTCAGTGCTTAATTCTGACAGGTCACTTGCCTCCTTCTCCTCTGGTAATCGGCAGAGCAGAAGAAATGGAAATTCCAGTTTTGTCTGTTGATTTGGATACCTTAACCACGGTGGAAATTATCGACAGCACCTTTGGTAATGTACGTTTGCACGAACGCATCAAGGTGGAATGTGTTACTCAGCTAATGGCAGAACACTTTGACCTTGACGGCATGATGGCATCATTGGGGTTGGGCGATCGAGTCCATTAAGCAAGCAGCCGGAGCAGAGGGAAGAAGGCACTGAGAATTTTTTGTTGTTTAAAATAAAAGCCCAAAATTCTTAAATTCTCAATTTTTCTTCAATTCTACCCGAAGAGCTCCGGCCGCCGAATGCTTTCAGACATTCTGCCTTCTGGTTTCCTCAAATCTCCCGCTCAAAGAGTCAGATATCGTAAATCAGTAATTCTTAACTTTTTTTGGCTGCAATTGCTAGTGAGTCTGCTAGAATCCACAACGTAGTTTTATTTAATTTAATAAATTCTTTGAGTCAATCAATTGAGTTACCCAGAGTTGATGATTTTTTACAAGAACTTGCGGCAATCCAGCAAACAAGCTCCAAGCGGGTTGCTCTTTTGGGTTCTCGCCACGTTCCTATTACCCACCAGCAGCTAATTGAGATGCTGAGCTACGCCTTAGTTCTGGGAGGCAACCAGCTCATCACATCGGGGGCTACAGGCACCAATTCAGCCGCGATTCGGGGGGCAATGCGAGCAGATCCTAATCTGCTGACAGTGATTTTGCCACAAAGCATGGGCCGCCAGCCTCGGGAGTCTCGCGAGCAACTCGAACAAGTCATACATTTGGTAGAAAATCCCAAAAATGACAGTTTGTCTCTCCCCGAAGCAAGCGCTATGTGTAATCAGGAGATTATTTCTCGCTGTCAGCAACTGATCTGTTTTGCTTTTCACGAAAGCCACACTTTGCTGAAAACTTGCCAGGATGCCGAGGAACAGCGCAAGGTGGTGACTCTGTTCTATTTTGATTGAAATGCGAGGCGAATGATGGTGTTGGGATTGCCTGTGTCGGTTATTTTGCTTGATTCTATTGCTGCGGCGGCGGCGCTGGTTTACGCACCGTTTTTGGTGGTTGCCCTCGCCCGCTTGCAGCTAGGCTACGACCAAGCAGCCCCTCGCGCTATGTTTGAGAGGTTGCCTGCTTACGCTCAACGGGCTACTTGGGCTCACCAAAATTCGTTTGAGACGTTTATGCTGTTTTCAGCGGCGGCTTTGATGGCTTTTGTGACGGGGGTTGATTCGGAGGCGGCGGGTTGGGCTGCGATCGCCTTTCCGATCGCCCGGTTGTTGTTTTCGGTTTTCTATATCCTGAATATACCGCTGGGGCGATCGCTCATGTTTGCGATTAGTTCTTCTTGCACTGTTTCTTTATTCTATTTCAGTTTGATGGCTATTAATTAATAGTTATTGGTTATTGGTTATTGGTTATTGGTTAGTTGTTAATGCCCAATGCCAATGCCCAATACCCAATACCCGATGCCCAATTACCAATTACTAATTTATGGCAGCTAGTTATTCATTTGATATTGTCAGCGATTTCGATCGCCAAGAATTAGTCAATGCTGTTGACCAAACAACGCGAGAAATTCAAAGCCGCTACGACTTGAAAGATACCAAAACCACTGTAGAATTGGGCGCTGAAGCAATTACTGTCAATACCGACAGTGAATTTACTCTCGACGCAATTCACACGGTTTTGCAAACTAAAGCCGCCAAGCGCAATTTGTCTCTGAAAATTTTTGATTATGGGAAAATTGAAGCTGCTAGTGGTACTAGAGTACGCCAAGAAATCAAACTAAAAAAAGGGATCGATCAGGAAATTGCCAAGAAAATCACTAAATTAATTCGAGATGAGTTTAAAAAGATTCAAGGCTCGATTCAAGGTGATGCAGTGCGCGTTTCGGCCAAGGATAAGGATGATTTGCAGTTCGTAATTCAACGATTGAAGCAAGAAGATTATCCGATGGCTTTGCAATTTACCAATTACAGGTAGATTTTTGAAAGCTAAGTATTGGATTCCTGGTTGTGCGATCGCATCTTTGAGCGCGATCGAACTTGCCTTACGCTTGCTGGGATTCGGAAATCCTGCATTGCTGCAAGCTGATGAAAATGCTGGCTATATATTTTCACCTAATCAACTTGTATATCGCTTTGGCAATAGAATTGAGTACAATCAATTTTCTCAACGTTCCGAACCAATCGATTCCGCAAAGCCTGAAGCTACTATCAGAATCTTGATGATCGGAGATTCGGTTCTCAACGGTAATAATACCACGGATCAGAATGAAACTATTCCAGAATTGTTGGAAGCGCGTTTGTTGGGCATAAAAAAGCAAGTTGAGGTGCTGAATGCTTCTGCCGGTTCTTGGGGAATTGGCAATCAATTGGGATATATTCGCAAGTTTGGCACTTTTGAAAGCGATGCTGTGATTTTGCAAATTGGTACTCACGATTTGCTACAACCAACCAGCAACAGCGCAGGAGTGGGAAATGACCCGCTGATGCCGAATCGCAAACCGTTATTGGCAATTCAAGAAGTGTTTCAAAAACACGTTATGCCCCGATTGTCAAGTGTTTTGGTCTCGAATTCTGTGCCGGCGAGAGTACCAGTGTCGGAATCGCAGCGGTTTGGGGAAAATATGCAGCGATTTGAGCAAATAGTTGCTTTGGTGCGAGTTCGGAATATTCCGTTGTTTGTGTTGTATACTTGCGATCGAGCGGATTTACTGCCCGTACCGAATCAGCCGAAGTTTAAATCGGAGTTTGTCGATCGGCTAAAAGCTTTAAAAATTCCAGTCATAGACACTCATGCAGCCTGGTCAAAATTGCCGAAAACGAGGGTAGAAAGTTATTTTCGGGATGGCGTACACCCCACAGTCCCAGCTTATGAAGCAATGGCGGATTTAATGTTTCAACAATTGTGTACAGAGAAAAAATTGGTGGCTTGCGGCGGCAAGAAATAATTGGTTCGTAGTAAGGACTTTAGTCCTTCCAAATGCGAGGACTAAAGTCCTCACTACAAACTTTAAAATTAGTTCGTAGTAAGGACTTTAGTCCTTCCAAATGCGAGGACTAAAGTCCTCACTACAAACATTTTTTTTAACGGTAATAGTCGTAAGGTGCGCACCCTAAAACTACGGAGTATGTGTAAGTCTGAAATTAAACATCTAAACCGATGACTGTTAAATCGGGAGAATGTTCTACAACAAACTGGTAATATAACTCTTGTTTTGCTTGCGGCGGTAGAGACATTATCCATTCCAGTATTCCCATTTCACCTACAACTATTTTAGGATTAGTTAAAGTCGATCGCACTTTGATTTGCTCATTGCGGCTGACGGGCAATTGCTCTCTCAGTGTCAGGTGTACTTGCACCTGTCGCAAGTTTGTCACATTTAAGCGATAAGCGTAACTCGTGCGCCGCTGCTGGCTAATCAGTTTCTTGTCTACTTGTCTTTCGACTAATTCGCGATCGATTTTCAACCCTTCATCAATTCCTAAATTGAGCTTAAATTCTGCACCAGGTGAAATATTATCTAATTCTACAGTACCGACAAAAGTGTTGTCGCGAAAGATATTTGCCTTACCGGGTAGCAGAGTTGCGCCTGTCAGCGGATTCACAACAACTGCTTGCAAATAGGCAAAACTGACTAAGCGGGGAACTGCAATATATTCTGGTTTAAACGGATAATTTTCGCTAAAAACAGTCACTTTGTGCGGCGTGCCGTCGCTGGGAATATTGGTATTTCCGCCTACTTGAAATGAGACAGTGCTGCCTTCTCTGGATACTTTGGCTGTGGCTGTTTCAGCTTCTATTGGTTCGGATGCCATCTCGGCTGTAACGTCTGCAAAGCCAGAGAAGCCCTCTCCAAATACGTCTGGATAAGAATCTGATGAATCTGATGAAAATTTACGAGTTCGGGCTATTGACTCAGTATTTCGGAATTTGACTGTAGAGTTAAAAGTATCGATATACCAAGGTTCGAGTTTTGGTGGAAGGCTTCCCAAGCCGGGTTTTGCTGTAGATAATGTCAGCGCTATTCCTGTCCAATCTTCGCCTGTATTTTGGTTGAGTTCGGCTAGGTAATTGAGATTGATTTGGTTGGTGGTGGTATTGACTCGGAAGTCGTAAAGGGGAGTCCAATATGCTTGCGTTACTACATAGGAAACTTCGAGTTCAAAGTTGCCACTACCGCTGGGTTCGATGGCAACAATGATGTTAAAAGTTTGCTGGCAATTGGGAGTTTGTACTTGTCGCAACTGCTGCTGTAAAGCTTGTATTTGATTGTCTAATTCTTGCTGTTGTCTTTGGTGCTGCGCGATCGCACTTACGTATTTTAGGTAATTGGTTCCTAAAAAGTTGAGCAATTCGCCAGTTTCGTTTAAACCTATCTGTTGTTTGGCGATGCTGCTGGAAAAGGAACCAACGCTTTTTTCGCTTAAACCTTGGATAAATTGGAGTTGAATTTTTCGGGCGGTTATTTTGTCGTTAATTGCGCGTTTTTGGGTTTGTAATTCTTGGATTTGTTGGGTGAATTCGGCGGTGCGATCGCCCACAGGTTCGCTGCTAAACACTTTTTCGGTTCGTACTCCCAGCAAGCGCACTGCAATTGTACCCGAACCGGTTGCTCTCACTGACTCGGTTTCGAGGGTTGCGGGAATAAAGGCGATCGTCAATTCTGTCTCGTTTCCCGTCAGCGCCACCGTACCCCGGCGCGTCACCAAAGCGCGATCGGTATAAACTGTAACTTCGGATATGCGAGTATCCAGTGTTTTGATTGTATCGGAATTAAGGATTTCTGAGTCAGTCATTGCTACTAATGCCTTTACGAAACTCTTTTAATGATTCCAATAGTGATGCAAATAAAATGCAACGCTTAAACAAAGATAAGTCTAATTCTGGGAGTAATTCGCTGCTAGTAATCCGCTCATAACCCTGCTCTCGCAAGCGGTAAAGTTGTAGGGTTCCGTCTTCCCAAAACCAAACTTCAGACACACCCATCAGCCGATATTTATGAAGTTTAATCGGACTGCCGCTAGTAATCACCACCTCAATGCACAAATCAGGAACATCTTTATCTGTCCCGAAACAATAAGACAAATCTGACTGATATTCGACAACACCTTCAATTATCTGGCTATAACTGCCACTGGGAAAGAACTCAATTTCCTTAACTTCAAAGTAAATCAAAAGCAATCCTGCAATTATGGATTGAAACGCTTCATGAGGTTTACTAATTCCCACAATTTCTAACACTCCTTGACAATAAAATAACCGCACACCAGGCACGTCTTCAAAGCCAGCTTGAATTGCCTTGAATTGATGCCATGTCAAACTGCGGCAAGTAAAACGTTGTTCGACTGCGGGAGAATTTGTTGGATTGTCTACAGTTTGAACCATGATTGTTTTATTGATGTTCAAAATGGTAGCGGGGAGGGCGGGTTTACGTGATAGTGGGTTTTAGGCAATTATTATCGGTGAATCCGCCCCTACGGTTTAATTTTAGCTCAGCGGCTCGATTCCCGCCAAATCCAAAATTTGCGGAATTAAATCTTCTCGCTTGACTGCCATCATGTGAACTCCTTGACACAACTGACGCGCTAATTTAACTTGTTCGGCCGCTATTCTTATGCCTTCCTGCAAGGGTTCTGGAGATTTTGCCAAACGGTCGATCGTCTCTTGCGGTATGTTAACTCCAGGCACGTATTTTTTAATAAATTCAGCATTTTTGGCTGATTTAAACAAAAAGATTCCTGCTAAAATTGGTTTGTTGCAACCAGCAGCAATATTGTGCATAAACTTATCTAAAACTTCAAAATCTGTAATTAATTGACTTTGAAAAAACTGTGCTCCAGCTTCTAATTTTTTCTCAAATCGACTTTGCAAACCAGACCAACTGGGGCATTGCGGATCGACAGCAGCACCGACAAATAAATCGGTAATTCCGTCGGTTAAAGCTTGGTCATTCCAGTCTTTGCCACCGTTCATTTTTTGAATGACTTGCAATAGCCGTACTGATTCAAAATCGAATACGCTTTTGGCTTTAGGATGGTCGCCAGCTTTGACTGGATCGCCGGTGAGTGCCAGTATATTATGGATACCTAAAGCGTGTGCTCCCATGAGATCGGCTTGGAGGCCGATTTGATTGCGATCGCGACAAGCAACTTGACAAATCGGCTCTATTCCGTGCTGCAATAAAATCGCCGAAACTGCTAACGGACACATCCGCAACACTGCACGACTGCCATCGGTGATATTGATTGCGTGAACTCGGTTTTTGAGGCGTTCAGCCATTGCTAGGGTGTGAGTCATATCGCCGCCTCTTGGCGGGGCAACTTCGGCGGTAATGATAAATTCTCCGGGAGTTGTACAGGCAGTGCGAAAACGGTTCATGATTAGTTGACAGTTGACAGTTGACAGTTGTTAGTTGAGAGTTGGTAGGGGCGGTGCCCCCGTGCCCGCCCTCTTAGTGGAGAGTTCACAGTTGTTTTGCTGCTGACTAATAACTAATGACTAATTAGGTAAAGAATAACCGAAAGCTGTCTTAACCTTAGTTAAAGTCTGGTTAGCAATTGTTTCAGCTTGTTCCTTTCCTTGACGTAATACTGATTCTAAGTATCCCCGATCGTCCATGATGTCTTTGTATTTATCCTGAATCGGTTTCAGGGCGGTAATTGTCGTCTCTGTCAGCAGGGGTTTAAAGTCTCCCCAACCCATATTTTCACACTCTGCTGCGACTTCTTCCTTAGATTTGCCGGAAAGTAGCAGGTAGAGGGTGAGTAAGTTTTTGGCTTCCGGGCGCTCTGGATCGTCGAAAGTCAAGCCACGCAACGCATCAGTTTTGCAGCGCTTGATTTTTTTGCTAATTGTATCTGGCGAATCCAACAAATTAATTCGACTTTGTTCGGAAGGGTCGGATTTCGACATTTTGCGAGTACCATCTGTCAAACTCATCACTCTCGCGCCGTCAGTCCGAATTAACGGTTCGGGAAGTTTTAAGACTGGATTTTCTGGCGTGCCAAATTGGTGATTTAATCTATTTACCAAATCGCGGGTGAGTTCTAAATGCTGTTTTTGATCTTCTCCCACTGGCACTTTGTCGGCATCGTAAAGCAAGATATCTGCTGCCATCAACACGGGATAATTTAGTAATCCGGCATTGACATTTTCACCTTGTTTAACTGATTTTTCTTTAAACTGAATCATATCTTCGAGCCAGTTAATCGGTGTAATACAGTTGAGCAACCATGCTAGTTCTGTATGAGCCGAGACATGAGATTGTACGAAAATAGTAGAATATTCTAAATCGATGCCGCAAGCTAAATAGAGGGCGGCGATGGTGTAGGTGTCGGAGGCTAGGGTAGCGGGATTGTGCGGTGCGGTAATTGCGTGCAAATCGACTACGCAAAAGTAGTTTTCGTACTGACTTTGACCTTCTACCCAGTTGCGAATGGCACCGAGATAATTGCCGAGGTGTAGATTGCCTGTTGGCTGAACTCCTGAAAGAACGCGTTGTTTGACCATGAGGAAAGAATGGAATTGAAGTCACATTCCTATATTGACACGTTATCTCGATCTAAGATGCTTTTTGTTGAAATTCATCAAAATATCGCCTTGATGACTCGGCGGTTGAAACCGCGTCTACACAAACGAAGTCCGCCTTCGCGGACTAAAGAATCAATGGGGTATTTAAGGTGGATTGTTTTTATAACGATGTTTAATCCTCATCTTGAAAATCTTGCTGTCAACTGTCAACTGTTTTTCGGTTTAGTGCGCCACCAAGTGATGCCGGCTGCGAAAAGGGCGATCGCGCAACTTAATAAAAATGAGAATGCGAAGGGATGCCACTGCATTAACACTGGGATTTGATGGTTTTGGACTGTTTGGAATACTTTGTCTGTGCCGCTGGATGCTGCGATGCCTCCGGCTGCTAAACCGACGCCGATCGCCTGTACTGTGCTTTGTAGTCGATCGTCCCGATTTTTCTCTTTGTCCTCGCTGTTGCGGAGTGCGATTTGGTTGGTGCGATCGCTCCTGGCTTGTTCTATTTCTACTATGCCGCGTATTGAGGCGATCGCCTGTTCGATTAAGTTTGTGCCGTGGCGGAAATATCCTAAGTCTCCGGCAATTTGCGATCGCACGTAAGGAGCCGTTTTTCTACTGAAATTATTTAATATTGATAGTTCTTCCTTATCGGTTCCTAGTATATCACAAATTTTCGACAAAATGTCAGTGTAATTGTTAAGATTTAGGGCAATTGTATTGTCATAATCTTCGAGTTTCCGCAGCAGGCGAGTATAAGTTACAGCCTTGCTGAAGAGTTGCTTTAACTGTTCCTGAAATTCCTGCAATTGGGCGGCAGTTAAGACGGTTCCTCTGGAAAATTGCTGTTGCAATATCTCCATATTTTTCTCAATAATGCGGTATTCGTGATCGAGTTCGTCGTAAATCAGGCGGCTGTCTTGAAAAGCTTTGATAATTTTGTTGCGGTGAAATAGTAGGTTGAGTATTTCTTCCTGGCAAGTGTTAAAATCCTTGTCGGTTTGTTTGTCGGCAAGCAGCCAGACAAGCAGGTGGCGGTAATTCGCAATATCGCTAATTGTACCGTATTCAAAAATCGGACTACCGAACAGTTTACCTGAACGGTAAAATACAGGTGGTGAGTCGCCCTGAAATAAAGCATCGCGACATTTATCGGCGAGGGGTTTGAGGGAATCTAAGTTATCTGAAGAGTTTTGGGGAAGCCATGCGGTAATTAGGAGAGTTTGACCTAAAAAGTTGTCATCGCCGTTGATGAGTAAGACTCGATTGGGGTTTAATTCCTGGATAAAATCAACATCTACATTATCAGCCGTGCCGTCTTCCGGGCAACCTATATTTAAGCAGAAAGCATAACTGTCTTGAATTTGTAGCGGTTGGGCAAAACCTTCTACGGGCGGATTGCTGTTAAATGGTAGTTTGACATTTGGCAATAAATCTTCGCGGTAACTGTGGGAATTTTGCGGGAAAACTAGATTGGGTGTTACCCTTTCATTGGTGAAGTTGGCGAGGATATTGTCGCAGTGTTTCCACAGAGGATTATGGCGGTCCTGACTGTCATTGTACCGTTGGAAAGCGTATAAATAAACATTGGGTGCAGAAATGCGATCGCTCATATTATTGGCGTGGTGGCTGTGAGTTGGAAAGGCGTTTTTTGAGGTTTTCGGGTAACTCTGGATAGCGGTCTAATAGCCTTGGTTCTTGCTCTTCTTTTTTGGTAGGTTGCGGTTCTGGTTTTCTCTCAAATTTATTGATTTCATCTGTTATTTTAGGATAGTTTGCACACCAATCGCCAATGACATCAGCTACTTCGTTGTTGGATTTATCAGCCATCTGGGATATTGTATTGCTGAGATTTGCTAAATCGTCAACCGCCCCGACTTGTTCAAAGACTTCGGGTTTGGTTTCAAAGACTGCTAGGAAACCAGAAATAAATTCTTCATCTGTCATTGCCAATTTCTCCTTTGATTATAGTGAATTTATCGTTGCAAAAATTTAGAACTAAGGTCAAAGAAACCGGGTTTCTCTGAGAAATCTCAAGTGGAACAGAAAATCTCCGAAGAAACCCGGTTTCTGATACCAACGCTTATTGCCCAACTGCACAGAAAGCCGCCCAGTGTACGGGAGACTCATAAGGTTGATAATCCTGTTTGTAACCGCGCCTGTATCTGTCTTGAATTTTCTGTTTGTGTTCGTGACTCAGCAACTGCGACGCTTCCACCCATTCTAGCAAATCTTTAACAGTCACACTCCGCAGCCACAACTGAGACTCCCGCAAAGCAATCGCCACAGGCGGGCGAGTTTCAGACAGGAAAAGTTCGTAAAACTTAATCATCAAAATCGCCGTAGATACATCATTGACAGCCCACAAAGTGCTAATTATATTCGTCGCCCCGGCATATAAAAAACCGCTAGGCAATCCGATATACTCATCAGTGCTATCTCTAATATCCGTTAACCCAGTTTCGCAGGCGGAAAGCGCAACTAAACTGCACTTACTCAGCGGCAAATCAAAGATTTCTTCCAGCGTCAGACATTTTTCAATATCCCACAATTTGTCTTGAGGGGAACGAATATAACTTTTGTTCTCCGAGTCCACGTTATCGGTGGCAATTTTCGCACCAGCTAAGATTAAAGCTGATTTCCGGGGATTGTTAAAGTTAAAAAAGCCGTGACACGAAAAGTGGGCGATGTCGGCATTCTGCAACACTGCAAGCTGTTGCTGCAATCCTGTCTTACTTGCTTTTTCCCGAATCAATACTTCGGCAGGATGGAAGAATTTGGCAATTGCTTCGACTTCGATATCGGTGAAGTCTAAATCTGCTGTCGGGTTTTGAATGGCAAACAATCTTGTGGGTGATGACTCTTCCCCAGTCGGATTTACCCGCTGAGATAATTGTAATAGCTGACAACTGGGAGTATATCTCACGCCGCCAGGGAAAAGATCGAGGAGACATCCAGTTTCTTCTATATTTTGTCTTAGTCTTCGGCTGGTTAATGCGTGAAGTGGCAACAAATGCAAATATCGGAAGGGAACTAATATCAACCGCTGGCAGTTTTCCGGGAGTATGGAAATTATTTCATCGATGTGCAAGATTTCAGCTAATTTTTCGAGGCGGGTTTCTAGCTGATTTCTCCAGTTTTCAGGTTGATTGATGTAGTCGTCGATATACTCCTGCTGAAACTTCTCTAATGCTTCCAAGTCTTGATATGAAGAGTGCCCGACAATTGGTTGGGGGGAGTTGCGGGTAATAATAAAAACTTTAAAGCCGTTAAAGGTAATGTACCATTCCAAAATTGCCTCATCTTCACGTAAAAGATTGCGAATTTGCTGAAAATTAATCCGCTGTACATTTTCCGGGAGGCTGCGGGCATTGTGAAACAATTCTACTAGGTTTCTGGTTTTGCTGCGTTCGATGTATTCTAGGGCGGCGGTTTTGTTTTCCATGTCTAGGCAAACTTCTACCATATCCTGATAAAGTTTATTCCATTCTTCAGCTAATTTCTGTCTGTCTGCTTCACCGCCGATAATGATTTCACTCCGCATTGATTCGACTGTCTCAATCGCAGTTTGAAAACTATTGTAAGCTTGGGGTAGTTGCGAATTATCCTGGTAGGCAAGTCCGAGATTATATAAAGTTTCAGCATTATTTATAGGAAATGCCTCGCGGGTGCGAATTTCTAATGATGCCAGAAAAGCCGCGATCGCCAGTTCCAAATTCTCGGCTTTTTCCCCTCTAATTCTGTAGCGGTAGGCAATCCCCAAATTATTTTGAATATCTGCCCAATATTTGGGAAATACTTTGGGGGTGTAAATTTCTAATGATGCTAGATAAGCTGTGATCGCCAGTTCTAGATTCTGGTCTGTTTCCCCTTTGATTCTGTCGCTGTACGCATTCCCCAAATTATTTTGAGTACCTGCCCAATTTTGAGGAAATGCCTCGCGGGTGTAAATTTTTAATGATGCTAGATAAGCAGCGATCGCCAGTTCCAGATTTTCGGCTTTTTCCCCTCTGATTCTGTCGCCATAGGCAATCCCTAAATTATTTTGAGTACCTGCCCAATCTTGGGGAAATGCCTCACGGGTGTAAATTTTTAACGATACCAGAAAAGCAGCGATCGCCAGTTCCAGATTCTCGGCTTTTTCCCCTCTGATTCTGGCACCGTAGTCACTTCCCAAATTGCTTTGAGTCATGGCCCAATCTTTAGCATATTCTTGATGGGTAAAAACAGCCAGGGCAATTTCATCACCTGCAATGGCGATTTCCAAATTACTCGCGCTGCTACCTAAAGGAAATTGCCGGATTGCGTTGCAAAAATTGCCAATAACTGTTGTTAGAGAAATGCGCCTTTGGCTATCTGAGTTTGGCAAGGTTTCCCTCGCCCAATTTCGTAACACCACAGCCAAATTATCATTAACTAAGTTGATATTATCCCGCAGCATATCGTAAATTACTTGATGATCGCCGTTGCTGTCTGCCGTTACCTGCAACACTTCCGTTAAAAATGTAAGGTAAGTGGAGGGTGACGATTTATCTGGCATTGTATTGCCATAAGTACCCATGAGATGCCCTGCAAGAGTCATTAAAGAATTAGCATCATTCAGGTTGTTATAAGTTCTCAGATTGCTTGCCTCCTCCAGCATTACCTGCACCAACCTCGCATCAACTAACTCGGAGTTTGCCTGCAAAATTTGCTTTTCTTCCCCGCTGGGGCAATTCAGTAGCGATTGAATCAGATTTTGATAAGCTTGGTGGCGCGCTTCGTTCATTGCTTACAACCCATGTTTTTAGAATTTTACATTCTTTGTCGGGGAAAAACAAGGGGAAAACCCGACTTGCTGAATCGTCTGGAGTCGTTGGAGTGTGCGTCATAAGCTGCTATGCCACTATGTCGTATAATATAGATACAAGATAAGTAAGCGATCGCAATAATGAATCTATTCGGAATGGGCCCGGTCTCATTCAAACAAATCTCGATGATTGGCGATGGGGCAAAAAACAAGAGGAAACTAAAATGATTTCACAAACTTTAGTAGAAATTGAACGTTCTATTAGTTCCCTGTCGATAGAAGAACAACTTTGGCTGCTGGAACGTATCGCTTGCCGAGTGCGGGAGAAAACTTACATAGCTAATAAACTCGCTAATGCTAAATACCTGGAAGCAGAGATAGCAGAGATGGCCAACGATCCAGATATTCAAGTTGAGATTGCTGCTATCAATCAAGAGTTTATTGTGGCAGAAATGGATGGTTTAGAAGCACTATGAGCATTCAGCGAGGGAAAATTTATTTTGTCAATCTTAACCCAGTTCATGGAAGAGAACAAGCTGGAATGCGACCTGTTTTGGTGCTTTCCATTGATACTATTAACCAGTCACCCTTAGTTGTTACTGTCATTGTCGGCACTAAAGGAACTAATATTCACCGCGAATATAGAACAAATGTGCGTGTTTCTGCGTCTGAAAGTGGTTTGCAAATAGAAACAGTTTTCCTCTGTTTTCAGATTCGATCTTTGGATAAAGAGCGATTTCCTATGGATTCAGCAGGGAAACTTTCCGCAGAAAAAATGTTAGAAGTTGAATCGGCGGTTCGTTACTGTTTTGGTTTATAAAAATTTGGAGTGTTTAATTGATATTAGCGATCGCATTTTCAGCATTGGTATTTAGGGTGACGGCAGAGTTCCAATCAGATTTTGAGCTAATTCGATAAATTGTTCAGCACAGTTAATTTGTTCCGCAGCTT
>ENA-OFCE01000601-OFCE01000601.1-metagenomes-genome-assembly--contig:-NODE-601-length-22888-cov-5.099242_pt1 | contig 22888 bp, 21 predicted proteins | sample MGYA00153388_OFCE01 | MGnify analysis MGYA00153388
CTGATGCGCAGGGATCAACTCTTGCCGGAATGCCACGTCGGTCTGGCCACTGCTGATCGCGCGGCCAAGCGATGCTAATTGCTGCTCGCGGGCTGCAATGGCGTCATCCGTGTGCCCCAACGACCGCATCGCGTCGGCTCGCCACGCCAGCAACGTCGAATATTCCTTTTGATAGTCAGCGTTGCTCGGATTGCTATCGGCAAGCGATTTCATCGGCCCAATCGTGCTGTCGAATATTCGGGCGGCTTCAACGAACCGGCGTTGATTGTAGACTGCGAGACCGAGGTTTTCCTTGGCGTACAGAACCTCCATCTTCCATTTGGGATTGTTGGGCTCGGCGGCAACCATTCTGTCGGCCAGGCTCTTATACTCGCGGTACGCGACCTCGGCTTGCGACGCTTGTCCACGTCGGCGTGCAATATCGCCGATCCAGAACACATTTTGCGCATGATCGAACAGCCGCTGCGGGTCGTTGGGCGAACGCTCGACCAGTTCCCCCGTGCTGCGCAACGCTTCGCGATAGCGGGCCAAAGCGGCATCGGGGTTGGCCCGCGAATTGGCGATCTGGCCGAGCAGGTTCAGCGCGTGGCTCCGCTGTGCCAGCGCCTCGTCCGACAATTCCTTTTTGTCCTGCTTCTCGTAATAGGCCAGCGCCCGCGATCCGACCGCATCGAGTGCCTTGAGCTTGCCGATCGGCTCCAGCTCGTCCCGCAAATCGCCCAGCATGAACCCGACCAGCCCCTCGGCCTCGCGCCGTTGGTCCCTTGCTTCGTCGCGCTTGTCGAAGGCGAACACCGCCAGGCCGCTGGTCACCGTCATCCCGGCGAGCGCCGCCGCCGCGACATATTTGAGTCTTTTCTGCCGCCGTTGCTGCTCTCGCCGGACCAGATCGTCCAGCCCCAGCCCGAGCATTCCCGCGACCAGCTTGAGCTTGCCGCCCTCGCGCCCGTCGCGATCCGCGCGTAGGTCGGCGGCGATCGGTTCGGCGCGTTTGCCGGTCGCCTGCCCCTTGCGGTCGAACTTTTCGCGCAGCGCCGGAGGGAAGCATTCCTCGCCCTCGCGCCCGGCGATCTCGCTCGCCCACGGCTCGCCGCCGACGATCGCCGCCAAAATGCGCCGCTCGCCGTGCAATTTCTTGAACGTCAATATCTCTTCATTGACCCAGCGCGATCCCGCCGCGGCGGGTGAACACAATACGATCAAAAATCGCGATTGCTTCAACGCGGCGCGGATCTTGCCGCCAAGGTCGCTCGACGCGGCAAGCTCGTGCCGGTCGCGAAAAATCGGGGTCAGTTTCTTGGGCACCGCGCCATTGGCGGTGACGCGCCCGACCAGCGCCTTGGGCATGACGAACCGCTCGATCGCCTGGTGAAGCCAGTCGGCGTCGGCACTGTCAGCGTGGCTGTAGCTCAGAAATGCCCAATAATGATGCGCATCGACCGCGCGGGTGTCAGCGGACCGTCCCGACCCGCCGCTCTGGCCAGTCTCCTTGTCACGCGCCATCAGGGCCATCTCGTTCACTCGGCGCCCCCACCACAGAGTCATCTGCGGCATTAACAGATAATATGGCGTCATGCGATTCGTTGCTGATGGCTTTGCGCTTCCGCCACGCTGCTCTATATGGCGGCCATGTCCATTCGGCCCTGGCGCGATATCGCGCGTCGTCAATCGCGTCAGATCATGGTCGGCAACGTTGCCGTCGGTGGCGATGCGCCGGTCACCGTCCAGACGATGACCAACACCCTGACCTCTGACGCCAAGGCGACGATCGACCAGATCCGCCGGTGTGAGGAGGCCGGGGTCGACATCATCCGCGTGTCCTGCCCCGACGTCGAAAGCACCGCTGCGTTGAAGCAGATCGTCCGTGCCAGCAATGTGCCGATCGTCGCCGACATCCATTTTCACTACAAGCGCGCGCTCGAGGCGGCCGATGCCGGCGCCGCATGCCTGCGCATCAATCCGGGCAACATCGGTTCGGCCGAGCGGGTGCGCGAAGTGGTCAGCGCGGCCAAGGCCAATGGCTGCGCGATCCGCATCGGGGTCAACGCCGGCAGCCTCGAAAAGGATTTGCTCGAAAAATATGGCGAGCCGTGCCCCGAGGCGCTGGTCGAAAGCGCGCTCGACCATATCCGCATTCTCGAGGATCACGATTTCCGCAATTACAAAGTCGCGGTGAAGGCGTCCGACCTGTTCCTCGCGGTCGCGGCCTACCACCAGCTTGCCGAAACCGTCGATTGCCCGCTTCACCTCGGCATTACCGAGGCCGGCGGGCTGATCGGCGGGACGGTCAAATCCTCGATCGGCATGGGCAGCTTGCTGTGGGCCGGGATCGGCGACACGATCCGCGTCTCGCTCTCCGCCGAGCCCGAGGAAGAAGTCCGCGTCGGCTATGAAATCCTCAAAGCGCTCGGTATCCGCAACCGCGGCGTCCGCGTCGTCTCCTGCCCGTCCTGCGCGCGCCAAGGGTTCGACGTGATCCGCACCGTCCAGGCGCTAGAGGAACGGCTCCAGCACATCCGCACTCCGATGTCGCTGTCGGTTCTCGGCTGCGTCGTCAACGGCCCCGGCGAAGCGCGCGAGACCGATATCGGGCTGACCGGCGGCGGCAATGGCAAGCATATGGTCTTCCTGTCCGGCGTCACCGATCACCACATCCAGGATGCCGACATGGTCGACCACATCGTCCGGCTAGTCGAAGCCAAGGCGGCCGAGATCGAGGCCGGGGTCAGCCAGTCGGCCGACACCATGGCGCATCCCGTCGCCGCCTGAGGCGCAACACTTCGTTTACGCCGTTTTGCTAAGCCCGATGCATGGGGCGCGCGTATCTGATCATCATCATTCTCGGCGGGATCATCGCCGCGATGCTCCCGTCGGGTAAGTCGCCGTCCCCCGCCGCGCCATCCTCTGCCGCGACCGACTCGCCTGCCGGCATCTTCTCGAGCAGCGCGCGCCATCGCCCGGTGATCGAGGTCGACAATGTTTCTTCCCCGCGATCGTCCACTGCGCCGTCGATCGGCGGCTGGACCACGCTCGAGCGCGGCGCCAACGGCCATTTCTTCGCCGATGCGCAGGTCAATGGCGCAACCATCCATTTCCTGATCGACACCGGGGCCAGCGGAGTTGCGCTGACCGCCGCCGACGCCCGCCGCGCCGGCCTGCAATTCTCATCGCAGGAATTTTCGCCGGTCGGCAGCGGTGCCTCGGGCGAGGTGCGCGGCAAACTGGTCTCGCTCGATCGGGTCAGCCTCGGCGGCCACTCGGTCGACAATGTCTCGGGCGTGATCCTCGAAGGCGGCGAGATGTCATTGCTCGGCCAGTCGTTCCTCAGCCAGATGGGGACGATCGAGATCAGCGGTGACCGGATGACCATCCGCTAGCAATCGCTCGCTGCTCGGCTATGGCGCTGGCCATGGCTTCCCCCCGCCCGCCCGCGCCCCGCCCGACTGCGCTGACCGCCTTCCTCGTCGGATCGATCGGGATCGCCACCTTCTCGGGCATGGATGCGGTGATGAAGGGGCTGGTCATCGCGCTCGGCATTTACCCGACGATGCTGTTTCGCATGTGGTCTGGCGTCGCGATGTCGGGAATATTGTTCGCCGCCCGCCCGGTCCGCCCCGCTCGCGCCACCATGCGCATTCACCTCGTCCGCGGCATCCTGACCGTGGTCATGGCGATGCTGTTCTTCTGGGGATTGGCCAAGGTCCCGCTGGCGCAGGCGATCGCGCTGGCGTTCATCGCGCCGCTCATTTCGCTGTTCCTCGCCGCCGCTTTCCTGGGCGAGACGATCGGCCGCAAGACGATCGTCGGCTCGATCATCGCCTTCGCCGGGGTCATGTTGATCTTCACCGGCCAGGCCCGCGCCGATCTCGGCCATGATGCTTTGCTCGGCAGTCTCGCGATCCTGGTTTCGGCGATCTGTTATGCGGTCAACATCATCCTGATGCGCAGCCAGGCGCTGGTCGCGGGGCCGATCGAGATCGCTTTCTTCCAGAACCTCATCGTCGCGGTCGCCTTGCTCGTCGCCTGGCCGTTGTTCGGCGGCGCAGCGCTCCCGCCGACCGATCAGGTCCCGTTCGTCCTGCTCGCCGCTTTGCTCTCGACCGCATCGCAATTGTTGCTGTCGTGGGCCTATGCGCGGGCCGAGGCGAGCTACCTCGCGGCGACCGAATATACCTCGTTCCTGTGGGCGATGCTGTTTGGCTGGCTGGTGTTCCGGGAGAGCGTGTCGCCGTTCACGCTGGCGGGCGCAGCATTGATCGTCGCCGGTTGCTTCCTCGCCGCGCGCCGGCCCGAGGATGTCACTCCGAGCCTCGAAGTCGCGGCCTAGCTCGACCCCAGCACGTTGATCGTCAGCGCCAGCACGCCAAGGTTGAAGAAGAAACCGGCCACGCAATGCGCGGTCACCACCTTGCGAATGTGCGAACTGGTGACGTTGACGTCGGCGGTCTGCACCGCCACCCCGAGCGTGAAGGCGAAATAGACAAAGTCGCTCATCACGGGATTCCTCGTCCCGGGAAATTGCAGCCCGGCGCAATCCTTGCCGCCATCGTCGACGGTGTAGAACAGATGCGTGTAGTGGAAGGTGTAGACCATGTTCACGAACAGCCACACCAAGGCCAGGCTGGCCGCGACCAGTCCCTTGTCCCACGGCGAGAGTTTGCCCGTCTGGCCAAGCTCGGCGATCACCGCGGCCAGGATCACCACCGTGATCAGGAAGCTCAGGCCCAGCAGCACCAGCCGGTTGGCGTCATTTTGCTTGGCGGCCTGGCGCATGCGTTTGACGTCATAGCGAAACGTCGGGATGCAACTGGCGAGGAAGGCCAATGCCGCGACATCGAACCCCGCTAACACGCCCTTTGACCAGCCCATCGGACCGACCGCGATCCCGATTCCCGCCGCCAGCAGCGCGAAGAACATCAGAAATCGCCACGGGGCGATACTCTTGCCGATATGGGTCAGGCTTGCCATGCCACGCTCAACCGCTCGGGGCGGGGATAGTTGCGGGGGCGAAACATGGCGTGGCTTCTTCTGATCGTCGGGGGGATGTTCGAAGTCGGCTTTACGACCTCGCTCCGCTTTGTCGAAGGCTTTCGCAACTGGCCGTGGACACTCGCCTTCCTCGGCTCGGTGTCAATGAGCATGGGGTTGTTGGAATATGCCGCTCGCTCCATCCCGATGGGCACCGCTTATGCCGTGTGGGGCGGGATCGGCGCGGTCGGGACGGTGATCGTCGGCATGGTCTTGTTCGACGAGCCGGCGACTTTGGTCCGCCTGCTGTTGATCCTGGCGATTGTCGCCGCAATCGCCGGGCTGAAACTGTTTGCCTGATCATCTGCCGACCGACCCGCGGCTGCACTTGCTGTTCGACCTGCTGGCGTGGGGCGCGGGGTTCGCAATGGCGCGCTTCCTGTACCACTGGCGATTGCGCGAGGTCGGTGACCGCATCGCTGCCAAACTGACCGTCGGTTATGTCGTCGCCCTCGTCGTCGGCGCGATCCTCGGCGCGGTGCTGCTCGGCTCAGCTTACTCGCTTCGCCAGGGCGTCCCGCATTTGTCGCACAGCGTCGCCGGTGCGCTCGCCGGGGCCATCGTCGCAATCGAATTGTACAAGGCGTTTGCGGGGATCGAGGGGTCGACCGGGGTCATCTGGGTCGGGTCGCTCTGCGTCGGCATCGCGGTCGGGCGTCTCGGCTGCCTGTTCGCCGGGCTGGCCGATGACACCTACGGCATCCCGACCAGCCTGCAATGGGGAATCGATCTCGGCGACGGCATCGCGCGCCATCCGGTCCAGCTTTACGAAAGCGCGTCGATGCTTGGCTTTCTCGCTGTCTACCTCATCGCGCTACGCCGCCGCGCCGCCTGGACTACGACCCGCGCCTTCTATTGGTTCGTCGGCTGGTATGCCGCGCAGCGGTTCGTGTGGGAATTCTTCAAGCCCTATCCGCGGTTGATCGGGCCGCTCGATATTTTCCAGCTATGCGCGCTCGGGCTGCTGGCTTACGCATGGTGGTTCGATGCACGCACCCGTCACCGATCTCCTCCGCAAGACTAGTCCCTGGCTGTTCTATGGCCAGACTACCAGCCTGTGCGAAACCTGCTGGTCGTTGGTCCCCGCCAAGCAGATTGGCGAAGACGGCAAGGTCTATCTCCAGAAACGCTGCCCCGATCATGGCGTCACCAAGACATTGATCGAGGATGATGCCGATTATTGGCTGACGCTTCGCCACTGGGTCAAACCCGGCGACCGGCCGCGCCACTTCGACAGCCGGACGGAACATGGCTGCCCGTGGGATTGCGGGCTGTGCCCCGATCACGAACAACATAGCTGCCTCGCGATCGTCGAGATCAATTCGGCCTGCAATCTGAGCTGCCCGGTATGCTTCGCCGACAGCGCGGTCGGGCGCGGCGACCACCGCTCCCTGGCCGAGGTCGAGGCGATGCTCGACGCGGTGGTGATGGCCGAGGGCGAGCCCGACCTCGTTCAGCTGTCGGGCGGTGAGCCGACCATCCACCCCGATTTCTGGGCGATCGTCGACGCCGCGATGGCGCGCCCGATCCGCCACGTCATGGTCAACACCAACGGTGTCAGGATCGCGCAGGAGGACGGCTTCGCCGAGCGGCTGGCGGCGGTCGGGCCGGGGTTCGAAGTCTATCTCCAGTTCGATTCGCTGAGCGACGATGCGCTGATGCAGATACGCGGCGCCAAGCTGTCGCGCATCCGCCAGTCGGCGCTCGAGAAACTCGAGGCGGCGGGGGTCTCGACCACGTTGGTCTGCGCGGTGCGCAAGGGCGTCAACGACGAAGAAGTGGCCGATATCGTCCGCCATGCACTGACCTGGTCGTGCGTTCGCGGCGTGGTATTCCAGCCCGAGCAAGCCGCCGGCCGCAACGAGGGGTTCGATGCCAATCGCCACCGCGCCACCTTGAGCGGATTGCGGCGGCAGGTCGCGCAGGCGGGCGTGTTCGACCTCGACGACATGGTGCCGCTGCCGTGCAACCCCGACCAGATCTGCATCGGCTACGGGCTCCGCCGCGGCGACCAGGTCGTCCCGGTGACCAAGCTCATCCCGCGCGAGCAGTTGCTCTCCGCCGCGCCCAATTCGATCAGCTTCGAACGCGATCCGGTATTGAAGGCGCGGGTGTTCGACCTGCTGTCGCTGGCGACTGTCGAATCGAATAATGAGACCAAGCTGGCGAGCCTGTTTTGCTGCCTGCCGGGGATCGAGGCACCGCCCAGCCTGGCCTATAAGGACACTTTCAAGGTGGCGATCATCCAGTTTCTCGATCGGTTCAATTTCGATCTGGGCACGGTCAAGCGGAGCTGCATCCACTTCACCACCCCCGACGGGCGGATCATTCCGTTCGATACCTACAATAGTTTTTATCGCCCCGGCGCGCCCGGCCGCGCAAAGTTGGTCGAAATGGGCGGGGCCCCGGCATGAGCGTGCAACCCCCCGGCAAAGGCTGGAATGTGCTCGGCGGGGTGTTCCTGGGCTGCGGCGGCGTGCTGCTGGTCGTGCTCGGTGGTGTGTGCAGTTATTTCATGGGCGGGGCGATGCTCACTGACGGCAGTGGCAGTGGCATGTGGCCGTTGTTGCTTCTCTCGCTCGCCATCCTCGGCGGCGGGATCGCGTTGGTCTACCAGGCGATCAAGCTGCTTCGCGAATAGCCGGACAGTGGACGTTCAGGCCGACGTTGGCAAAAGCCCGCCGATGAACCGTAACCTCGTGATATTGCTCGCTTCGGCCTCCGCCGTCCCGGCCCCAGCCCAACCCGCGCCCCAGCCCGCGCCGATCCCCGCGCCATATGATGCTCGGACCGCGAACCAACCCGATTCCGAAGACGATATCGTCATCGTCGGCCAGCGCCAGCGTGCCACGGTCATCGGCGACATCCCGCCCGAAAACCAGCTTACCAGCCGCGATATCCGCGCCACCGGCGCGACCAGCATCACCGAATTGCTCGCCGCCATCGCCCCGCAGATCGGCAGCGCGCGGGGCCGCGGCGCGGGCCAGCCGGTCTTGCTCCTCAATGGCCAGCGAATTTCGAGCTTCCGCGAATTGCGCGACATTCCCCCAGAGGCCATCGAGCGGGTCGATATATTGCCCGAGGAGGTCGCGCTCAAATACGGCTATCGCGCCAACCAAAAGGTAGTCAATTTCGTCCTCCGCCGCCGCTTCAATACAACCGCCATCCGCGCTGATGCCGACGCCGCGACCGACGGCGGTTACCTTTCCGGCCTGGGCGACGCCACGCGGTTCACGATCGCCGGCGACACACGCACCACGATCAACCTCCACGCCGAGGCCAATGACGCGCTCAATGAGAATGAGCGCGACATTGTCCTCACCCCCGGCCAAATCGACCAGCGCGGGTTCCGCAGCCTGGTCGGTGAGCGCCGCCTGGTCCGCGGCAATGTCACGGCCACCCGAACCGTGCTTGGCAATGTCGGCGCGACGCTTAATGCTGAACTGGAGCATAGCGACGGCAAGTCCGGGCTCGGCTTCAACGCCGTCCCGTTGCTCCGCGATACCCAGAGCGACAGTGGCCACCTCGGCGTTTCGCTCAATGGGGCGAAGGGCAAATGGCGCTGGTCGGCGACCGGGAATGGCGATGTTCTGCATATTTCCACCGACAGCGATCGCTCGGCGAGCCAGACCGACGCCGCGCGCTCGACTCGCACCGCGCTCGGCGTCGATGCCACCGCCAGCGGGCCATTGTTCAGGCTTCCCGCGGGCGATGCCAGCGCGACCTTCAAGATTGCCGCCGATACTTTGGTGCTCGACGCCAGCAATCCGCGGCTCGGTCGGTCCTTCTCGACCAGCCTGTCTCGCGGGCGGGGCGACGTCTCCGCCAATCTGGACTTGCCGATCCTCAAGAACAGCCCGGTCGGCAAGCTGACCGCAAACGCCAATGCCGAGCTCGAGCATTTGTCCGACTTCGGCACGCTGACGACGTACGGCGCCGGGCTCAACTGGACTGTGCTCAAGCGGCTCGACCTGATCGCCAGCTGGACCCGCGAGGAAGGCGCGCCGACGATCGAGCAGCTCGGCAATCCATTGATCGAAACGCTCAATGCCCGGGTGTTCGACTTCACCACCGGCCAATCGGTCAACGTTACCGCGGTCAGCGGCGGCAATCCGGGGCTCGACGCCGATCGCCGTTCGGTGGTCAAGTTCGGTGCCAATTTCCAGCCGTTCGAAAAGATCGATCTTCGGCTTCGCGCCGACTACGTCCGCCAAATCATCGACCGGCCGATCTCCGACCTGCCCGGCCCGAGCGCGGCGCTTGAGGCGGCGTTCCCCAACCGGTTCGTCCGCGATGGCGGCGGCAATCTGATCAGCGTCGATCTCCGCTCGGTCAATTTCGACCAGTCGCGGCGCGAGACGTTCCGCTGGGGCTTCGATTTCTCCAAGCCGCTCAAGTCGGCGCGGCCGTCACCGGCGATGATCGAGCAATTCCGTGCTCGCTTCGCACCGCCCGGCGGCGCGCCTCCGGGCCAGAGCGGCGCTGACCGGCCGCGCGGCGAAGGCGGCGGACGCGGGTTCGGCGGCGGCGGTTTCGGCGGGGCCAATCGCGGCAGGGTGCAATTGTCGCTGACCGACACGATCACCTTGGTTGATCAGGCAACCATCCGCGCGGGCCTTCCCAGGCTCGATTATCTGAACGGCGATGCCAGTGGCCAGGCCGGCGGCACCCCGCGCCACAAGGTTGAGCTTCAGACCGGCTATTCCAACAACGGGCTTGGGGCGCGCCTGTCGGGCAATTGGCGCAGCGGCACGCGGGTTGAAGGTGGCCCGAACGGCGACCTCAAATTCTCGCCGCTGACGACGATCGATGCCCGCTTCTTCATCAACTTCGGTGAGCGGTTTGACCTCGTCGCCAAGCATCCGTGGCTGATCGGCAGTTCAGTGCGGTTTGAAGTCAATAATCTGTTCAACGCCCGACCGAACGTTCGCGACGGGCTTGGCGCGGTTCCGCTCAGCTATCAGTCCGACCTGCTCGATCCGACCGGGCGGACAGTGACGATCAGCTTCCGCAAATTGTTCCTGCCTCAGCGCTTCCGCGCGAGGGCCAATGCGGCCTCGACCACGCGATAGGCTTCCTCGCGGTTGCCCCATTTGCCGACCCGGACCCATTTTTCCGGTTCAAGGTCTTTGTAATGGGTGAAGAAATGCTCGATCTGCTCAAGCACGATCTTGGGCAGGTCGCTGCCTTCGTGGACGTCGGCGTAATAAGGAGAGGTTGAAGTTTCGGGCACGGCGAGCAGTTTCTCGTCGCCGCCGGCCTCATCCTCCAGATACAGCACCGCGACCGGCCGCGCGCGGATCACCGACCCGGGGATCAGCGGCCAGCGGGTCATCACGAGGCAATCCAGCGGATCGCCATCGCCACACAGGGTTTGCGGGATGAAGCCGTAATTGGTCGGGTAACGCATCGACGTATGCAGGATCCGGTCGACGAAGATCGCCCCCGACACCTTGTCGAATTCATATTTAACTGGCTCGCCACCGATCGGCACTTCGATCAGCACGTTGATGCTGTGGGGCGGGTTTGAACCCGCGGGAATCAGGTCAATGTTCATGGTCACGGGCTCCTATTCGACGAAGCCTTCCCTGCAAACGCAAAAATGCTACAGGCCAGTGCGATGAGTTCGACACCCCAGCCCATTCGCGGCACCCAGAGCCTGATCGGAGAAGACGCCGACCGCTTTCACGCGGTGATCGCGGCGTTCGATCGCGTGCGCCGGCTATACGGCTTCAAGCGGATCGAGGTGCCGGTGATCGAGCCGACTGCGGTGTTCGCGCGGACGATGGGCGAGACCACCGACGTGGTGTCGAAGGAAATGTATTCGTTCGACGACCGGTCGGGCGATTCGATCACGCTGCGGCCCGAATTCACCGCCGGGATCGCGCGCGCCTATCTGTCCGAGGGCTGGCAGCAGTTCGCGCCGTTGAAGGTCGCGACCCATGGCCCCGCCTTCCGCTACGAGCGCCCGCAAAAGGGCCGCTTCCGGCAGTTTCACCAATTGGATGCGGAGATCATCGGCGCGGGGGAGCCGCAGGCAGACGTCGAGTTGCTGGCGTTCGGGGCGCAATTGCTCGCCGAGCTCAGCATTGGCGGAGTGACGCTCAAGCTCAACACGCTCGGCGACGCGGCAAGCCGCGACACATGGCGCACCCAACTGGTCGAGCATTTTGCCTCGCACCGCGCCGAATTGAGCGAGGACAGCCAGGCGCGGCTCGACAAGAACCCGCTGCGCATCCTCGACAGCAAGGACCCGCGCGACAAATCGTTCGCGGCCAGCGCACCGCCGATGACGCTGACTGCCGAGGCGGAGGATTTCTTCGCCGCGGTCCGCGCCGGGCTCGACGCCGCCGGGGTCGGCTATGAACTCGCGCCGCACCTCGTCCGCGGCCTCGATTATTACCGCCACACCGCATTCGAATTCGTCACCGACCAACTCGGCGCGCAAGGGACCGTGATCGCCGGCGGCCGCTACGACGGACTGATCGAACAACTCGGCGGCCCGCATACGCCGGCGGTCGGCTGGGCGGCGGGGATCGAGCGGCTGGCGATGCTGATTAAGGCGCCGATCCAAGAACGCCCGCTTGTGACCGTAATTCCAAACGAGCCACAATTTGAGAAAGACGCCATCAAAGTGGCCGCTGCACTGCGCGCCAATGGGTTAGTTGTTGATTTGGCGTTTCGTGGCAACGCAAAGCGGCGTTTCGAGTTGGCAAAAAAGAGCGGCTCGCTAGCGACTATCGCGATCCGATCTGCGGAGGGGCCCGGACTACCTAGTCGGTTAGGCATTCACATTCGCATCAATAAATCTGACTCGTTCGACCGGGCTGATAATATGCGTGATGCGGTCCTTTCCGCGCTTGAGAGGGACTTTAGAGTAAATCGGGTGGAACCAGTGGAATTCGGATATTCGCCTGACGCCGTTTTGCAGCCACTGTCATGAAAGGTATCTCGCTCGAAAAGATCGTGTCGATCGAGGCGCGCAAGCATGACATCGGGACGGCGATGGCGGCGGGGAATCTCGCGCCCGAGGAATTCGTCCGCCTGTCGAAGGAATATGCCCAGGTCGAGCCGGTCGCCGCCGCCGCGCGCGAGGTCCGCCGCCTGCGTGCCGAGCGCGAGAGCCTGACGGTGATGACCAAGGATGCCGACGAGGAATTGCGCGCGATCGCGTCGGAGGAATTGCTCGATATCGAAACCCGCCTGCCCGAGGCCGAGCGCGCGCTGGCGCTGCGACTGCTGCCCAAGGATAGCGCCGACGAGCGCGCGGCGATGCTCGAAGTGCGCGCCGGTACCGGCGGCGACGAAGCGGCATTGTTCGCCGGTGATTTGATGCGGATGTATCAGCGCTTCGCCGAGGAGCAGGGCTGGAAGTTCGAGATGATCAGCGCCTCGGCGTCCGACGTCGGCGGCTACAAGGAAGCGGTCGCCTCGATCAACGGCGCAGGCGTGTTCGCGCGGTTGAAGTTCGAGAGCGGGGTGCACCGCGTCCAGCGGGTTCCGACCACCGAAAGTGGCGGGCGAATCCATACCTCGGCGGCGACGGTGGCGGTGCTTCCCGAGGCCGAGGAAGTGGACGTCCATATTAATGATTCCGACCTGCGGATCGACGTCTATCGCTCGTCGGGGCCGGGCGGGCAGTCGGTCAACACCACCGACAGCGCGGTCCGGATCACCCATTTGCCGAGCGGGCTGGTGGTCATCCAGCAGGATGAAAAGTCGCAGCACAAGAACAAGGCCAAGGCGCTGCGCGTTCTTCGTACCCGCCTCTACGAGCTCGAGCGCGAGCGGCTGGCAAGTGCGCGGGCCGGGGCGCGCAAGTCGATGGTCGGGTCGGGCGATCGGTCGGAGCGGATCCGCACGTATAACTTCCCGCAGGGGCGCGTGACCGATCACCGGATCAACCTGACGCTCCACAAATTGCCCGAGATTCTCGAAGGGCCGGGGCTGCGCGAGCTGACCGAGGCGCTGATCGCCGAGGATGAGGCCGAGCGGCTGGCGAGCCTCGACGATTTATGAGGCGCGGGCGTGAACCCGCTTAACCGCGCCTTGGCCGACGCGACCGAGCGGCTGAAACCGACCAGCGACACGGCGCGGCTCGATGCCGAATTGCTGATGGCGCATGCGCTCGACATCGAGCGCGATGTGCTTTTGCTCGCGCCGCCGAACGGGTCGGCGCCGGCGCATTTCCGCGACTTGGTGGAGCGGCGCGCTGAAGGCGAGCCGGTGGCCTATATCACCGGGCGGCGGGCGTTCTGGAACATCGAGCTGGCGGTCGGCCCGGGCGCATTGATCCCGCGGCCCGATAGCGAAACCCTTATCGCCGCCGCGATCGGCCATTTCACCGGGACCGACGGGCCCAAGCGGATCCTCGACCTTGGCACTGGACCGGGTACCTTGCTGCTCGCCGCGCTCGACCAATGGCCGTCAGCAACCGGTCTGGGGATCGACGCGTCGGACGAAGCGCTGGGCTATGCGCGCGCCAATGCCAGGCGCCTCGGGCTCGCGCCGCGCGCCGAGTTGCGAATCGGCGACTGGGCGGAAGGGATCGACGAGACGTTCGACCTCGTCCTGATCAACCCGCCCTATGTCGCCGAGCAAGCCGAGCTCGGGCCGGGGGTGGCCGAATATGAACCGGCCGAGGCGTTGTTCGCCGGGCCCGACGGGCTCGACGACTATCGCCGGTTGGCGCCGGTGATCGGCCGGTTGATCGCGCCTGCCGGGCTGGCGGCGATAGAAATCGGGCATGATCAGGCAGTTAGCGCGGCGCGATTGTTCGAAGCCGCGGGGCATCAGGTGCGACTGGCGCATGATATGGCGGGTAGGCCGCGCGCGCTATTGATTTGAATCATTAGTCGAAAGTGCTTGGTTTATCCGATTTAAGGCCCTACATCTTGCTCCAGCAACGGGGACGCGTCCGAACGATCGCAGCGCTCCCCGCCGCTACCCCCGACGAAATCGGCCGTGTGACGCGACTCTCATCATGTGCACGATCAGCAGGGGCCAGGGCGCAATCCATGTACGGACTGCCTTGGGGGGACGGAACGGAAAGGCCTTCGAGTAAGAGGTTTTCAGGCGCGACATGCGCCAGTGCGACGAGGAAATTTAGCTTGATCAATAATCGTCAGACCGGCCGCCGTCGCGGTCGCGGTGGACAGCAACCCCGGGGCATGTCGGGCAGCAACAATAGCGGTAATCGACAAGACAACCGCCAGCGCGGCAATGCCGCGCAATTGCTCGAGAAATACAAGAGCATGGCGCGCGATTCGCAGCTTGCCGGGGACCGGGTCCAGACCGAATATTATCTGCAGTTCGCCGATCATTACTTCCGCGTGCTGGGCGACAGCCGCCCGCGCGACGAGCAGCAGCAGCGGCGCCAGCGCGGCGACGATGATGGCTATGATGACGACAATGGCGACGACCGGATGGACGCCGACATGGACGGCGACAATGAGAATGACGGCGATTCGGACGATGAGCAGCAACCGCAGCCCCAGTCCCGCGCTCGATCGGACGAACAGTCCCGCGCCCGGTCCGACGAACAGCCGCAACGCAGCCGCTCGGACGAACAGCCGCCACGCGCCCGGTCACGCCCCGGAAACGACCGGCCCGAGCCGCGCCGCGAACGCGCCAATGGCCGTCCCCGTGACGAGGACGAAGGCCGCAGCCGCCCGCAACCCCGCGACAATGGCAGCGAGCGGATCGATTTCGCCGTGCTTCCGCCCGCGATCGGGACTGACGACAGCAGGGATTTCCCGCCGTCGGTAGAAGAACAAGCGCCTGCGCCCAAGCGCCGTGCTCGACGCCCGCGCGCCGAAGAAGCTGGCAGCGACGACGCGAGCGCAAGCTAAGGGTCGGACTTTGATGAAAAAGCGGCTGGCCCATTGGACTAGCCGCCTTTTTGTTACCCGGAAATCTGCGTCAAGAATCTGTAACAATCTAGTCATACAACAGTCTCGCGCGCCCAAATTTGACGGCGCGGCAGCAGAAGTATGCGCCGAGGGGGAATATAAAAATGACCGGTAAAACCGCGATGTTCGGCATCGCTATCATGGCGTCGATCGCCGGTTCGTCGGCCGCCAACGCCCGCAACCAGATGCGCGCTGTCGGGTCGTCGACCGTCTATCCGTTCGCCAAGATGGTCGCCGAACGGATCGCTCGCGCCAATCCTTCGCTTGGTACGCCGATCATCGAATCGACCGGCACTGGCGCCGGCATGAAATTATTCTGCGCCGGTGTCGGCGAGCGCTTCCCCGACGTCGAGAATGCCTCGCGCCGAATGAAGGCCTCGGAAGCCAAGTTATGCGCCTCCAACGGAGTCAGCCAAATCACCGAGATCCAGGTCGGGCTCGACGGCATCGCCCTGGCGACCTCGAAGGCGACCGGCATGACCGGCGTATCGCTTCGCGCCATCTACCTCGCGCTCGCCAAGACTCCGTTCGGCAAGCCCAACACGTCGAAGACCTGGCGCGACGTCGATGCCCGGCTGCCGAACTTGCCGATCCACGTTTACGGCCCGCCGACGACCTCGGGCACGCGCGACGCGCTTGGCGAATTGCTGATGACCCCGGCCTGCGAAGCCAATCCCGGCATGGCCGCGCTCAAGAAGTCCGATGCCGACAAGTTCAAGGCGATCTGTACCGGCGTCCGCACCGACGGCGCCTATGTCGAAACCGGCGAGAATGACAATCTGATCGTTCAGAAGCTTGAAGCTAATCCGGGGTCGGTCGGAATCTTCGGCTACAGCTATCTCGAAGAGAATGCCAACCGCCTGAAGGGCCTGCAAATTTCGGCGGTGTCGCCGACTTATGCGACGATCAGCTCGTTCCAATATCCAGGGGCGCGTCCACTCTACATCTACATCAAGAACGCCCACGCCAGTGCGATCCCCGCGGTTCGTGCCTATGCGCTCGAGTTCACCAAGGAGAGCGCGTTCGGCCCCAAGGGCTATTTGCTCGCGGGAGGCATGGTGTCGTCACCCAACGCCGTCCGCGCTCGTGCCCAGCAGGCGGCGCGCATGCTCAGCCCGCTAGACCTCGGTTCGCTCAAATAAATCCGTGACGCCGCGGCCCGCCCAGCGGTAAGCTCGGCAAGAAGGAAACGTCAATGATGCGCCATCTCGCCCTTCGCGCCTTGCTTGCCGGCAGCGCGCTGATCCTGTCCGCACCGGCCTGGTCGCAGGATCCGGTGCCCGCCGCGACTGCCGAGCCGACCGAGCCCGATCCCTCCGACGCGGCAGCCGACGCGGCGATCGCCGCGGCAAAACCGGTCGACGACGCCCAGGCCAAGATCGAGTTACTGTCGCAGCAGGTCGAAGCGCTCCAGGCACAGCTCGACGCGATCAAGGTATCAATGGTCAAGGCAACCCCGACCTGGAAGGGCGCCCCATTGTTCGAGGATAAGGATGCCGGCTGGTCATTCAAGCCGCGCGGGCGGATTCAGTATGACGCTGGCTTTACCTCCAATCCGAACGATTCAATCGTCACCCGCAATCTTGGATTCAACACTCGTGTTCGTCGGATTCGACTCGGCGCAGAGGGGACCATTCCCGGCGGTTTCGGCTATAAGTTCGAAATGGATTTTGCCAATGCGGCCGTTGGTTTTGGCGATGCTATCATCACTTATGCGCCGGCCAACAAACCTTGGTCGCTGACCATCGGCAACCACGAATCTCTGGATGGACTCGAACAAATCACCAGTTCGCGTTTTACCAGTTTCATGGAGCGCGCGGCGTTCAACGACGCTTTCATTAATACCCGTCGAATTGGCCTTTCGGCAGGCTATGTTAATAAGGCGGGCACTTTCCGCGCTAACGCTGGCCTGTTCGCCGCCCATTCGATCGACTTAACCTTGGACAATGATGGATGGATCGGTGCCGCGCGCGCGGTTTATTCGCCTCTGTCGGCCGGAAATCAGTTGCACTTCGGGCTCAATTACCAGCATCGCGACTTCCAATCGAACAACGGGGCGACAGCATCGTCCTCGGCCGGGCAGCCATCAGTCAACCAGATCGCCCGTTATCGCGCTCGTCCGTTTACGCAACTGACCGACGTGCGTTTCGTGGACACCGGAAACTTCGCGGCGAAGAGCGACGACATCTTTGGTGCCGAGTTCATTGGAATTTTCAAATCGTTTCATGTTACCGCGGAGGGGCAGTATCTGAAGTCCAACGCCTATGGCGCGGGTGACACTGTTACATTCAACCCGGCGACCGATGATCCGGTCGATGCGCTTGGCGTGTTCGCCGCGAATCAGGTGGTTCCGACCGGCAACCCGAGCTTCTGGGGCGGCTATGTTGAAGCCGGCTATTTCTTCACTGGCGAGACCCGTGGCTACAAGAATGGGCTGTGGGATCGCACGAAGGTGCTCAAACCGTTTGGCAAGGGCGGCTGGGGAGCGCTTGAGCTAAATGGCCGAGTTGACTATCTGGACCTTGATAGCAGCAAACTTAAGAACGGCTGTACCAACAACTTCATCACTGGCGCCTGCTCGCTCGCTGCCGTCAACACGCGGCTTGGTCGCGGAGGCAAACAGCTTGGCTTCCTCGCGAGCGTGGTGTGGATCCCCGAAGACTATATGCGCTTCTTCCTGCAATATTCGCACGCTCAAATCACCGGCGGGCCGCAGGCGGCGCTCGTCGACTCTACGTCATCGAAGGCGGTCGATGAGCGCCGTTATGGCGTCGATACGGCGGGGGTACGAGCACAGATCGACTTCTAGGCGTAAATGGTGCGTAAGCGCAGGAAGGCCTTGTACCTCAGTGTGCGGGGCCTTTTTGCTGTTCGCTTGACATGGCGCGACAACATCTCATCGTCGGGCAGGCGTTGCGGGAGATTATTATGCGTCGATTGATAGCGTTGGGGTTGGCCGTGGCTGCGCCACTGGCTGCGCAAATCCAGCCGGTGCTGCCGAGCCCATCGAAGACTGCGCAAGGCGATGTCGCGGTGACGATCTATAATGACGGTCGGGCGCTGATCCAGGATCGCCGCCAGCTCAATTTGCCGGGCGGCCGGTCGAAGCAGGACTTCCCCGACGTGTCGGCGCAGATCCGGCCCGAGACGGTGACCTTGACCGGGGCGGGGATCGGGATCGTCGAGCAGAATTTCGACTTCGACCTGCTGACCCCCACGGCATTGATGCAGAAAGCGGTCGGCGAAACGGTGACGATCGTGCGGGTCAATCCGGCAAGCGGGGTCGAGACCCGCGAGCGGGCGCGGATCCTGGCGGCCAATGGCGGGGTGGTGATGCAGATCGGCGAGCGGATCGAGGTGCTGCGTGACGATGGCCTGCCAACGCGGGTGATCTTCGACCGGGTGCCGGCGCAACTGCGGGCCCGCCCGACCTTGTCGGTGACGCTTGAGGCGGCGCGCGGCGGGTCGCAGCCGGTGACGCTCAACTATCTCAGCAACGGGCTGAACTGGTCGGCGGATTATGTTGCGTTGTTCGATGAGGTCAATGGCCAGATGGACGTCCAGGGCTGGATCACGCTCAACAACCAGAGCGGCACGCCCTACATCAATGCGCGGACGTTGCTGGTCGCGGGTGCGGTCGCCAATGCCGCCCAGCCGCGATACGGGCGCATTCCGGCTTCCCCATCGGGCGGGATAGTTCAGGCGGGGACCGAGACCGCCGACCGCGAGCGGCTCGGCGGCTTCTATCTTTATCCCCTACCCGAGCGGACGACGATTGCCGACAAACAGACCAAGCAGGTCAGTTTTCTCGACATCCACGGCGCGCCGGCCAATCGCGGCTACGAATTTCGCAATGGCTGGCTGGGGTCGTCGCAGCAGCCGCTGAGCGCATCGAGCGTGCTTCGCTTTTCGAGCTCGCGGGTCGGCGGGTTGGGCGATGCGCTGCCGGCTGGGACGGTGCGTGTCTATCAGCGCGACGCGCGCGGCAATCCGCAATTCGTCGGCGAGCATGCGATTGGCCACACGCCCATGGGGTCGAGCCTGAGCCTGGCGACGGGCGAGGCGTTCGACGTCAAGGTTCGATCGACGGTCGAGGAGCGGACGCGGGTCAATGACAGCCGGTGGAAGACGCGGATGCGTTACACATTGACCAATGCCGGGCCCAAGCCGGTGACGGTCGATCTGGTCCAGGACGGGCTGTGGGGCGATGTGCGGATTGCCGAGGAGAATATGAAGAGCGAGCGGCGCGACGCCGACCAGGCGGTATGGCACGTCGTCGTGCCGGCCAATGGATCGGCCCAGGTCACCGCCACCTTCGACACGCGCTACTGAGCGATCAGTGTTCCTCCCAACTCCGTTTGCCCTGAGCTTGTCGAAGGGCTGCTTTTCTTCCTTCCGTCCGAAGAAAAAGGACAGTCGTTCGACAAGCTCAGGACGAGCGGATGTCCGGGGGACATTCGCGCGCCTGAGATCGGGACGAGCGGTATTCTTTGCAATTTTGGCTCTTTCACCCTCGCTCGCTCCCGCGCAGGCGATCGTCATTTCGCCCAAGCCCGACAAGGTGGCGGTGACGGTCTATCGCGATCCGAATGGTCAAGGCGCGATGGAGCTGAGCTGGCTGGGTGGTTTTGCCCTGGTCACTGAGACTCGCCACGTGATGCTTCCAGCGGGCGAGGTCGATTTGCGGTTCGAGGGCGTCGCCGGCGGGCTGATCCCGCAGAGCGCGGTGGTTAGCGGGCTGGGCGACGGCGTCAGCGAAAAGAATCGCGATGCCAAATTGCTATCGCCGGGGACGCTGATCGACGCGTATCTTGGCCAGCGGGTGCATTTGCGCCGCACGTCGAAGGCGACCGGCAAGGTGGTCGAGCAGGAAGCAATCGTCCGCGCCTCGGGCAGCGGGATCATCGTCCAGACCGAAGCGGGGATCGAGGCGTTGCGCTGCACCGGTTTGAGCGAGACCTTGCTCGCCCCGCGCGTGCCGGCCGATCTGTCCGCCAAGCCGACTTTATCGGTGCGCACGCGGGCCGATCATCCGGTCGAGGCGGATGTTACGCTGACCTATCTCACCAGCAATTTCGACTGGCGCGCCCATTATGTCGCGACGCTGGCACCCGACGGGAAGACGCTGTCGTTGTTCGCGTGGCTGACGCTCGCCAATGGCGACGACACCGGTTTTGTAGATGCCGATACCATGGCAGTGGCAGGAAGGCTGAACCGCGAGCAGACGGATCGGCTCGAGCCTGAGGCGCGTGGCATCCAACTGAACTGCTGGCCGAGCCAGCGGACGCACGAGATACCTACTGACGAAATCGGGGCGCGTATGCGCGCGCCGAACGCTCCGCCGCCGCCAATGCCCGAAATGGATAGCGATGACGCGATTGTCGTCACTGGATCTGGGATTATGGCCAAGCGCGAAACATTGGGCGATCTCAAGCTTTACCGGATTCCAATTCCAGTAACTTTCGCCTCAAACTCGCAGAAGCAAGTCGCTCTGCTCGAGCAACCTCGTGCCAAGTTCCGAAGCTTTTATCGTTGGAAGAGTTCGTTTGGAAACACCACCGACGAGCCAACACTCGCCAATCGTGTTCTCAGGTTCGAGAATCGAGAGAAAGAAGGTTTGGGCCTGCCGCTGCCGGCTGGGGGCTTCACCTTTTACACCAATCGGGGCGGGGATCGCTTTCTGTTGGGCGAGGGGCAAATGACTGACCGCGCCGTTGGGGAGACAGTCGATGTTGAACTAAGCGACATGCCCGGTGTCCACGTCGAACAAACGGATATCGACCGAGACGATAACGACCTCGAACAAGAGTTGGTGGTGACCAACGACCAGCCGTTTGCGGTTGCCTTCGAGGCACGCTTGGGCGGCCCCGAGCGCATCTTAAGCTCAAGCTTGAAAATGGTCAGGCACGATGGCTTTTGGTGGTGGACGCTGACGCTTCCGAAGAATTCCACTCGCACATTACGCGTTCGGTATCGCGACGAGGATTAGACCGAATCGACCGGCCTCGGCCGATGCTGTTCGTCCAGCGCCACAAACGTGAACACCCCCTCGGTCACCTTCACATCCACCGTCCCGCGGTCTCGCGTGGCGACGACTTCGATCCGGATCGCCATCGACGTGCGGCCGACCCGCTCGACGCTGGCATAGACGCTGATCAGGTCGCGCAGGTGGATCGGCGCGAGGAACTCCATCTTGTCGATCGCCACCGTCGCCACCGGGCCATTAGCGCGGCGCGAGGCGAGGATGCCGGCCGCGATGTCCATCTGGCTGAGGACCCAACCACCGAAGATATGGCCGTTGGCGTTGATGTCGCCGGGGCCCGGGACAACCCGCAGCATCGGTTCGCGGGCGTGGTCGGTCATTGATGGTCCTCCGGGTCGTAGCGCGCGGCAGCCTCGTCGTAGCCGCTGTTCGCGCTGTAAAAGATCAGCAGCATCAAGGCGCCGCCGATGAATACCGCCAGCCCCATCCCAAGCGCGGTGGCGATCATCATGTGGATGTGGAGCTCGGCCTGGCCGCGTTCGACGAGCAAGGTCGCGATTCCCGCCACCAGGGCTGCGAACCAGGCAAGCAGTTTTAGCGAGCGCTTGAGCTTATTGGTATGGCTCGCGGGCGGGCGGGGCAGGGGATCGGGACGGGGCATGGCTTTCCTTTGGCGAGCGTTCGTGGGACTATCAACCCTCGCACCAGCCAAGAAGGAATTGGCCATGAGCATCGCTTCGATTCTTGCCAGCAAAGGCAGTGAGGTGGCGTCGATCGCCGCCGATTCGCCACTCGGCGACGCCGTCATCGAACTTGGGACGCGGCGAATCGGCGCTTTACTGGTGATGGACGGGAGCGAGATCAAAGGCATTTTGTCCGAGCGCGACCTGATCTATTCGCTCAAGCAATATGGCGCCGAAGTGCTCGACTGGCCGGTCAGCCGGGCGATGAGCGCGCCGCCGATCGTGATCGATCCCGACATCGATGTGCTGTCCGCACTGGCGCTGATGACCCAGCGGCGAATCAGGCATTTGCCGGTGGTTTCCTCTGACGGGGAGCTCAAGGGAATCGTCTCGATCGGCGATCTGGTGAAGTTCCGGATCGAGCGGATCGAGGCCGAGGCCGAGGCGATGCGGACCTACATCCAGACCGCGTGACATCATCATCGTCGATGAATGTTCATGGACTCGTAAGGAGAGTCGCTCTAGGGGAGTCGGTGTCGGCGCGGGAATCGCAAGCTTCCCAAGCCGGCCGGGTGACCAATTTTTGACGCGAGTTTGAAAACTTTCTGAAAAAAGGCGTTGACGGGTGAAATGCTCACCCATATATGCCCGGTCACAGCAACGGGGCGGCCCACTGGGTTCGCCTTCGTTTCGTGCCTCTCATAGTCGTTCAGCGACACCCGAACCTTACAGCTCGGGTAAAGAGGCTCGTCGGCTCTTTGACATTGTTGGTTTAGATGAAGGGACATGTGGGCGGCGGCCTGGTCTTCGATAGCCTCTGGGTATCGACAGATCAGTCAAATTTATGCCGTTCCTTAATGTGACTTTCGCTGCGGCTTGCCGTGGTGGAAGAAACAAATGTCCTAATACGCAAACACACCAGTTTGTATATTTGTGCAGGAACGGCTCCCAGAGATCCGGCTTGCGTGGCTTATTCCGCCGCGCTTGTCGTTTATCAACTTGAGAGTTTGATTCTGGCTCAGAACGAACGCTGGCGGCATGCCTAACACATGCAAGTCGAACGAGACCTTCGGGTCTAGTGGCGCACGGGTGCGTAACGCGTGGGAATCTGCCCTTGGGTTCGGGATAACAGTTGGAAACGACTGCTAATACCGGATGATGACTTCGGTCCAAAGATTTATCGCCCAGGGATGAGCCCGCGTAGGATTAGCTAGTTGGTGAGGTAAAGGCTCACCAAGGCGACGATCCTTAGCTGGTCTGAGAGGATGATCAGCCACACTGGG